>Ga0209252_1002771_pt1 | contig 10233 bp, 8 predicted proteins | sample SaaInlV_135m_DNA_3_FD_184673 | JGI IMG/M metagenome (GOLD analysis project Ga0209252, IMG submission 184673) | Marine microbial communities from expanding oxygen minimum zones in the Saanich Inlet - Saanich Inlet SI074_LV_100m_DNA (SPAdes) (version 2) | ecosystem: Environmental > Aquatic > Marine... | reverse complement strand
TATTAAATATAAAGAAAATTAATTCTCCAAATTTTTTTTATTATATAAATTTTAATCATATAATAACTTTTACAGTTGTAATCGGCCTATTGATATTTCCATGGCAGTTTAGAAATTTTATGGAGGAGGGAAGTTTTAAAATATCCTTACAAGGTGGTAACGTTATAGCGGAGAGAGCAGAATATTTAAAAACTGATATTAGCGATATAAAATATGGTGTTATTTATTATATTCCTTCAAATAAATTAAAGAATCTTTATCAAGAAAAATTAAAAGAAAAATTTTTTATGTTTGATGAGAGTCATTCTAATTCACACTATAGAAATTCTGATGATTATGAGACAAGCTATGTTTTATCAAAACTTGAATGGAGTGATAAAAATAAACCAGATGAAGTTTTTAAAAAATCAGTAGAATTAATTAAAAATGATCCTGTTAAGCATTTATATCTAAGTTTGATGTTTTTTGTACGGGGTGTTTTTCAGGAAACTTTAACTAATGATTATCCATCAGTTTTAAAATTTATATCTTCAATTGTTCATTGGCTATCAATTATTATTTTGCCAATAATATTTTTAATTTTTGCAATTAAGCGTGATAAAAATTTTTTACTTACTTTACTTTCCATCTTTACGATTGCTTGCTATTCTCTCTTTACAGACTTTGAGCCTAGATATGGTACAATTGTTGTGTCCACTTTAATACTCATACTTATGAAAATAGTAAATACCATGTTATACAATAGGTTAAATTATGAAAAATAAAAATTTTGTAGTCAAAGTTGAACAAAAAGAAAATATTTTTGAATTTTCTAATTCAAAATATGAAATTTATCATAAATCTGAAAATTTAGAGAAAGGATTTTCTGAATTTAAAGAAATGATACACAAAAAAATTAAATTTTTTAATGAAAACAATATTTCCATAAATAAAGAAAATATAACTAAAACTCTAGAAACTAATACTAAATTAAATTTTAAAAATATAATTATAAAAAATTTAATTAAGTTTTTTTTTACTATTTTATCTTTTTTTATAATTATGCTTATAATAGTCAGCTTATCTTCAAGTCTTATTAAAAAAAATGAGATTAAAGGTGGTCGTCAATTTTGGAAAAACTTTGAAAATGAACTTGAAAAATTCTCTAAAAAAGAAATTGATGTTGAATCTCAAGAAAAAATTCTAAATAGCATCAAAAGAATTGGTGAAAAGTATAAGCCTTTTTTAGAGGAAATTAGAGATATTACTGATTAATTTTTTCTGACTCTTCAATTATTCTTCTTTTTAATTTTATTTTGGACATATCAATAATATTTTGAGCTGCTTTCTTACCGTATTTTTTTTCTATTCGTTCTAAAAAAAATTTATCATTGTGATAATCTTTAAAACATTTATCTCTGTAGCTTAATATTTCATATGGCTCCAATTTATCTGTTGGAAGGGGCTGAGTATTATATGAGTGGAAAGAATATCCTTCATAATTTTCAGGTAATTTATGATTATTCTGCACAGCTAGCTTATAAAGTTTACTACCAGGTAGAGCCATTGCCGCATAAGTATTCCAACCTGAAGTACAAAGTTCTTTACTTAATTCAAAAGTTTCTTTCATGCTCTCCTTATCATCTCCCGGTAAACCAAAAATATAATTTGCCATTACCTCAATATCTGCTGAATGTATCTGTTCAACAATTTTTTTAACATCAACATCTTCAAATTTACCTTTCGAGACCTCAAGTCTTATTTTTTTATTTCCACTCTCTATACCTAGGCACAACCATTTTATTCCAGCAGATCTAACTAAATTTAAAATTTCAGGATTTTTTACAGTGTCTATTCTTGAATATGCCCACATTCTCAATTCATCATTTTTATTGATTTTTTTTAATTCTTCACATAAGGGTTTGTAATATTTTGGGTTTAACAAAAACATTTCATCAACAATTCGAATTGTTCTAACACCATAGTTATGTAATTTTTTAAATTCTTTAATTATAAACTCTGTACTCCAAAATCTCATTTTACTATAATTTGAAGCAACACCAATTTCATCATTATTATTTCTATTAATAATATTTATCATACAAAAATCACACTTAAATTGACATCCCAATGAACTTTGTATTGCTGCATAGGGTGATCTTTTTTCTTCATCATATTCGGCATGCCACATTGGAGATCGATATAAGTCTAATGGTTTTTTATCTTTTGGTAAAAGATCCCAGGCATAACCAGGTAGATCAATATCCATTCTTTCTTGGGGCACAACACTTTCTGCTTCATTAATAATAATTTCATTTTCAGATCTATAAACAATACCTTTTATTTTTTTTAAGCTTGCTGAATCAAAATTTTTTAATTTAAGTAAATTCCATATGGAGTAGACTCCTTCATTGCATAGACCAATATCTATACTTTTTTCATTATTTAAGGTTTCTATAGGAAGAGCTTGAATATGGGATCCAACAAAACAAATTGGCTTATTAATATTTTTTTCTTTTAAATATGAAGATAGGTAAGTTGCACCACTCATATTTGTTGTTCCAGCATTTACATTTTGTCCGTAAACAACAAAACAAATTATTCTAGGATTTATTTCTTTAATTCTTTTGTAAGACTGTTCCGCAGCTAAATTTTCTGCTAAGCAATCTAAAATTGCTACTGAATAACCTTTAGACCTACAAGATTCTGACAATAGTAGCGCCCAAGTTGGAGGTTCTATAGCAGAATATTTTGTTGACAAGTTTTGATAAATATTTCTTGCATTGTTTGGTGATATGAACAATATGTCTTTCATAATTTTAAATAAATTTAAACTATAAACATGTCAAACAAAAACTTTTTAATAAAAAAATCAAATTGGCTTAGAAACGAGATATTTGAAATGGTTATTAAAGTAAATCAGGGTCATATAGCATCTTCATTTTCACAGTGTGAAATAGTAATTAGTTTATTCTATGGTTCTATATTAAATTATAGAAAAAATGATGCTAATTATGAAAATAGAGATAGAATCATCATTAGTAAAGGTCATTCTGCAATGGGTATTTATCCTATTCTTGCTGATATAGGATATTTCAGCAAAACTGAATTAAAAAAATATGGAACTCCGAGTGGCTTATTAAGGATTTATGGAGATAAAAGTATTCCTGGTATAGATGCAACATCAGGATCACTGTCCCAAGCTCCAGGTATTGCATGCGGATTTTGTATTGCAGCTAAACATGATAAAAAGAATATTAAATCATTCTTAGTCTTAAGTGATGGGGAACATTATGAAGGCTCGCTATGGGAGTCCGCGATGTTTGCTTCACATAATAAACTTGATAATCTGATTTGGATAGTGGATAGAAACAAGCAAATTATTCTTGGTAAAGACAGTGATTGCTTGAATCTTGAACCTTTAGGAGAGAAGTATAAAAGCTTTGGATGGAATGTTCATGAAGTAGATGGTCATAATTATGATGAGTTGTTGCCTGCTTTAAAAAGTTCTATAAAGCCGAACGGTAAGCCAACGGTAATTATTGCAAATACTATTAAAGGTAAAGGAGTTTCTTATATGGAGGACGTAACAAGGTGGCACAACACAATGCCAAATAAAGATCAAATTAAGAAAGCTAGAAAAGATTTAGCTATAAACACAATTAAATAAATGAAAAAAAGAAACTATTTAGACTTTACACCCTCAAAAACTGTTCCTTATATGAGGGACACTTTTATAGATGAGGTTTATTATGCTGCAAAAAAGAATAGAAATATTTTTTTTACAACACCAGATATGGGTGCACCTTCTTTAGACAAATTTAGAAAAGAAATACCTAAACAGTTTATTCACTCAGGAATTTGCGAACAACATATGGTTGCTATGGCTGCAGGTTTAACATTGATGAAAAAAGATGTTTTTTGTTATGCAATGGCACCATTTATAACATCTAGATGTTATGAACAAATTAAATGTTCTGTCGCAGCAATGGACAGACCTGTATGCTTGGTTGGAATAGGCGTTGGACTGGGTTATGCCGATGCAGGTCCCACACATTATACTACAGAAGATATAGCAACGATGCGAGTATTTCCAAATATAGAAATTCTTACCCCTAGTGATGTTCCTTCTATGACAGCTATAATTAAGGATATCCTAAAAAAACCTAGATTTATTTTTTTAAGATTAGATAGAGATGTAATGCCTAATATTTATGTAGAAAAAAATAAATTTAATTTAAAAGATGGTTTTTCAAAATTAATTCAAGGTAAGAAAAAATGCATAATATCATCGGGCTTTTTACTAAATAAGATATATGAAAAATTAAATATAAAAAATATCAAAAATATTGGACTTATAGACCTATACAAAATAAAGCCTTTAAATAAGAAATTTTTAAAAGAAGTTATGAAGTATGATGAAATAATTACTTTAGAGGAACAATGGATCGAAGGTGGTTTTGGATCTGCGATATTGGAATTTTTAAGTAAAAATGGAATAAATATGAAAGTAACAAGACATGGACTTAAAGAAAAATATTATTTTGAGAATGGTGGAAGAGAACATTTGCACAATAAATATGGCTTAAATATAGACAAGATATTAAAAAATATCTAGACATGAAAAGAATTCTTGTAACAGGAGCAGCGGGATACATTGGTTCATTGTTGGTAACAGAATTAGTTGCTAGAAAATATGATGTAACGGTTATAGATAATCTAAGTTTTTCTAAAACCTCCTTACTACATCTTATGGAAAAGAAAAATTTCAATTTAATTGTGGGCGATGTTACCAACAAAAAACTTATGAAAAGAGAAATTAAAAATAAGGATATTATTATTCCCCTTGCTGCTTTGGTTGGTGCACCATTATGTGATAAATTTAAGAAACAAACTGTAAAAATCAACTTAGACTCAATTAAATTTATACTAAGTAAATTAAAATCAAAACAAAAAATTATTTATATGAATTCTAACTCAGGATATGGAGTTGGAAAAAAAAACAAGTTTTGTGATGAAAATACCCCATTAAATCCAATTTCATTATATGGCAGAACAAAAGCACAGGCAGAAATAGAAGTTATGAAATTTAAAAATAGTATTTGTTTTAGGCTGGCAACTGTATTTGGGTATTCATATAGAATGAGAACTGATGTTTTAGTCAATAATTTTGTTTTGAGAGCAATAACAGAAAAAAAACTTGAACTCTTCGAACCAAATTTTAGGAGAAACTATATCCATGTTAGAGACGTAGTGAGAGCTATATTATTTTCAATAGATAACTTTAGCAGAATGAAATCAAATATTTATAATTTAGGTTTATCTACTGCAAATTTGACAAAAAAACAATTAGCATTAAAAATTAAGAAAAGAATAAAAGATCTTAAAATATCAATTAAAAAAGGAAGAGATCCTGATAAAAGAGATTATTTTGTGAGCAATAGAAAAATTGAAAAATTTGGATTTCGTCCAATCTATCAAATAGATGAAGGTATTGATGAAATGACTAAAGTTTTTAAGATTAAAACAAAATTTAATAATAATTATTGATGATTATTGCTTCGGCGCCTTACAGAATATCTCTATTTGGTGGAGGTACAGATTATCCTAATTGGTTTGAGTATAACGGTGGAAAAACTTTAGCCTTTACAATTAACAAATATTGTCATGTTACTTTTCGAGAATTACCAAATTTTTTTTGGCACAAATATCGAATAGTATATTCAAAAACTGAACTTTGTAACAAAATATCTGAAATTAAACACCCAACTGTTAGAAACGTTTTAAAGTATTTTGATATTAAAGAAGGAGTTGAAATACATCACTTTAGTGACTTACCTGCAAGATCAGGTATAGGGTCTTCATCAGCTTTTACAGTAGCTTTAATAACAGCAATATCAAAACATTATAAAATGAATTTAAAAAAAAAAAAAATTGCTAAAATAGCAATTTTTGTTGAACAAAAAATGAACAAAGAATATGTTGGAAATCAGGATCAAATAATAACTACTTTTGGTGGTTTTAAAAAAATTACTCTTAAAAAAAATTTTTTTTCAGTCAAAAATTTAAATTTGAATAATTTAAACAAGATAAGACAAAATTCCCTTTTATTATTTTCTGGAAAAAGTAGAACAGCAGATAAAATTGCAAAATCTAAGGTTAAAAATATTAAAAATAAAAAATCAACAAAAGCACTTTTAGAAATTAAAAAAACTTGTAATATGGCAGAAAGTATCATTTTATCAAAAAAATTAAATTTAAAAATTTTAGGAAATCTAATGAATTATTCATGGAACAACAAAAAAAAACTCAGCAAAAGTGTTAGTAATAAATTCATAAATGATTATATGGATATTCTAAACAAAAATAATATTTTAGGTGCGAAAGTTTTGGGAGCTGGTGGAGGTGGATTTATATTTGTCCTCGCAGAAAAAAAGTTTCATAAAAAGATAATAAAAAAAACCAATCTTTTGAGTATTGATTATAATATTGATAAATTGGGTGCAGAATGTGGAAAGATATAACTAAAAATGCTTAATTTAGTAACAGATACATTTGATAAAGAAGAAAAAAATGCAATTAAAAAAATAGTCAAAAGTGGATATTATACGTATGGTAAAGTAACATCTAGATTTGAAGAAATTCTTTCTAAAAAATTTAAAAAAAAATATGCACTTTTTTGTAATTCTGGTTCAAGTGCAAATCTATTAGCTATAAGTTCTTTGTTATATAAAAAAGATAGACCTTTAAAAAGAGGAGATGAAGTAATAGTGCCTGCTTTATCATGGTCCACAACTTATTTCCCACTAGCTCAATGTGGGTTAAAATTAAAGTTTGTCGATATTTCAAGAGATACCCTTAATATAAATCTTGATGAACTAAAAAAGGCAATAACAAAAAAAACAAAGTTAATTTGTGCTGTAAACATACTTGGAAATCCATGTGATTTAAGAGAAATAAGAAAAATCTGTAATAAGAAAAGAATTTATTTTTTTGAAGATAATTGCGAGTCTATGGGAGCAACTCATAATAAGAAATTGGCAGGCAGCTACGGAGATATAACATCACATAGTACTTTTTTTTCCCACCATATTTCTACGATAGAAGGAGGATTTGTCTTAACAGATAATAAAGAACTTTTTCATATATGTAAGGCGCTCAGATCTCATGGATGGACAAGAGATTTACCTAAAGATTCTTTAATTTATAAGCAAAAAAAGAATGACTTTTTTGAAAAGTATAGGTTTATTCTTCCAGGGTATAATTTAAGGTCTACAGACTTAAATGCAGCAATAGGTATTGAGCAAATAAAAAAACTTGATAAGTTTTTAAGAATTAGACGAAATAATGCTAAAGAATATAAGTTATTATTTTCTGATCATGAAAAATTTCACATACAAAAAGAGTCAAAAAATTCTAATAGCTCATGGTTTGCGTTTCCTTTTGTGATTAGAAAAAAATTTAGATATTTATTACCTAAATTATTTAATGAATTAAAAAAACAAAAGATAATGTTTAGAGTTATATGCAGCGGTAATATTCTTAATCATCCAGTTAAAAAACACCTAGATTATACTATTTTTAAAAATCTAAATAATACTAACTTAATACATAATTATGGTTTTTTTATTGGAAACCATCCAATCGATATCACTAGAGATTTAAAAAAAATAAAAAAAATATTTGATAGAATAAGTTAAACTTTTTGTTTAATTCTTTCTTGTACATCTACAGATTTTCTTTTGAAGTCAATGTTTCTTCCTAAAAGTTTGCTCATCGAAATTTTTCTCTTTAATTCACCTAGCCATAAAAGATTAAATAGATCTAAAGTTTTTATTAATAAATATCTTCTGTGGTAGTTATTATATTTTCTGCCACCATATTTTTTTGAGATAATATAATCTTTTTTAATATTTAGAATATTTTTATAAAAATTTCCTGAGTTGCTCATTGGATGAATTTTAAATTTTGATAAAATTTTTTTAGTTCTTAAATATTTAAGATATTTTGAAGATTTTAATATAAATGCAAAATCATAACCATCATCTATATTTTTTTTAATTATTTGAAATATAGATTTTTTGAAGAAAAGAGAAGTTGCACAAATATAATTACCATCATTAAGTAGATCATCTCTATTAAATTTTTTACTAATTACTTTTTTAATAGGTCTATCTTCTTCATCAATAATTAAATAAGATCCATATAAAATTTTTTCATTATTAGTCTTAAAAATTTTACTTACATTACTTAATGTATTTTTATTGTATAATCTATCATCTGCACCTAAGAAGGATATTATATCTCCCTTACTTTCATGTATTCCGTAAGCTATAGCTTTTTCTGCAGGTAATTTTTTTTGAATAATTTTAATAGAAATATCTTTTCTATTTCTATTTTTATAATCTTTTAAGTGTTTAACAGTATTGTCAGATGAAAAAGCATCTATTATTAATATTTCTATTTGTTTTTGCTTTTGAGAAAAAATTGACTCCATACAAGCCTTTATATTTTTTTCTTCATTTTTAGTAGGAATTACAATGGAAAAATTATATTTCATTTTCATTAATAATTTTTTTGCAAATATCCTTGCAATTTTTTTTTAAATCTTCATCGGTAGTACTCATATCGTTTAATAATTTTCTCAAATTATCAATCAGATCTTCAAAATTTTTTAATATTTTAGTATCTTTCAAGATAAATATTGGCAAATTATCTACTTTGGAGGGTTTTTCAAAATTGTAAAATAGTTCTTCACTTATTTTTTCACCTTTATTTAATCCAGTAATTTTTATTTCTATTTCATCTACACTAAATGAATTTAGTTCAATCATTTTTTTGGCTAAATCAAGTATTTTTACTGGGTTACCCATATCTAGCATATACGTATTTAAATTGTGTTGATTTAAATTATTAATAGACGCTGATAATAAAATTAAACTACAAGCTTCATTAATTAACATAAAATATCTGTTTACATCTGGATGGGATACTGTGACAGGACCATGATTTCTAATTTGTTTTTCAAAAATTGGAATCACCGAACCGCTTGATGATAATACATTTCCAAATCTAACTAATACAAATTTTTTATTCTTTAAATTAGATGCATACTGCCTACATAGTGTCTCTGCTATATATTTTGTCATTCCCATTAAAGATGAGGGGTTAACTGCTTTATCAGTTGAAACAAAAACAAATTTTTTTATATAATCATAATTTTTATATAACTTTAAAAGCGTTAAAGTGCCAAATACATTGGTATTTATTACCTCATCACAATTGTCTTCAGAAATACTAACATGCTTTAATGCAGCAGCATGAATTATAATTTCTGGACGTGTATTTTCAATAATTTTTTTAATTTTATTCGTATTTTTTATATCAGAAACAAAAAACATACATTTTTTATCTAAATTTAAATCTTTAACTTTTTGTTTAATGTCAAAGATATTTTCTTCACTAATATCTAATCCATAAATCATTTTAGATTTATGTTTTGCAGCCTCTATGACTAAATCAGAACCTATGCTTCCACCACAACCAGTTATGAGAATAATTTTATTATCATAGTAAGCATGATGTTTATAATTTTCTAATAATTCCACAGGACGTGTTAAAAAATTTTCAATATTTAATTTGCTTAAACCAATTTTGTTTGAAAAATTATAATCATCAAATTTCATTTGATATAAATTTTTTTTATTATCTCTTGAGACTTTATATAAATTACTTAATTTTTCTTTTGAATCACTTGATATCTCTAAAGCCCCTGAAACTAGAAAAATTTGACTTGATTTAATACTTTTTTTTTTAATTAAAAATATAAGATCATTAATATCTCCTATGATATTAATTCCTCTTATAGTGCCAGATAATTTTTTATCCAATAAAACTAAGCCTATTATTTTAATCTCTCTTTTATTTTCATAAAATTTTATAAATCTATAGCAATCAATTTCATTACCTATAATCACAGTTTCTTTTTGATTCTTCAAATCTTTAAATTTATTAAAGAAATAGAATCTTGGTAAAAGCCTTACTAATATTAGAAAGAAGCCACTTAATAAAATATTATAAACTAAATTAAATCGAGGTATGTTTTGCAACCTATCGTATAAAAAAATTATTAAAATAAATGTAATATTTGATATAATAAGTGTTTTTATTAACTCAGATAAATCTTTAGTTGAAAAAAATTTGTATAAAACCCTCTCATTTTTGATAAAAAAATTATATATGATGTATGTACCA
>Ga0209252_1002768_pt1 | contig 10236 bp, 9 predicted proteins | sample SaaInlV_135m_DNA_3_FD_184673 | JGI IMG/M metagenome (GOLD analysis project Ga0209252, IMG submission 184673) | Marine microbial communities from expanding oxygen minimum zones in the Saanich Inlet - Saanich Inlet SI074_LV_100m_DNA (SPAdes) (version 2) | ecosystem: Environmental > Aquatic > Marine... | reverse complement strand
AGGTTTTTGCTGTTGGCTTGTCCGCGCACCATAGTGATTGCTTCATTAATCACCTCTGCAGGCGCAATAGTCTCCACCAAAAAATTTAAGTTGCCTGATTCAATTTTCGAAAGCTCTAGGACCTGATTAATTAGATCAAGAAGATGCTCGCCACCTTTGAGAATCTGGCGGGTGTGATCCCTTTGGGCATCAGATAACGGCTCGTGAGGATTGTTTTCCAGCAACTGACCAAATCCCAAAATGGCGTTCATTGGAGTGCGAAGCTCATGGCTCATCGACGACAAAAATTCGGATTTAGCCTGGTTCGCGTCGTCGGCCAATTTTCTGGCTTCTGAAAGCCCTAATTCATTGTTCTTCTCAGTTGTTACATCCGTTATCAATGAAATTACTGTTCCGTCGGCGAACCGTTGCCGTTGCCGACGTAGCCAGGATTTATTATCTCTCTGGACTTCCATATCTGTATGATCATTCTCGCGATGGAATTTTACCAACTCGCCGACCCAGTGTTCGCGCTCGCTCGGCGGATAATGGCCGGGCTGGGAATCGACAACGATCTCCATAAGGTCCCAATAGCTAATTCCTTTTAGGGGTAACCCTTTAAACTCTGGCGCGAGAATTAATAATTTATCATTCCATAGAATTAGCCTCTCGTTTTCATCCCAAAGCGCAAACCCGGCATCAAATTGTTCGATAGCGTTTAGAAAGCGTCTTTCAATTTTTTCAGCCTCACTTCTTTCCCTTAGGTCGTGGAGAATACCTGTAAACACGGTATTACCGTTGAAATCGGATTCACTAATTGAAAGGCGCAATGGAAACGTCGTTCCATCTTTGCGCCGGCCTTCAACATCTCGACCTACGCCGATAATTTTAGACTTCCCCGTTGACTTATAATCTGACAGATATCGATCATGCGCCGAGCGATCTGGTTCGGGCATGAGCAGTTTGATGTTGTGGCCGATAAGTTCCTCTTGATTATAACCGAACAAGGTTTCTGTTGCTGGATTGACGGTCTCGATATGACCTCGGTCATTGATGGTTATGATGCTATCGACGGCGGATTCCAGGATGCTCCGCAGGCGCTTTTCACTTGTCGCAATTGCATCGTTGGCGCGCTTTTGCTCGGTGGTATCACGGGTCACCAAGTGGTAACCGCCAAATTCGCCATCGGGGCCGTGTATTGGCTTGAATGTCGTTTCCCGGTATCCACGGTTACCGTCTGGAAGAACTATATACCGCTCAAAGTTCTTAAACTCTCGATGGTTAGAGAGGTCGTCCAACAACTGATCCCAGGTATCTGGCTCAACCTGCCAGTGCCTGAATTCAGAAAATTCCTCAATGGTCTTGCCGATAACATCATGAACTTGGTGATCGTTATGAGAGGCCGCGCTCTCAGAGACATAAGAATATTTCAGGTCTGGCCCTAGTTCCGCATACCAATCGGAAGTCATGCCGGCAATTTCTGCGAAGCGCCGTTCACTTATCCTGAGTGCTTCCGTTGCGACTTTCCTCTCCGTTATATCTACCAGCTGACCAATGATCCGATAGGGTTTATTGTTCTCATCACGAATTACGGCTGAGTTTGCCTGGCACCAAATCATGTCTTCGTTCTTGGTAATATATCGCTTTTCAAATTGATGAAAATCATCGCCCCTGGAAACAATTGTGTTCCAGAAAGCCTCAGTTTCCTTCACGTCCTCTGGGTGCGTTAAATCAATTACCGATACCCCAGTCAGTTCTCCATCAACATATCCAAATAACGTGTGATATGCCTTGTTGGCTTCGATGATAACGCCATCAAGTGTCAGGATTGCCGCACCGACTGCGGCGTTGGTGAACAAAACACGATATCTGTCATTCTCTCGATGAATTTCCGATGTGATATTTCGCGCAATACCTTCAACACCCGCAGGATCATTGTTTTCATCAAATATGAATTTGGAACTGGTAGAAACCCATATAACGCTTCCGTCTTTATGACGTAAATCGGCCCGATAACCGGAAACGGAACCGCCGGAAGATTTCAGCGCATTCAGAAAATTCTCACGGCCATCGGCATCGAAATATAGGTCCGCAAGTTTTTGGCCAATCAATTCCTCAACGGAATACCCCAGCAATTGGTGGACCGATTTAGAGGCGTAAACAATTTTTCCGGAAGCATCGGTGCGATAATACGTGTCTGTAAGGTCGTCAAATATCGACGTGAGTCTTTCGATCCCATCGGTGTTCTCCGACGCAGGGTCTATGTTAATTCCCTCGGATACGGTCATCGTGATACCTGATAGTGTTGTCTCGCCAACGATTTCGTAAATTAGAACATCATCCAAATATAGATGGGGTTCAAATACAATCGATACAAATATTTACCGGCATTTTCAGAAAATTTTTCTATCCACCCAACCACTATCCGCCTCGATATTAGCTGTTTTTATGGCGCTAACCTGCACGGTCGGTGGCTCTCCTGTAACATCACCTCTAGCGCGGGCATCTTCGTTGCCATAAACCGCGTCAATTGCGGCCACATGACGGTGATGGGCGAAGACGTCCGCGCCGCCCTCGCCGGGGATTTCGGGGCTCAAAATTAAATCGTTGGCTACTTGCTTAACGGATTGCCTCTGATGCACCTTGCTCTAGAATGACGGCCAAATAAACTAGCCCGCTAGCAGCAAAATGGCGGATTGGGCGGTTTAACGTAGGCGCGATGCAATTCTCGCCGCGGATGTGGCAAGGTAGTTGCTTTCCGAAAAGGAGTTGAATTGGTGACGATAGTCCAATCTTTATTCTACGCCTACCTGGATGAAGGACTGCTACCCCTTACCGGGTACAATCCTTATCACATGCATGATTATCCCCACGCGGCATTCACCGCCTTCATGGTCGATGACGAGGTGCACGGTATGGATCGGGGTGGTTTGGCGTTGCAGGAAATCATGTTTTTTGAAAATTTTGCGTCCTTCATAAAGCCGTCAAATTGTTTGGTGATTGGCAACTCACTGGGCTGGAGTACGGTCGCGACAGCATTGGCATTTGGGGACGCAAAAGTCGTAGGCGTTGACAATAATCCGAACCGGAATGGCCTGGATTTAACCAATCGGATTTTCGAAAAATTGAAGCTAAAGGGCGGCGCGGTCTTCGGTGAATCACCAAATGATCTGGAGCGTGTGTGTTCTGAAAATCTCGATGGACCCGTAGATTTTGTTTTGATCGACGCTATTCATAACAACACCGCCATCGTTTCCGATTTCAATGGCGTGAATGCCATTGCCGCGCCCGAATGTGTTTATCTTTTTCACGATGTCATAAATTACAAGATGATAGAGGGCTTCAAATCCATAATCAGAGATAGTGGCCTTGATGGTCGGCTACTGACAAAAACCACATCGGGCATGGGAGTCGCATACTCAAAGTCTGTGGTATCGCAAGAGTTTGTCGACTACGTCACGATGTTCAGTGATGATCCGGAGATATTCAAAAATTATAGGTACATGATCGGCCAGGTGGCTGACGAAATGAACGGGCTCTATGACGAATTCCAGTAAATGAATCAAACGGAGTGGGTGGACGGCTCACACCCGAAGACATTGCGTAGTGCCAATATGTTGGTCCTTGGTCTGCCACTAACGTCCGCTTCTGGCTGAGGCTGTTGAGAAGGGGTTTGGTTTTGCCGCCTCGGCATGATTAACCTTGTTAACCCTGGTCCCGTAACGAAGGTTTTCGTTCCTCGTGACATCCGTGCCTCAAAAATTCTCCGCCAATTTGCGGGGAATGCTGTTTATGACCCTCTCGGCCGCGATGATGACCGGAATGGCGGTCTTGGTCCGGCATTTGGCGCAAGATTTGCACCCATTTCAAATCGCGTTTTTAAGGAATGCCTTTGGCATTCTAGTCCTGGCGCCCTTGTTGTTGCGCTACGGCGCATCGATGCTGAAGACCGCCGACATGGGCTTTATGGCGGCGCGGGGTGTGTTCAATGCAGCCGCCATGTTGAGCTTCTTTCTCGCCCTCACCATGCTTCCCCTAGCCGAAATATCGGCGCTGATGTTTACCGTGCCTTTGTTTGTTGCCTTGATGGTGGCCATATTCCTGAAAGAAAGGATGGGCCCGCACCGCATCATCAGCCTCGTGGTTGGATTTTCGGGCGCCTTGATAATCTTGCGCCCAGGTATCGAAATTATCCATGTGGGCGCGCTGTACGCCTTGTTCTCCGCCATCACCTGGGGAACGGCGGTGGTCATAATTAAGAAACTGTCGCGCACCAACTCCACAGTAACGATCACCTTTTACGGCATGTCATTCCTGGCCATATTTACCTTGCCGCCGGCCTTGTTCGTCTGGCAGTGGCCAACCACGGAGCAATATCTTTGGCTGCTCGCTATCGCCGCCGGCGGCACGGTGGGCCAATTAATGTTTGCACAATCGTTGAAGATCGCAGATGCCACTTTGGTGATGCCGTTCGATTTCACCAAGCTGATTTGGGCGAGCGTCTTCGGCATCTTGATCTTTTCCGAGGTTCCCACGATCTGGGCCTTGGCCGGCGGCGCGGTGATATTTGCCAGCTCGAGTTACATCACGTACCGGGAGGGGCGGCGCGCCCGCCCGGCGGACGCGCCCGCGTCGGTCGAAGTAGTTTGACGTTAGCCTCGGCACGGCTCTGTCCCTTCCCCCTGGAGAGACCTCTGCGATTTAAATGGCAATTATTTGTTACCTGTGATTCTTTTGTTTCGGACAATGAAGGAGCGGAACATGGGTGAGAAGTTGGTTGGCAGAGGTAGTTTTGCGGATGCGTTTGTGGCGGTCGGCGTTGGCCGGAATGCCCGGCTTGAACGGATAGAGGGCTTGTAATTAATTCGTGACAGTATACTAATTATACGCATTTTTTTCACTTTTATTGGTATACTGTCACGAATTAGACCGCGTGATAACGGGGTCGGCAATTCGCGCGGCGCGCGGCTAAAAATCTCTGTGATCTCTGTGTTTCAAAAACCTTTATTCTTTTTTTCTTCTCTTCTCACCGTCTCACTGCCTCTGTGGTGATTCTTCTTTCTTAGCGCAGAGGGTGCTCCTAGCACTGACCGAGCAAGACCGACGCGCGCGGGCCGACCATGCCAACCCCCGCGCGCTGCGCCGTTATCCCCCCTTCCGGCTTGAGTAAATTCCATTCACCTGCTTAAGCTGGACCGGTGCGGTATCTTCTGAACAACGGAAGTCTTTTGATGGTCATCGCCGTTGTCCTGTGGGCGGGTAATCTGCTCATCGGGCGCGGTGTCAATGAAATCATGCCGCCTATCGGCCTGGCCTTTTGGCGATGGGCCGGGGCATTGCCGATCTTTTTGGTACTTGCTTGGCCGCGTCTCCGGGTTGAATGGCGCGTTGCACTTCGTCATTGGCGGATCACGCTTTTGCTCTCCATAATGAGCGTGACCTTGTTCAACACCTTCATCTATATCGGGCTTGGATCCACATCGGCCATCAACGCCATGCTGGTTCTCGCCGCCCGCCCGACAATGATCGTTGTATTGTCCTATCTGTTCTTCGCTGAGCGCATAACACCGGTGCAAGGTCTCGGCTTCGTTCTCGGTCTCGTTGGCACGGCCATCATCGTGCTACGCGGCAACATGAATATTTTGAATGGCGCAGAAATTTCTCCCGGCGATTTGTGGATCGTTGGGGCTGCGGTTTGCTGGGCGGTTTACACGGTATTTCTGTCCAAGCGCCCAGCCATCCACGGGACCAGCTTCATGGCCGTTTCGGTGGTTATCGGGCTGCTTCTGTTGACCCCGTTTTATCTGTGGGAGGCGATATTTGTGAAGCCCATGCCGGTTGCCCCAGAAAGTTTTTGGAGTATCGGCTACCTGGTTGTTTTTGCCACGGTTGTCGCCTACGCCTGCTATGACCGGGCCGTCGGCCAGCTCGGCGCCAATAGGGTGGCGCTGATATCCTATTTGGGCACAGCGGTTGGAAGCATCGGCGCGGTCATCCTCTTAGGTGAGCAATTCTTCGCCTATCATGGGGCCGGTATCGCGATAATCCTGCTTGGCATCTATTTGGGATCGAGAAAACGCCCGCCCGCCGATGCGCAAGGACAGCCGTAAAGTTTTGGGAGGCGCGCCAAAACTTGCAATCGCCAGCGCTCAGACTATATGAGTCGAGTGCTCTTTAATCGAGCCCGTGCTGTTAGACATTGTGAATAGGAAATCTTGATCCCACGCCGGGAAGTGCCCGTGTTCGTGGCCCGTTGTGGTGCGAGACTTTGTCTCACAAAGAAGCAAAGAAGAATCACCACGGAGACAGTGAGGCGGTGAGAAGAGAGAATGCGCTGCGCGCGGCCAAAAAACCTTTTTCTCAGTGATCTCTGTGTCCTCTGTGTTTCAAACCTTTTTCTTCTTACCGTCTCACTGTCTCTGTGGTGAAAACCTTTTCTTAGGGGGCGCTCCGATCACAGATAGGTGCCAAGTCCGACGCCCACATGGCCGACCCGGCCATCCCCATGTGGGCTACGCCGATGGGCCATCCCCAGACCCGCTGGGCCGATGGATAAAAACCGTAAGGTTCCGTTAGGAACCGTAGGGAATAGTAATGAAACGGTATGGTCGTTTTCGGCGAAATATGTCGCAGCCATGTGCCGATATTGGCGCGGCATACTAGGGGTGGTATGGGCGGTTGGTGGCGCTTCGAGCACAGAGCGGTGCCAAGTACTACTTAATATTTTCCCGCGGATACAGGCCCCAAAACTCGACCCGGCGCAGCCAGCCTTGGTGGTCGGCGGCAGAGATCTTGCACCAGCCGGTGCCTTCCGGGCAGTTCAACAATTCGGCGACGGCGCCCGGCTCGATGCGGGCCACCGGGCCAGATTTGGCGTCGGCCTGGCGGCGCAAAGTGCGGATTTGTCCGGTGATGGTCACGAAGCGGGCGCCGGACAGCATGGATTGATGTATCCATCCTTGCGCGCCCTGGAAGTCGCGGATTTTGCGCCAGGTGCCGAACTGGGCGATTACCTCGACCGGCATGTTCTTGCGCTGATAGACCCAATCGACCGGGTAGCGCACGCCGGGGCCGGTGCGCATATTCACCTCGCCGGCGCGCAAAGATACGTAGCGGGGAACCGGCAGGGTCTTGGCCGACTTCGCCGATTGCGCCAGCGCCGGCGGCGGTGCGATTGCCGCTAGCGTTAAGACAAAGGCTGCTACTAAAAAGCCGGTGCGGCGCAAATTGATTTTTGAGTTATGGACCATGCTGTTCGGTTCATTATAAATGACTGCCGGGCGTTGACCAGTATTCAATGAACACTATGGTGAGAGCCGGAATTTTTGGGGGAGTACATGCATCGTGGCCGAAAAGCCTAAGCTCATCGTAACGCGCAAACTACCCGATGCCGTCGAAGCGCAAATGGCGGCTAATTTCGATGCCGAGTTGAACGGTGATGACACGCCCCTCGGCCGGTCCGAGCTGGCGGCGGCGTTCGGGCGCGCCGATGTTATTGTCCCCACGGTCAGCGATGTTATCGACGCCGAAATTATAGGCCATGCGGGCCCCAACCTGAAGCTGCTCGCGAATTTCGGCGTCGGCGTGAACCATATCGATCTGGACGCCGCCCGCGCCAAGGGGATTGCCGTCACCAATACGCCTGATGTGCTCACCGAAGACACCGCCGATCTGGCCATGGCGCTGATCCTGATGGCAGCCAGGCGCCTTGGCGAGGGCGAGCGTATGCTGCGCGGCGGCGGCTGGACCGGTTGGGCGCCGACCCAACACTTGGGCAGGCGGGTCAATGGCGCCAAGCTGGGCATCATTGGCATGGGCCGCATCGGCGCCGCCTTAGGCCGCCGGGCGCGTGGCTTTGGCATGGGAGTGCATTATCACAACCGCGGCCCGGTGGAAGCAGGCTTGGCGGCCGAGCTGGCGGCTACCTATTGGGATGATCTGGACGCCATGATCGGCGCCGTCGATATCCTGTCGGTGAACTGCCCGCTCAGCCCCGAGACCCATCACCTATTGTCGGCGGAGCGCTTGGCTCTGTTGCAGCCTCACGCCTTTGTGGTCAACGCATCCCGGGGCGGCATCATCGATGAGGCGGCATTGGCCGATGCTTTAAAATCCGGCGCTATTGCCGGCGCCGGGCTGGACGTGTTCGAGGGCGAGCCGGCGGTTCATGCCTCGCTGCTCGGTCTGGAAAATGTGGTGCTATTGCCGCATCTGGGCTCGGCGACCTTGGACGGGCGCATCGATATGGGGATGCGGGCGATGGCCAATGTGGAAGCTTTCCTGGCCGGCGAAACGCCGCCCGATCTGCTTTAGTTAGCCGAGGGCCTTGATGGTGGCGTCCGCCCCGCACAAGGCGCAGGCCGGATCGGGGTGCATTTTTATTTTGCGAAACTCGGTGCGGAGACCATCGAATATGAGCAGCGATCCCGACAGGCTTTCGCCGGCGCCGGTGATCTCCTTGATCACCTCGGCCGCCTGCAAGGAGCCCATGACGCCGCAGAGTGCGCCCATCACCCCGGCCTCGGCGCAGGTGGGGACCAGGTCCGGTGGCGGCGGTTCGGGAAACAGGCAGCGGTAGCAGGGATGGCCATCGCCGGCATGGGCCTTGAAGGTTGAAAGCTGGCCGTCGAAGCGCAGGATGGCCGCCGACACCAAAGTTTTTTTGGCCAGAAAGCAGGCGTCGTTGACCAAAAAGCGAGTTTCGAAATTGTCGCTGCCGTCGGCGATGATGTCGTAATCGGCGATGATCCGGGTGGCGTTGCCGGCATTCAGGCGTTCGGTAATCGGGACCACGGTGACGCCGGGATTGATGGCCGCCACGGCTGCGGCGGCGCTACTGGTTTTGGCGTCGCCGATACGTTCCGTGGCGTGCACGATCTGGCGCTGCAGATTGGACAGATCGACCGCGTCGTCATCGACGATACCGATGGTGCCGACGCCGGCCGCCGCCAGGTACAAGATCACCGGCGAGCCTAATCCGCCGGCGCCGATGACCAGCACCTTGGCACCAAGAAGCCTGGCTTGGCCGGCACCGCCAATTTCGGGCAACAGGATATGGCGGGCGTAGCGTTCGAGTTCCTTCTCGTCCATGGATCAGCCCAGCCCGTCGAACAGCGCCGTGGTCAAATAGCGCTCGGCAAAGGACGGCAAAATGGCCACGATCAATTTTCCCTCCATCTCCGGGCGGCAGCCAATTTCCAGGGCGGCGGCGATGGCGGCGCCCGACGAAATGCCGACCGGCAATCCCTCGGTGCGCGCCGCGCGCCGGGCCATATTAAAAGCGCTTTCGTTGCCGATCTGAAGGATCTCGTCGATCAGGCCGGTATCCAGAATTTCCGGCACGAACCCCGGTCCGATGCCCTGGATCTGATGCGCGCCGGGGACGCCACCGGACAGCACCGGGCTGTCTTCCGGCTCGACGGCGATGGCGAGGAATTCGGGCTTGCGCGCCTTGATGGCGCTGGCGATCCCGGTCAGGGTGCCGCCGGTGCCGACACCCATGACCGCCGCATCAACGCGGCCATCGGTGTCAAACCAGATTTCCTCGGCCGTGGTGCGCCGATGAACTTCTGGATTGGCTTGGTTGGCGAATTGCTGCGGCATGAAGGCGCCGGGTGAATTTTTGTAAATCTCTTCGGCCCGGCTGATGGCGCCCGGCATGCCTTTATCCGCTGGCGTCAATTCGATCTCGGCGCCTAGCAGCAGCATCATCTTGCGTCGCTCCAGGGACATGCTTTCGGGCATGGTCAGGATCAGCCGATAGCCCTTGGCGGCAGAGATAAAGGCCAGCGCGATGCCGGTGTTGCCGGACGTGGGCTCGATGATCAGCGCGCCGGGTTTGAGGGAGCCGTCTTTCTCGGCAGCCTCGATCATGGCAAGGCCGATACGGTCCTTGACCGAGGATAGGGGATTGAAGAACTCAGCCTTGCCAACAATATCGGCGACGCAGCCAAATTCCTGGGCCAGGCGCTGGATACGGATCAGCGGCGTGTTGCCGATGGTCTCGACAATATTGTTGTAGATGCGCCCGCGAGAGGGTGTGCCAGAACCGGTGTCGATCATTGGCGCAAATTTCCGAGGCGCGCGCCAGGCGGTCTAAATTGAGAAATCAAGATATTGGCGGCCCTCGCTCTCGACGCCCTGGGCGTGGGCGCGGTTGCACAGATCGTCCACCGAAATCAGATCGAGCCGCGTCATGACCTCGTCCTGCAACTCGCCCCAGAGCGGGCGGATTACGGCTTCGGCCAGTTCCGAGCT
>Ga0209252_1002745_pt1 | contig 10316 bp, 8 predicted proteins | sample SaaInlV_135m_DNA_3_FD_184673 | JGI IMG/M metagenome (GOLD analysis project Ga0209252, IMG submission 184673) | Marine microbial communities from expanding oxygen minimum zones in the Saanich Inlet - Saanich Inlet SI074_LV_100m_DNA (SPAdes) (version 2) | ecosystem: Environmental > Aquatic > Marine... | reverse complement strand
CCACCGCCACAAGTCTCAGAGATGAGTTGGAGAGCCTGAGATACGAAAAGGACGCCGCCGTCCAGCAAGCCGTCCAGCGCTCTGCCGATGAAATCACACAGCTTAAATCCACCGCCACAAGTCTCAGGGATGAGCTGGAGAGCCTAAGATTCGAAAAGGACGCCGCCGTCCAGCAAACCGTCCAGCGCTCTGCCGATGAAATCACACAGCTTAAATCCACTGCCACAAGTCTCAGGGATGAGTTGGAGAGCTTGAGATTCGAAAAGGACGCCGCCGTCCAGCAAGCCGTCCAGCGATCGACTGATGAAATCACGCAACTTAAATCCACCGCCACAAGTCTCAGGGATGAGCTGGAGAGCCTAAGATTCGAAAAGGACGCCGCCGTCCAGCAAGCCATTCAGCGATCGACTGATGAAATCACGCAGCTTAAAGATACTTCATCCAGTTTGAGGCAAAGTTTGGAAAGCCAGAGATTTGATTTTGAAGCTTTATTACAGCAACAAAAGAAAGAAAATGTGGATGAAAATAGCCACTTAGAGAAAACTATAGAAACGCTCCGCGAGAAATTGGAGAAATGTGATGCCAAATGAATTAAGTACTAAAGCCAAATCCCAGTCCCGAAAAATTAAGCCCTCTCAGGTGGAGCAATCAAACAGCAATGCCGATTTGGCTATTAGATTTGAGCGCCTGCAAAGCAAGCTTCATCAAACCGAAATGTTGCTTTCTGTTACTCAGAAGATCGCGGGATTAAAAAATCTCAGTGAAATTCTTTGGACATTAATTGAAATGACCACAAATGAACTTGGGGCTGACCGCGGTAGTTTGTTTCTCAATGACCCACTAACGGGTGAATTGTATTCCCGTGTAGCCCAGGGTGAATTAACTCGAGAAATACGTATACTGAATACAACTGGCATTGCCGGTGCCATTTTCCAAAATGCAGAGGGTGAAATTATCCATGATGCTTACGTCGACGACCGTTTTAACAAGAGTATCGATGAGCAAACTGGATATGTTACTAAAAATATAGTCTGTGCACCGGTACGAACGGTTCGCAACGACGTTATAGGTGTGATTCAGATCCTCAATAAGAAGAAGGGTCGTTTTACGAAGGAAGACCTAGAAATTGTCGAAGCCATCACCTCACAGGCAGCCGTCTCCCTTCAAAACGCCCAAGGTGTGGAGGAGATGGTCAAAGCCCGCGAAAAGGAGATGCAGTTTCTTGATATCGTCTCCGATGTCACTGCTGAAATCGAGCTGGGCTCCCTCTTGCAACGGGTTATGGTCGAAGCGACCCGTATGCTTAACGCAGACCGTTCCACATTATTTTTAAATGACGAAAAAACCGATGAGTTATTTTCCCGTGTCGCAATGGGAGATGGCATCGGTGAAATCCGATTGCCAAACTCGGCCGGTATTGCTGGTGCTGTATTCCAGTCGCGGGAAACTGTAAATATTCCTTATGCATATGCTGACCTTCGCTTTAACCCCGGATTTGACAAGCAAACCGGGTATTTCACACGTTCTATCCTTTGTGTTCCCATCACCAACAAGGATGGCAAGTGCATTGGTTGCACCCAGGCGCTGAATAAAAAGGGAGGTGGATTTACAGATGAGGACGAATCTCGCCTCAAAGCCTTCACTCAGCAAGTGGCTATTGCCCTCGAAAACGCAAAGCTGTTCGAAGACGTTGCTAAAGAAAGAGCCTATAACCATAGTATGCTCACCAGTATGTCCAACGCCGTTATCACAATTAACGACGAGGGAAAAATCATCACATGCAATAAAGCTGGCCTGAAGATTCTAAAGATCCGAACATCAGATATTATCGGTAAAACATCAGAGGAGTTTTTCACCAATGGCCGGTCTTGGATACTGGAGAAAATCAAAGAATGCGAAGAATCCTTAGAAGATAATATCTTGATGGATACCGAGTTTGAAGTCGGTAGCGAAGAGGATGACAATTTGGAGACAGTTTCTGCAAATGTCAGCTTTTTACCTTTAGAAAACCAAGACCCCGACGGCCGTATGGATCAGAGCGAGTCCCATTTGGGAACATTGATCATGGTTGAGGACATTTCTGATGAGAAGCGGATGAAATCAACGATGTCACGGTATATTGACCCTGGGATCGCAGACCAACTTCTTGGTGACGGCACTGACATAATGGGAGGGCAAGCATCAGTAGCAACCTTATTGTTTTCTGACGTGAGGGGTTTTACCACGATAACCGAAACACTTGGTGCTCAGGGCACGGTAAGCCTACTAAACGAGTATTTCGATATCATGGTAGAAGCGATATCTGAACAAGGTGGAATGGTGGACAAATTTATTGGCGACGCGATCATGGCGGCTTTCGGTATACCAGTCGGACATGATGACGATGAAGATCGCGGCGTCCGTGCAGGAATTAATATGATCGCACGATTGTGGGAATGGAATGTAGAGCGTGAAAAAGAAGGAAAAATGCCCGTCGACATGGGCCTTGGCCTGAACACAGACAACATAGTTGCTGGCAACATCGGTGCGTCGAAACGTATGGATTACACGATGATCGGCGATGGTGTTAATCTGGCTGCCCGATTGGAAAGTGCATGCAAGCAGTATTCCGCACGCATCTTGATCAGCGATTTCACATATCAGAAATTAAAGGGAACCTACCAAGTCCGCTATATTGACGATGTCGTTGTAAAGGGTAAAACGGAACCCGTCGGCGTGAGAGAAGTATTGGATTACCATAACAAAGATACCTTCCCTAATTTAATGGATACGGTAAACCACTTTAATGAAGCACGTGAACATTACAGGAGTGGAAACTGGGACAAAGCTACGAGGTCATTTAAAGAGTGTCTAAAAGCAAACCCGGAAGACAAATTATCAAAAACTTATATCGAAAGGTGTGCCATTCTTAAGAAAGAAAATCCTAAGGATTGGGACGGCGTCTGGGTCATGACATCAAAGTAACAGGCCCGCATTGTATACATTAGAACAAAGCGCGTCTTGTTCAACGCCCGCAATAGCTGGGCAAATTAGGATGGTTGCCTGCGAGAGTGTGTTTGGTTCATTTTAGCCTAGCGCACGCTGTGGGTGACCTTATACCCAAGCTTCTGATTTGCGATTATGTCCATAGATAGTGGGCAATAGGTGCCCGCTTAAACTAAATACCAACTTGAAGAAAGAATCATTGATACGCCCAGTCACGCAGTCCGATGGACATGATTTCTCAAAGTTGAATGATGAGTTGGTTCCAGGCGAAGCAACTATGATCGACTGTGTCGTTGTAAGATTTAAATATCCTGTTTGAGAGCCAGTTATCACCTCGAGGACCCGCAAACGAAGGTCTTGCTGAAACTATTAGACATCTCCACAAGAGTTATTGCTAAAAGTGGTATTTTGACTATGAAACAAGCGGCGACCAGATCGACCTCCGTCACCTCAACACCGTCTTTGTGCTTTACTCCAGTTATCACCTTGGTCAAGTAGTCGAAGCCGCGTAATCGTCTCCATTTCTTTTCCGCACCCTGCCCGAGTTTGAATACCATGTGCAGCATGCCGTCACGAGAGAGGCACCCTTTTGAGCGCCTGGTGCGGTGACGGATGGTTCCGAATGTCGGTTCTATGGGATTGCTGGTCCGAATGCTCTGCCAGTGCTGCGCCGGGAAGTCATCGAAAGCCATCATCTCGTCGCGGTCTTTCTGCAGGCAGATGGCAGCCTTTGGATATTTTAGCTCATACATTTTGATAAACAGGTCGAAGGCTTCCTCAGCATCTGCTTTTGTCTCCGCCTGCCAGATATCGTGCAGTGAACCTTTGGCTTTCGCCTGGCGGACTTGGGCAAGCAATTGAGAACGTTCATCGTCTTGTGCATCCAGCAGCGTTGCTGGCGGGTCCCGGGATAGACCTCCTCCAGCGCCGCCCAGAACCCCATGGCACCATCACCAATCGCCAACTCTGGCCCGTTCATACCGCGTGCTTTCAATTTTAATAGAACCCCGCGCCAGCTTTGCGTCGATTCCCGCATGCCGTCTTCAATGGTCAGAAAATGCTTTTCTCCGCGCTCATTAACACCAATGACAACCAAGGCGCACAGCTTCATTTGTCCGCCCCTCAGGCCGCTATAGACGCCGTCCGCCCAGACATAGACCCAACGGTCTTTATCCAGGGGACCATCACGCCAACTCCGGCACCCTTGCCCCCATATCTGCTTCAGACGCGACACCGTGCTGGTCGACAAACCCTTTGCTTCTTGGCCAACCAATACTTTCAACGCCTCATCCATCTCCCCACTTGATACGCCTTTCAAATACAGCCACGGCAATGCCGCTTCCAGAGACTTCGTCTTGCGGATATATGGCGGGACAAGGGCTGATCGGAACGTCACAGGCTCCCCGGTCCTTGAATGGGCAACCCGCTAGGTCACTGAGACGCTGTTTTCCACCCTGAAAACACGCGGCCTGGGATTAGAAAATCCGCATATCACCGGGCCCCGCAAACTGGCGATGTTGATGAGCGCGTTGGCAATCGCATTTTGCCTCGCCTACAAACCCGGCCTCTGGCTTGACCGGATAAAACCACCCCGGCATAAATCCCATGGCCGGTTGCAACGCTCGCTCATTGCCCTCGGCCTCAATGCCTTCAGAAAAGCCGTGGTCAAAATGACCGGGCCTGAAATAGTCGGTTACATGACAGAAATTTTTAAACTCAAAAACCCGCGCAAGGATTTGATAGGACTTGTTTAATGAAAAGTGTCGGGTACTGTACAAATGGAGATCAAACGGTGGCTAAATCATCAAATCTAGGCTGTTGGAGGGACGCAAGAACGAAACTTCTTCCATCGGGGGTAGGGCTCGCAAATTATTGGCTTCGGATTGAAGGGTTTCTGGGAAATGTCAGGTATAGATATGGTTCTATCAGCCAAGTTGAGTTATGCCCGTAAACCTGCTTAGTATTGGCAATATTCTGAGCTCCACTGGCGGTTGGGAACAATCTGCAAAATGATCAGCGTAATTCGATTGGGTTCGTTTTTGGTCCTGTTGAGCGCTATGTTCGTGCAGTTGCCGTTAGCGCGCGCCGAACCGGGTTTCGTCGGCATGGAAGTGCAGGGCATCGGCCCGCGCGCACGCGCGGCGTTTGGGAAGAAGATTACCGGTGTTCTGGTAAAAGACGTTGCCGTTGGCGAAGCCGCCGCCCTAGCCGGTTTGAGGCGTGGCGACCTGATTGTGAAATTTGATCGAAATAATATCAGAATACTTGAAGATTTGATTGCCGCTGTCGTCAAAGGCAAGCCCGGCAAGAAAGTGTCGATGGTTGTCCTGCGGAACGGCAAAAGGATTTCTTTATCCATGCGCCTGGGTAAGCGGCCGGAGCCGTGGAAAGTTCAGAAAGTCGGCTTCAAGAGTTATCCACTGATTGGATTCACTGTATCGGCGATCAATGCGAAAGTCCGCGAACAGTTTGGCCTCCCTTGGGGATCGGTTGGACTGGTGGTGACGTTCGTCGATAAGGAGAGCAAGGTGGTGAATGGCCTGGCGCCTGGCGATGTCATTGTTCAGGCCAATTTAAAAGATATCTGGACGCCGGCCCAATTAACCCGGCAAATTGAAAAAGCCCGAAAAAGTAAACTGCCGAACGTCCTGGTTCTGATCAGAAGCGCCCGAGGATTACGGTTTTCGGCCTTGCCGGTGAATTAGCTCGGGGCGGCCGTCTAAAGTTGTTCCGATCAAAACGGATCATATCCGGCACGACACAAGAAATTCTGGCATTTCAGTTTTGTTGTTGTGTCGAGGGTTCTGCCGATCCGTTTCCAAAGGTCATCGATAGATGGTCCCGCCGCCTTTTTGAGCAGCTCCTTAAGTTTTGAAAAGAACATCTCGATCGGATTTAGTTCGGGAGAATAACGAGGCAAGTAGAGGAGGTGGGCCTTTATGTCCTCGACGGCTTGGCGGATCCCCTTGACCTTGTGGGCGGACAGGTTATCGATGACAACGATGTCGCCGGGGTAAGGGTCGGGGCCAGGCATTTTTTGACATAGGTTTCGAATATGTGGCCGTTCATCGGGCAATCGATGACCAAGGGCGCGGTGACCCGGTCGTGGCGCAAGCCGGTGACGAAGGTCGTCGTTTTCCAATGCCCATGAGGAACCGGGGCGAGGAGCCGTTCGCCTTTGCGGGCGCGACCACAAAGCCGGGTCATTTTTGTCGATGCCCCGGTTTCGTCAATGAAGACAAGATGGTTTGGATCAAACCGATGTTGCCCTTTGTGCCACGCTATCCTGGCTTCGGCGACGTCCGGCCTATCCTGCTCGGCCGCGTGCGCGGTAATTTTTAACGCTGATCCCATGGCCAACAAAGAACCGCGAGACCGTGCCAACGCCAACCCGAAGACCCGCGCTCACCAAGAGCCGAACGGCACTCCACCAGTGACGTGTCCGGGACTTCAGATAGGCGCGCGAAAAGCCAATCCGCCGCCGCTTCAATGACAGCCGAAATTCCGCCTCCGCCGCTTGATTGATCAGATGCTGTGCACCCGATCTCAGCAAAGCTGTAAGGGGATCTGAAATTGCTTCTCGACCCATAAATTCTAAAACGTTATTCTCAATCATAGTGGCGTATCTGCTTTGGTTGCTTTTGTTGTCTTGCAACAAAAAATCAACCTGATACGCCATTTCTTTTCAAATTTTCAAACACCAAATTAGGTGACAACTCTCTCGGCACCGCCACCTAGCCAATTGGAACGTGACATAGCGGCCATGACGAACGACCTTGGCTCCGATCTTCACCAGCTTTTCCCGTAACGTGGTCAACGACCAGTGTTCCACCGCCTTCGGCAAAACGGTCTCTGACTTGCCCGGATAAATCCACCCCGGTATAAATCCCATGGCCGGTTGCATCGCTCGCTCTTTGTCCTCGTCCTCAATGCCTTCATAAAAGCCATGGTCAAATTGACCGACCCTGGAATAGGCGGCCACATGACAGAATATTTTAAACCAAAATTCCCGCGCAAGACGTTGATAGGACTTGTTTTATGACAAGGGTCGGGTACTGTGAATGCAAACTCCTGCACGTTCGCCAAAGGATCGGCGGTAGAGCCGTAGTGAGGGTAGAGTGGTAGAAAATTGCATTCTTCAATGTAAGTTTTGGGAGGTACAACCATGGCTGAAAGCACCAACCCAACATCAACCAATGGCTGGTTAAGTTCTCCGGTTTTAAAAAAGCTTTGGTCTTTAGCTGCTATAGGGAAGCCACGCTTGATAGCAATACTGCTGCTTGTCGCGTTGATGGCATTACGTGTATGGGATCCAGGCCCACTGGAGACTGTCAGACTTAAAACATTCGATTTCTACCAACAATTAAAACCGCGTCCAATTCCAGCTGATTCAAAAGTGGTCATCGTAGACCTCGACGAAAAAAGTCTTAAAGAGGTTGGCCAGTGGCCTTGGCCGCGCTCTACCATCCGAGATTTGACGCTGAAACTATTTCAGTTAGGGGTCAGAGTGGTAGGGTTTGATATTATGTTTCCAGAGGCCGATAGGATGTCTGGGAGCTTGGTTGCGAAGTCATTGCCAGGTCTCGATCCGCAGCTTAAACGGCAGTTATCTGCAATGACAAGCAATGACCAATTGTTGGGCTCCATTATTAAACAAGCCAGTGCGCATTGGAAAAAAGGCTTTGGGGTGGTCGTTGGGCAGAGCGGACTAAACGAAGAGCGGGAATATTTAGATCGTAAGCCCCTTAGATCGAAGGTTTATCAACGACAAATGAGAGGGGCACCTAAGCCGTACGTTTGGGCGCCTGCATTTCCGGGCCTTTTAAGGAATGTATTGCCAATCGAAAAGGACGCAGCTGGACACGGTCTTCTTAACCTTTCGCCGGAAATAGATGGCATTGTGCGAAGGGTGCCCGCATTCTTTCGGTTGGATAAGAAACTATACCCTACTTTGGCCGTCGAGGTCATGAGGGTTTATTCAGGACGCAGGGGTGTAATTGCAAAAGGTGACCAAGCCGGCATCGGTGAAGTAACGATCTCAAAGAAACTCAAAGTACCAACCGACAAGAATGGGCGGATGTGGCCCTATTTTAGTCACACAGATAAATCAAAATACATCTCTGCAGTCGATATACTTAATGACAATGTCGATTCAAAATTAATTAAAGGAAAAATGGCATTAATTGGGACTTCGGCAGCCGGGCTTCTCGATATTAAAACTGTTCCTACTGAGCGTTTTATTCCTGGTGTAGAGATCCATGCGCAGTTAATCGAATCCGTATTAGACAAACTGTTCTTGTCGCGCCCAAATTTTTCTGATGTCGCCGAAATGTCAATCGCTCTATTGGGTGGAATTTTAATGATAATACTGGTGCCGTGGATAGGCGCCAAATGGAGTTTGCTTGCATTTTTAGTAATTGGTGTCGGTTCTGGATATTCTTCTTGGTTTGCTTTTAGCGAAGAGAGAATGATAGTCGATGCTGCCTTTGGTATTCTCACTGTGCTTCTAATTTATATGACGTTGACTTACACTTCCTATGCAGCAGAAGAGGCAGAGCGCCGACAAACCCGAGATGCATTTTCCAAGTATTTGTCTCCGGCGATGGTCGAAGCGGTGGTCGAGGACCCAACGCTTTTGACCCTAGGCGGTGCAAAGCGGGATATGACGCTTTTGTTCTGCGACGTGCGCGGCTTTACCAGTATATCGGAGCTTTTCACCGCTGAGGGCCTGACGGTGCTCATTAACAAGCTGTTGACGCCGCTGACTGACATCATCATCGCGCGCGAGGGCACCATAGACAAATATATGGGCGATTGCATCATGGCGTTCTGGAACGCGCCGCTGGACGATCTCAATCATGCTGAGGATGGCTGCCGCTCGGCGCTGGAAATGGTTGCCGCCATGGCGCCATTAAACCAGCGCTTGGAAGCGGAAGCTAAGGAAGAAGGGCGAAAGCATCTAGACCTTAAAGTGGGGCTCGGCCTCAATTCCGGCGACGCCGTCGTCGGCAACATGGGCACCGCCCAGCGTATGGATTACTCAGTCCTGGGCGACACGGTGAACACGGCTGCCCGGCTTGAAGGCCAGTCCAAAACTTACGGGGTAGATATTGTTCTTGGGCCGAATACGTATCAGCAGGTGCAGGAATTCGCCACTATTGAGCTTGATTTAATTCAGGTTAAAGGTAAGACGGTTGGCCTAGATATTTATGCGCTGATGGGCGATGAAGAGGTCGCCAAGGACCCTGCCTTTATTGCGGTCAAAGATGCTGTTTCGGAGATGATTCGAGAGTACCGAAATCAAGCTTGGGACAAGGCTCGGGAACTGGCCAACAAGGTCCGCGCGGTGGCGGAGGCGGCGGCAGAGACGGAGGTTGGGGCGGTTTTGGCAGTCAAGGCTGCGGCCGGCGAGCGCTTCAAGCTGGATATCTTGTGCGATCTTTATGAAACACGGATTGCCGCCTACGAGATCGACCCGCCACCCGAGGATTGGGACGGCGTATTCATCGCCACCACCAAGTAGTCAGCGGGTTATCTTGCCTTTAGCGCCGCTGTTGCAAGGCGGCGTTGATAAGCTCTGCCTTGTTCAAGTGTCCCATGGCCAGCAGAAGCTGGTAAACGGCGGTTTACACGTCGAAGAATGCCGAGGCGAAATTGATGGGCGCGTTGGCGATCTTGCTTTCCGCGTCGAGTACGTTGATCACCGTTTCCCTGCCCGCAGAGTGCAGCTTTTTGCGGGATTCGAAGACCTTCGAGGCGATGTTGGCACGAGATGTCAGACTAAAGCTGGTTTAATTTAATCAGAATCATTAAGGAAAATTCAATCCGGTCCTGTGGTTACGTCTTCTTGATTATTAATTGAGGAGGTGGAGATGAGCTATGGCCGAATCTGGTGTTTGAACATTTGAAAAGAAGCGACGTATCAAGTTGATTTGTTGTTGCAAGACATCAATCCAACCAAAGGAGATACGCCACGATGACGAAGAATAACGTTTTAGCATTTTCGGGTCGAGATGCGATTTCCGATCCCCTGGAAGCTTTATTGAGATCGGGTGTTTAGCAATTGATCAATTAAGCTGTGGAAGCAGAACTTCAAGAACTTCTGAGCCTAATTCGGACCGACGCACCGATGTCGGCAATGCCGTTGTGGTTCGCAATGGTTATTTTCCGGAGCGCGAGTTGCAGACGGGCTTGGGGCCGGTAACGGTCAGGATTCCAAAAGTTCGCTCAAGGACCGGGGAGCCTGTGACGTTCCGATCAGCCCTTGTCCCGCCATATATCCGCAAGACGAAGTCTCTGGAAGCGGCATTGCCGTGGCTGTATTTGAAAGG
>Ga0209252_1002742_pt1 | contig 10320 bp, 12 predicted proteins | sample SaaInlV_135m_DNA_3_FD_184673 | JGI IMG/M metagenome (GOLD analysis project Ga0209252, IMG submission 184673) | Marine microbial communities from expanding oxygen minimum zones in the Saanich Inlet - Saanich Inlet SI074_LV_100m_DNA (SPAdes) (version 2) | ecosystem: Environmental > Aquatic >... | reverse complement strand
TGATCAAGTCAGGTTTGAGCTTGGATATTATGCAAATAATTCTCAAATAAATGTTATTTCACCATGGAGAGAATGGAAATTAAATTCAAGAAATGAATTAATTAAATTTGCAGAAAAACATCAAATACCAATAGCTAAAGATAAAAGAGGAGAAGCTCCATTTAGCACAGATGCAAATATGCTCCATACTTCTTCAGAGGGAAAAATTTTAGAAGATCCATGGGAAAAAGCGCCTGAATATGTATATTCAAGAACTAAATCATTAGAACAATCAAAAGATAGTCCTGATGAAATAGTGATTTCTTTTGAAAAAGGTGATGCTGTTGCAATAAATGAAAAAAAATTAAAACCTCATCAGTTGTTAGGTAGGTTAAATGAGTTTGGATATGAGCATGGAATTGGAAGAGAGGATATTGTTGAAAACCGTTTTGTAGGCATGAAATCACGAGGAGTTTATGAAACACCAGGAGGCACTATTTTGGCTAAAGCACATAGGGCAATTGAAAGCATTACTCTTGATAGAGGTGAAGCACATCTAAAAGATGAAATTATGCCAAAGTATGCGGAGACAATTTATAATGGTTTGTGGTTTTCTTCCGAAAGAGAAGCGATGCAGAAATTAATAGACTCAACACAACTAAATGTAACCGGGGATGTTAGATTAAAATTATTCAAAGGGAATGTTGTAGTAAATGGAAGAAGATCACCCTTTAGCAAATATCAGCTTTCATTAGTTTCTTTTGATGAGGTGGGTGATTACAATCAAAAGGATGCAGAAGGTTTTATTAAAATTTCTTCATTGAGATTAAAAATTTAAGCCCCAAAGTGAATGATAAAAAAAATATTTGTTACAACATTTAATCATACCTTATTTAAAAAGTATGCTGAGAAATTAATAGACAGCTATATAAATACAAATCAGGAATTGCCATTATACTGTTATGTTGAAGATGATGTGAATTTATATCCAAAACATGACAATATTTTTTATTTGAATCTTTATTCAGAACAACCTTTATGTCACAAATTTGTAGAAAGAAATAAAAAAAAATCACTAGAAGGATCTAAAATTTCTTACTTACTTGATCCTGTAAGATTTTCTTATAAAGTTTTTGCCCAGAGTGATGCAAGAAAATATGCAGAACAATTTTTTTTTATTGATGCGGATACAGAATTTATAAATAAAATTCCAAAAAGTTGGTTTGAAGAATGCTTACCAGATAATGTTTTAATATCAATTTATGATAGACTTGGGTATTACACTGAAGCTGGATTTGTTGGTTTTAACTCCCTACTTTTAAATAAAAAAAAACAAAAATTATTAGATATTTTTTTTCAACAATATACAAGCTATTATAATTATGATCTAATTTATAGCTTACCAGCTTTTACAGATTGTCATGCGCTTGACGCCACCAGGTTTAGATTTTTATTATTAAAAAATTACACAGATGATCATGCAAATTACGAGGAAAAAAGACTTGGAAGTTGGATTAAAAATCAAAATTTAGATGTTATGTTAAATGATAATTTTATCAATAAATTCATAATACATAAAAAGGGCAACAAGTAGTCACACTTCTTTTTTTAATAAATTGAAATCATTTAATATCATTTTTTCAATTAATTTATCGATTTTAGTTTTTGCCTTCCACCCGATTTTTTTATTTATTTTTGTAGAGTCGGCTACTAATAAATCCACTTCTGCGGGTCTAAAAAATAAAGGATTAATTTTTAAATATTTTTGAAAATCTAACCCAAGTGTTTCAAAAGCTTTTTCGGCAAAATAGTTAATGCTATACGTTTCTCCAGTTCCAACCACAAAATCGTCTGGTTTTTTTTCTTGAAGCATTAGCCACATTGCTTGAACATATTCTGGCGCATATCCCCAATCTCTTTTTGCTTTTAAATTACCTAATTCTAAATATTTCTGTTTTTTAAGCTTAATTAACGCCGCTGAACGAGATATTTTTCTGGTTACAAACTCAAATCCACGTCTCTCAGACTCATGATTAAACAATATTCCAGTTGAAGCATGCATATTATAAGTCTCTCTATAATTTCGAGTTAATTCAAAACCTGCAACTTTTGAAATACCATAAGACGATCTGGGATGAAAAGGTGTATTTTCATTTTGAGGTATTTTTTTTACTTTACCAAACATTTCCGAAGATCCAGCAAAATAAAATTTGGTATATAGTCCAGTTTCTTTTATTGCAGATAAACAATAATGAGTCGAAGAAATATTAGATGACAAAGTTGAAAATTCATCCTGAAAAGAATAATCAACGTAACTCTGGGCTGCTAAATGATAAAATTCATTTGGTTTTATTCTATTAAAAATATTGAAAATACTTGCATAACTTTCCATTGAACCTGAATGTAAATGAATTTTTTTAATAATTTTTTTTATTCGCCACAAACGATGATCAGGGTTTTCAAGAGCAACCCTTCTTACTATACCGTGAACTTCATAACCTTTTTTTAATAAAAATTCTGCCAGATATGAACCATCTTGACCAGTAATACCTGTAATCAAAGCCTTTAATTTCATTATTTATAAGAATTTTTAAATGCTATCATTGTGTTTCTCAATAGGCATGCAATAGTCATTGGACCCACACCTCCAGGTACAGGAGTAATAGCTGCTGCATTTTTTGATACAGCATTAAAATCAACATCTCCAACAAGTCTGTTTTTTATTTCTCCATCAATATCAACTTCAATTCTATTAATTCCAACATCAATTACAATTGCATCTTTCTTTACCCAATTCTCCTTTATCATCCTAGGCCTCCCAACAGCAGCTACAATAATATCTGCTTTTTTACAAACCTCTTCAATATTTTTTGTTCTTGAGTGTGCTATAGTTACTGTGCAGGACTCTTTTAATAATAATTGAGCCATAGGTTTGCCAACAATATTTGATCTACCAACTACCACTGCATTTTTTCCTGACAATTCAACACCGAGACCTTTTAGCATTATCAAACATCCGTATGGTGTGCACGGTATTAATAAGTTTTCATCATTATGACTAGCAATTGATAACTTACCAACATTTAATGGATGAAAACCATCCGCATCTTTATCTGGATGAATTGAATCAAGGATTATTTGTTCATTAATATGCTTAGGTAGTGGTAATTGAACAAGTATTCCATCTACATTGGCTTGATTGTTAAGGGTTTCAATAATATTCAACAATTCTTTTTGATTTGTTTCTTCTGGTAAATGATTGTCTATAACTTCAATACCTACCTCTTTTGCGCTTTTAGTTTTTGCTTTCACATAAACGCTACTTGCTGCAACATTACCTACTTGAACAACAGCTAATCCCGGCACTTTACCTGTATTTTTTTTTAAAATATCAATTTCTTTTTTAAGATTATTTCTTAAGTTTTGCGCAATCTCTTTACCATTAATTAATTTAGTCATGTTACCTCGGCCAATACTCAATTAATAAACTTTTAACAAACCATAAACCTAAATATACGATTATGGCGGAAATATCTAAAGTTCCAAAACTAGGAACATACCTTCTAACTAGGTTTAGGCTTGGTTCACAAAGACGATGCATTGCTTCCATAATACTATAAACAAATCGATTAGAAGAATTAATAATATTAAAATTTAATAACCATGTTGCTATGATATATATTAATAAAATAAATTGATAGAGATTAATTATTTGTATTATTAGACCTAAAAGTGAATTCATGGTTTTGCTATTATTATATATAAAAATATACTCAAGGATAACTTTGAAAGACAATAAAAAAAGGCGACAAATGCCGCCCTTATTTACTATTTATAAAAAGTTAAATTTACATAGAAATATCTCTACCAAACCATTTTTTTGTAATTTCAGTAGTTGTGCCATCAGCTGACATTTCAGCAATAGCTTTATTCCACATCTCTAAAATATCAGTGTCTTCTTTTCTAACTGCACCACCTACACCGTCTCCAAAAACTCCACCAGAAAAAGTAGGTCCTGTGAAAGCTACATCTACACCCCCATCTGATTCCATAAAGTCAATTATAGATCCAACATCAGCAAGTATAGCATCACACCTGCCTGCAGCTAAGTCTAAGTTATGATCATCTACACTTTGGTATAATTTAACTTTTACAGCACCAGACATGTGTTTATCTAAAAAGTTTTGATGGATTGTTGATGATTGAACACAAACAGTAGATCCATTCATAGCTGCAATTAGTTGACCAATCGCTGCCTGCTCTTTTCCACCAGCATTATTTAAATTTACTTTATTAATTCCACCAGTAAATTTATCTACTGATAAACCTTCCAATCCACTCCCTTTTAAAACTGCAAAACGAGCACCATCTGTCATATATCCGTTAGTGAAATTAACTTTTTCTTTTCTCTCTTCAGTTATTGACATTCCTGCTATTATAATGTCATATTTTCCTTGAAGCAGAGCTGGAATAATTCCATCCCAATCTTGAGTTACCCATTCACACTCAACAGGCATCCTTGAACAAGCTTCATTACCAAAGTCTATTTCTGCACCTTCAAGCTCTCCAGCTGAGTTTAAATTATTCCAAGGAGGATAAGCCCCCTCTGTACCAATTCTAATTGATTTTGCACTACTTATTGTTGTTAAGCTTAGTAAGCTTAATGAAAATAAGATTAATAAAATTTTTTTCACACTTCCTCCTTGTGTATTACTTTAGGAAAGTAATTTTGTATATAATTATAGAGAATTCTTACTATTCAAAATTAAAAAATACAAATTAAATACTCATTTAGTCTATTTTTTTTTAATTTTCTTAAAAAAAACAAACATTGAAGCGATAACTAGGACAAATGGAAAAAGCCATAAAAGTAGATTTTTTGAATTAAAATATGGTTTTAAAAGAATATATTCACCATACCTATCAGTTAAAAAAATTTTAATTTCTTTCTCACTTAATCCATCTTTAAATTTTTCCTCAACAATCTTTGATATATCTTTTGCAAAGTCAGAATCAGAGTCACTTACACTTTGATTTTGACAAGTCATACATCTTAATTCTAGTGTTAATTTTTTTACTCTATCTTCTGTGCTTTCCTTTGCGACTGAATTTAAAGAAAGTAAAAAAAATAATAAAAAAAATAGCAATTTAAAAAAGTTTTGTAATTTCATTTTTTATGATTTCTTTTGTGAGGGGCCCTGTGTGTTTAAAGATTATTTTACCATCACTGTTTACAATAAATGTTTCAGGTAATCCAAAAACACCAAATTCAAAAGCTATTTTTCCATCTTGGTCAAGACCTACAAATGAGTAGGGGTTACCCTCTTCTTCAAGATATTTTTTTGAGTCATTTGGATCATCTTTGTGCGCAAGACCCAAAATAAATAAATCTGGATTTTCTTTTTTTATTTCAAAAAAAAAGTGATGTTCAACTCTACATGGTGTGCACCATGAGGCAAAAAAATTAATTAGAGTATATTTTTCTTTTAAATCATTTGAACCTAAGTTTATATTTTTGTTATATAGGTTGTTAGAAGTAAAAGTTGGCAAATCCTTGTAAAGTAAAGCGCTTGGGGGCTCGTTAGGATTTTTTTCAAGTAAAATAAATAAAAGAAAAAATAAGCAAATAATAGTTAATAAAATTAAAGGTAAAATTAGAACTATTTTTTTCATTTTTTTATTACAGCAATTGCACTTGAAAATACCATTATAATAACTCCTAACCAAATAAAACTCACTAATGGATTTATCAGAACTCTAATAAACCAAATATTATTATTTTCACTACCTAGTGTTATGTAAATATCTTTAAACCAATCATGATAAATCCCAGCTTCTGTCGTTATCATTTTTGAAACTGGATAATAATTTTTACCAGGTTTTATATAGATAATATTACCATTTTTTTTCTTAATTGAGATGTTAGCTTTTAGGGATTGGTAATTTTTTTCTTCAATAATTTGCATGTCATTAAACTTTAATATTTCATTTTCTAGAGATACTTTATCTCCAACTTCGATATTAAAATTATATTCTTTTTGATAAATGCTAGAAAAAGTGACACCAATTATCATCACACCAACACCAATATGCGCAATAAAGCTATTTATTGATGTAATGTATTTAATTGTAAATGAAAATCTATGTCTTATCATTATAGATATGATCGAAGCTATTATTATCCATGAACCTAGTATTAAACCAATAAAACCCCATGTATTAAAACTTGTAAAATATGATTGTAATGAAACTATTAAACTTAGGATTAAAAAACAAATTACGTAAATTCTAAATTTTTTAATTTGATTTGTTTTCCAGGAAAGTACCGGAGCAATACTCATTAATAAAAAACCTGGTAGTAGAATTGGCAATACTGTAGAATTAAAATAAGGTCCCCCAACAGAAATTCTCTTATTGGTTAGTACCTCTATTATTATTGGATAAATAGTTCCTAGAAGTATTGTGAATACAGTTATCATCATTAAAATATTGTTGATTATTAGAGCTGATGTTTTGTTAATTAAAAGTAAATGTAAATCATCTTTTTTTGATGGTGTTTTAATTAAAAAAATTAAAAAACCAAAACCTGTAGTTAAAAAGAATATTAAAAGAATGAAAAGACCCCTTGATGCATCAGAAGCAAAAGAATGAACACTTGTTAATATTCCTGATCTTACTAAGAATGTGCCAAGTATACTTAAGGAAAAACATAGTATAGCAAGAAAAACAATCCATTTTTCAATGGCTTGCTCACCTCTTATCATTAATAATGAATGAACTAATGCCAATCCAGCTATCCATGGCATTAATGATATATTTTCAACTGGATCCCAAAACCACCATCCTCCCCAACCAAGCTCATAATAGGCCCAATATGAGCCAAGAGCTATACCAGCAGTAAGAAAGCCCCAACTAATCATAGACCAAGTTCTAGCTTCATTTATCCAGTCTTGGTCTAAGTTGTTTCTAAATAAACTAGCAATTGCTAAGCTAAAAACTAATGAAAAACCAACATAACCTAGGTATAGCATTGGAGGATGAATAGCTAATGCAGGGTCTTGTAAAATCGGATTGAGACCGAGACCTTCTTCTACAAATACAGAGTTTACGAGGAATGGGTTTGAGGTAAGAATAATGAACAGCGCAAAAATTATAAAAAGAGCACTTTGAAATTTAAGAACAAGAATTTTAAACTCATTAGCTGATTTGCTAATTAGGGAATAAAAAAATCCGTATAAGGAGATCATACATATCCATAGAAGAATAGAACCTTCATGATTACCCCAAGCCCCTGTAATTTTATAAATTAAGGGTTTGTCTGAGTGAGAGTTTTGAAAAACATTAAAGTTTGTAAAGTCAGAAGAAACATAGGCAAATATTAGTGAAATAAATGAAATACAAACTAAAAAAGTTGATAGTCTAAAAATAAGTATAAAATATTTTATGTTAATCTTAAAAATTGAGACTGGTATTAAAAGTGTAAATGAAAAAATAGTTGAAAAACATAGTGCAAAAAAACCTATCAGTGAGATCATTTGTAATCTTTTTTCCATTGATTGTTTTTTTCTAGTTCTTTCTTAATTGATGCTGGCATATAATTCTCATCATGTTTTGCATAAACTTTTGAAGCAATAATGATTTTTTTATTATTTAAAACTCCTTCTACTACTGTGCCTTGCCCTTCTTTAAAAAGATCAGGTAATATTCCTTCATAAAAAACTAATAACTCACTTATATTATCAGTAATTTTAAACTGATAATTATTTAGTGGTTTTTGTAAAAATGAATTTTTTTTAACATAACCACCAATTCTTACTTTTTTTTCTAATAAATTTTTATCATTTTTTATTAACTCTGAAGGAGTATAAAAAAAAACTATGTTTTTTTGTGTATTAAAAAGTATTAATAATACTGCTGAACAAAAAAAAACTAATGTAATTATAATTAAAATTAATCTTTGAAATCTTAAACTCATAATTATTTTCTAAGATTCTTTAATTTTAAATAAGACAAAAACATCAGTCCAAAAACTAAAATGAATGCTGAAAAATAACTCATAAAGACAAACCAAAAATACATAACTTATTATTCTCTTATATAAAATTAATAATAGTTAAAGCGGTGACTAAAGGTCACAAATAACTATTAATTGATCTTTCTTATTAAAATCTCAGCTTTTATTCTCAATATTGCAATTATAAGACCTATTAAGCTAAAAGATAAAGTCATAACTAAAAGAGGTTGAAGCATAGATATATCAATTGAAGGTGAGGATAATTTACTAACACTAGCTGGTTGATGTAAAGTATTCCACCAGTCAACAGAAAATTTTATAATGGGAAGATTGATAGAGCCTATCAGAATAAATATTGCTATAGTTTTTTCCCTTACTTCTCTGCTATCAAAAATTTGATTTAAAAAAATAATTATTAAATAAATAATAAATAAAATTGCAACTGATGTTAATCTTGCATCCCATACCCACCAAGTGCCCCACATTGGCTTACCCCACATGGAGCCAGAAATTAAACATAAAAGAGTGAATACAGCACCAATTGGAGCAATGGCTTTATTAATTATAAAGCTAAAAGGAATTTTAAAAGCTAATCCAACAATACTATAAAAAGTCATTACTCCATATGTAAGAAGTGATAACCAAGCTGAGGGAACATGTATGTACATGATTTTAACAGTTAAACCTTGCTGATAATCTAAAGGTGAAAAATAAATCAAAACCAAACCGACAACTAAGGTTATTGAGGTAATAATAACAAGTGGTCTAAAAATAATATCTATTAGTTTATTAAATCTGGATGGATTTATTAAAAATTTAAACATTATTTATTTCTAAGCGCTAACCTTATACAGGCAGCGCTAGACCAAGGGGAAATACCTAAAAAAACTAATGATATACCTAGTAGTAAATTAATCATTGAGAAAAAGTCTACGTCTGAATTCTTTATACCTACTGAAAATATTATTACAGGAATACTAAACAAGAGCACAATTATACTACCAATTGAAAAGTTTGTAGAATTTAATAAATTCATAGAAGCTGAAATAGAGCCCAAACAAGATAAAATCAATGATCCAATCACAAATGTTAGAAATAAAACATAAACTTCATTCATAGGAAGATTAAAAAACATACTAGCTACTGGTATTGTAATTAAAAAAGGAATTTGTACAAAAAGAAAATGAGATACTATTTTTAAAAAAGCCATTAACTCATAACTAATTCCACCCATGTGAACCACTATCAAGGTTCCATTTTTAAAATCCTCTTCATAAAATTTTCTTATACTTAGAGTAGAGCTTAAAAGTAAGAGAGACCATATTATTCCGACGCCAATTGTCTCTAGTAGCTTGTCACCAGTTCCTAGTGCAAAAATAAAAATAAATATAGATAAAAAAAAGAATAAAATATTAGTAAGAAGATCAACGATGTTAGTATAAAAAAGTTTTAATTCTCTTTTAAAAAATATAAAAATTTTATTTATAAATAACATATTAAGTAAAATTTATTATTTCTAATCCATTAATTTCTGGTTCAAAATGGGATGCGAATAGTACTATACCATCTTTGCTAATATGGTCTTCAAATGTTTGATTTAAAATTTGAATTGAACTATTATCAAGATGATTATATGGCTCATCTAATACCCAAAAATTTTTTTGTTCAAAAATTAATCTCAATAGCTCTAGCTTTTTAACTTCGCCTGAAGATAAATGCATAACTTTAGTATTTTTATATTGATCAAGACTATAAGATTCTAATAATAAAAGAATCTTATCATTACTAAGATTAGAGGATGATAATCCTCTCCAAAAATTTATATTATCCAAAACCGTTAAATGTTTTGTAGCACTGCTCTGATCCATTATAAATGTTGTTTCTTTATAAAAATTGAAAATAGTTTTATTAATATTTTTACCTTCCCAGAATATCTCTCCTGTATTAGGCTCTAAGATATTTAATAGAGTTTGAAGAAAGGTTGTTTTCCCTGACCCGTTATCTCCTTTAATTTGAGTAATATTCCCCTTATTCAAGGATAAATTTAAGTTTTCAAAGATTTTGTTTTTATCCCTAGTAAATGAAAGGTTATTAATGAGAAGCATAAGTTAGATTAAGAGTGTTTTATATATTATACAATAAAAAAACGGGGTTACCCCCGTTTTTATTGTTTTAGAAAAATTAAGAAAAAGAAAAAAATTAATATTTCTTTCTTTTGCTAAAGAAAATAAATTATCTTCTTCTTTTAGCAGCCTTTTTCTTTTTCTTAGGAGCAGCTTTTCTCTTAGGAGCTGCTTTCTTTTTCTTAGGAGCAGCTTTTCTCTTAG
>Ga0209252_1002737_pt1 | contig 10330 bp, 8 predicted proteins | sample SaaInlV_135m_DNA_3_FD_184673 | JGI IMG/M metagenome (GOLD analysis project Ga0209252, IMG submission 184673) | Marine microbial communities from expanding oxygen minimum zones in the Saanich Inlet - Saanich Inlet SI074_LV_100m_DNA (SPAdes) (version 2) | ecosystem: Environmental > Aquatic > Marine... | reverse complement strand
TGATAGTCATCTAATATTGCAACTTTAAGCATTTTGAACTTTCTTATTTGATAAAAATAAACCTAATATAATTAAAATTGATCCAATTAAATGAAAAAATTTAAATTGTTCATTAAAAAAAATTATCGCCATTATTGTACTGAAAAAAGGAATTAATGATAAAAAAATACCCGCTCTATTTGCTCCAATAATTGCGACGGCGCCCGCCCAACAATAATAAGAACCTATACTTGGAAATAATGCTAAATATATTAAAGTGTAGTAAAGATTGGTGTTAAAACTAACTCTTAGTCCTTGAGAAAACTCATAAAGAAATTGTGGAAATATAAATATTAATCCAAAAGTACACAAAACATGAACCAGAGTTAAAAGTGGTAAGGTAAATTTTTTGTTTTTTAAAAAAGCAGAATACAAACCCCAGGTAATAACTCCACCTATCATTATAAGATCTCCTTTATTAAAGTTTAAAGATAGCAAAACATTTAAATCAAGTTTAGTAATTATTGATAAAATTCCAAATACAGATAAAATTAATCCAAGTATTTGAAATTTATTAGTTTTTTCAATTTTGAATAAAAAACATAAAAAAATTATAGCTGCAGGAATGGCTGTATTAAAAAGAGAAGCATTAATTACTTGTGTGTAAACTAAAGATAAATATGTAAAGGTATTAAATAATCCAACACTTGTAAAAGCTAAAAAAAATAACAAAGGTAGATTATTTATAATTATAACCTTGTTTTTTATTATTTCTTTATAAGTGAAGGGTAAAAGAATTAACCATACAAGGGACCATCTAAAGAAAACAAGTGACATTGGTGGAATATTTTCAAAAAATGCAAATTTTCCTACCATGAAATTGCCAGCCCAAAATAGTGTGGCGCACACTAGCATTATGTACGCTTTCACATTTTGCATAATTTAATTAAATCTTAACGAGCTATAAGGTTTTAAATCTAAATTAGTATTTTCGTTTGCTATCATTCCAGAAACAATCTTTCCAGAAATTGGCCCTAATGTCCAACCTAAATGATGGTGGCCAAAACAATAAAAAACATTTTTATGATTTTTTGATGGACCCATAACCGGAAGAAAATCTGGTAATGAAGGCCTAAATCCTAGCCATTCATCTTCATGTTCAGGTAAATCTCCAAGCATATATTTTGCATTATTAATTAAATTTTTAACTCTCGATTTTGATATTGGATTATCTAATCCACCAAACTCAACAGTTCCTACAACTCTCAAACCTTGCTCCATTGGTGTTATGCCAAATCCTCTATTTGAAAAAATTACTGGTCTTGTCAATAAATGATCACAGCCTTTAAAATGAACATGATATCCTCTTTCTGTATCAAGAGGAATTTTTTCATCTAATCTATCAGTTAATTTTTTTGAAAATGCACCACAAGCAATTACAACTTTATCAAAAATATAACTTTGTGTTTCAGTTTTAAAAATTGGTTTATCTTCATCAAAATTAATATTTTTAATATTTACTTTATTAAATTTCCCACCCTTTTTCAAAAATAAATCAAAAAGTTTTAAAAGAATTTTTCTTGGGTTTCTAGCATGTCTTGCATAAGGATAATATACTCCAGCATGATAAAAAGGTTTTATATGAGGTTCTAAATCATGAATTTCAGCTTTATTAACTAGTTGTTGTTCAACCCCCAACTCATCTCTTATCTTAATTTCTAAGTCTCTACTTTTTAAATCTTGATCATTCCAAATATAAAGAATTCCTTTATTCTCAACTAAACCTTCTAAGTCGATCTCATCAAATAATTCGTCATACGCTGGTAATGCTAAATCTAAAATTTGATGCATGTTTTTTGCAGTGTGCATCATGTTCTTAGTAGTGGAATTCTTAACAAATTTCATAAACCATGGAATCATTTTTAAAATGTAATTCCACTTTAACGCAAGTGGTCCTGAAGAATTAAAAAGCATAGCAGGCACATCCGCTAATACATCAGGTCTATTAAGTGGAACAGATGCGTAAGGAGAAAAGTGACCTGCATTACCATAAGATGCAGCATGGCTACCAGGATTGTCACGATCAAAAATCGTTACATCAAAACCCTTTTTTTGAAGAAATAATGCATTTGACACACCCTGTATCCCTGCCCCAACTATTCCAACTTTGCTGGTCTTATTCATTAGGATCTTATACAATTAAAAATTATAATTTATAGTGACAAATTATACACAAACTTAATCTTATAATTTATCCAATCATTTGCTTGTGGTTAATTTTTGCACTCAAAACTATACCAAAACCAATCATGGTTGCTAACAACGAGGATCCACCAAAAGACATAATTGGCAAAGGTGATCCAACAATTGGCAATAATCCTAGTACCATTGATAAATTAACTACAATGTAAACAAAAATTGCAAAAGCAAATCCAAAACAAAAAAGCTTTGCAAAGTTGCTCCTTGAAATGGCTCCTATTCTAATAATTCTAAATATAATTATAGAATAAATGAGTAAAAGACCAATGGAACCAAGAAAACCAAATTCTTCAGAAAATAAAGTAAAAATAAAATCTGTATGTTTTTCTGGTAAAAATTCTAAATAACTTTGAGTTCCTTTCAAAAAACCTTTGCCATTTATTCCACCAGATCCAATTGCAATTTTAGATTGGATAATTTGATATCCAGCACCTAACGGATCCCTATCTGGATCTAAAAATGTTAAAATTCTAAGTTTTTGATATGGCTTTAAAAAAGAAATAATAAAAGGCAATGAAATCAAAAAACCAAAAAACGAAATGATGAAATATTTCATTTTTACCCCTCCTAACCACAATATTATTAACCCACTTGAGGCTATAAGGATTGATGTTCCAAGGTCAGGTTGAGACAAAACTAAAATAATTGGTATTAATATAATTGATAGAGCAACAGTAATACTTATTAAAGAGTTAACATTTTTAAGTTTTATTCTATGATAATATTTAGCAAGACATAAGATTATTCCTATTTTCATAAGTTCTGAGGGTTGCAAAACTATAAAATATAAATTTATCCATCTTTGTGATCCCGACACTTTAATCCCATAAATAGATACCCAAATTAAAAGAAGAAGGACAATAAAATAAAAAAAGTAAGAGGTAATATGCCAAAATTTTATATTTAAAAATGAAACTATTATCATTAAAGAAAAAAAAGTTAAAAGTTTAATAAGATGACTTTTGGTGTGATAAAGAAATTCACCACCATCAGTTGAATACATAACCAACACACTAATGACTGCAATTAAAATGATACAAAATATCAATATAAAATCTAAATTTTTAACTTTTTGGAAAAAAGATAATTCTGAACTTAATCTACTGTACCCTAACATCTAAATATTTATTTTTTCAAAATTTAATTGTTTATCTCTTAATTCTTCCCTATCAATTATTAATTTAAAAAGTTCCTTTGCCATTGGTGCAGCAGTAGCACTACCTGAACCTCCGTGTTCAATAATTATACTTAAAGCGTATCTTGGATTTACATAGGGTCCATACGCAACATATAAAGCATGATCTCTATCATTGTATGGAATTTGATCTATTTTAAGATCCAATTCTCTTTCTCTTTTACTAATTCTCTTAACTTGAGCTGTGCCAGTTTTTCCAGCAAATTGATATTTTGGATTATCTATTCTAGATCTATATGAAGTTCCTCTAATCTCATTAGTTGAGCTAAACATAGCCTTTTGAATTATTTCTAAATTTCTTTTATCTTTAACTAATTGAGATTCTAAGTTAATTAGTTTTTGTGCTTCTATATTTCTTTTTACCTCTAAAGAACTTAACGGTTCATTATTTACAATAATTTTTGGTTCAATTTTATATCCACCATTAGCTATAAGAGCGGTCATTAAACAAAGCTGAATAGGTGTTGTTTGAATGTAGCCCTGTCCAATACCAGTGATTAAAGTCTCTCCTAATACCCATCCTTTACCAAGGTTATTCTTTTTCCAGATGGTATTCGGAAACAATCCCTGTTTTTCAATATCAAAGTATTTTGCTAATACTTTTTTTCCCAAACCAAACTTTTCTGCTGTAATTTTTAATCGGTCAACTCCAAGAAGTCTTGCGGTTTCATAAAAGTAGGTATCACAAGATTGTTTCATGGCATTTTTTAAATCTACAGTGCCATGTCCTTTTTCCTTCCAGCAATGGAATGTTTGACCATAAAGTTCTATTTTACCTGTACAGTTTACTTTAAAATTTGGTGTAATAATTTTATTTTCTAAAGCAGACAAGGCAACAATTGGCTTTATAGTTGATCCTGGAGAGTATAATCCTGAAAGAGTTTTGTTAATCAATGGTTTTAAAGGGTTGTTTATAATCAACTCCCACTCATCATTGCTGATACCAAATAAAAATAGATTGGGATCATAAGAAGGAGATGAATGCATGGCTAGCACTTCACCAGAATAAATATCCATTACACTTATTGATCCAGCTTTATTTGCCAATAATTTTGCTGATAGTTTTTGAATTTCTGTATCTAGGGTAAGCCTAATTTCAGACCCTTGTTGTCCTTTTTGATAATTAAGCTGATTAACTCTTCTGCCATATGCATTAACCTCATATCTTTGAATATCATTTGTACCTATTAATTGATCTTCTAGTTTTTTTTCTAATCCAAGTTTTCCAACTTTCATTCCAGGTACAAATCTTTCTTTGATTGTTTCATTTTGTAAAATATCTTCCTCATTGGGCTCACTTACATAACCTAAAATGTGTGTGTAAATATCACTAAAAGGATAATTTCTTGAAATAGTCATAACTGGTTTGGCTCCAACCAAGTCATATAAGTGGTTATTTATTTTTACAAATTTTTCCCAACTCAAGTTTTCAGAAACAATGAGGCTTTCCCATGGTTTAAGTTCTGTTCTTAATTTAATAATTTCAGAAATTTTTTTATTACTTAATTCTAAAAGTATTTTTAATCTTGATAGGAGATAATTAAAATTTTCTACTTGTTCTGGTATGATGTGTAATTGATATACTTTTAAATTTCCTGCAATAACATTTCCAAAGTAATCAACAATATTTCCTCTTACAGAAGGAAGTTTCCATTCTCTAATTCTATTTTTGTCTGAAAGAGTTAAATATTTTTTATTTTCAGTGATTTGTAAAAAAAACAATCTGGCAATAATTCCTCCAAATATAATTATTTTAGCCGCTCCAATTACAAACATCCTTCTATTAATAATATCAGTTTTTCTTATATTTAAGTTTTCTTTGATCATTAAGCGGAGCTGGGAATTTTTTGATTAAGGATATTAAATAACAATAAAAATACTGGATAAAAAATAAAAGTAAAACCTGTGTTAACTAAATATCTAATATAACTAATTTCAATCAAAAATATTAGATCTAAAACTAAAACTTGAATTGAATTTATTAATAAAATTATGAGTAAAAAGAAAAACCAATCTTTAATAAAATTTGGACTTAAAGTTATATTTCTTAAATAAGCTGTTAATGCACAAATTAACAAATAACAAAAACTACTTAGTCCTATTGGCATACCAACAACAACATCATTTATTATACCTGCAATAAATATTGAAAAATAACCGAGATGATTTGGATTTTTTAAAGTCCAAAAAAATATAAAGATATAGATAAAATTAAATGAAAAATACTCTATGTTTAAAAAATTGAAATCAAATTCATTAAAAACAGATAAAAATAAGATTGCAATTGGAAGGTAAGAATAAAAAGTAGTTGAAAATGAAAGTTTATTAAGCGAAGACATTAATCACTTCCTTTAAAATTATAAGAGCTTATTTTTACATACTCTAATTGTGAAAAATCAGAAAAAAAATCAATTCTGCTTCTATTATCTTTTAAAATTTTACCCACTGGCATTCCTGGTTTAAACAAATTACCCAAACCAGATGTATAAACTATGACTTCATTTGTTTTAAAACTTTCTTTATATTTTTCCCTTGAATACTGAATGTTTCCATAATCTTTACCTACTCCTGATGCTATCGCTTGAATTCCAAGAGGTTCTAATATTACTGGAATCTTGCTATTAAAATCAGTTAAAAGCAATGCTCTTGAATTAGTGAAATTAACCTCAATGATTTTACCAACAAGGTAGGTTCCATCAACTATTGCCATCCCAATCTTAACTTTATCTCTACTTCCCTTATTAAGGATAATAGATTTTAAAAAAGGACTTTCCTTATCAATTAAAACTTTAGCTATAATTTCATCAGAGCCAATGCTTTCATTCATTAATTTTTTTAATTTTTTATTTTCCTGTTTAAGAAAACTATTAAGTAATTTTTCTTGCTTTAAAAATTTAAGCTCTGACTGAATATTTTGATAATTATCATATATTTTAAAATGAATTTTAAATTGTTTGTTGATATCTTTTATTTTATTTTCTGGAATTGATATAAAAAATGAAGATCTATATATGATTTCATTTATACCAGATTTCACAATTTTAATTATTTTAAAGTCTAAACTACTTAAAATAATTATGAATATTGATAAAAATATAAGTGATAATAACGAAAATTTTTGTTTATCTTTTTTTTTTAAAAAAGCAGATCTAATGGCTATTACAAAATCATCTCTGCTTGAAGCCATTTTTTCTAGTATTCAGATAACATGGTAGAAAATGTTTCTTCTTGATCTAAAGCTTTACCTGTTCCAATGGCAACACATGATAATGGATCATCTGCTACATGAACTGGTAAACCTGTTTCTTTTGAAAATCTTTTATCTATGTTTTTTAATAATGCTCCACCGCCTGTTAATGTTAAACCCATATCAACTAGGTCAGCAGATAGTTCGGGAGGAGTATTTTCTAGAGCTTGTTTTATTGCGTTTACCATTTCTTTTAGTATGTCATTCAACGCCTCTGCTGTGTCTTCTTCGGTGATATTTACCTCTTTAGGTGTACCAGATCTTAAATCTCTTCCTTTTACAGGGTAAGTATTACTGCTTGATGGAATGGCTGTTCCTATTTCTTTCTTAATTTTTTCAGCCGTGCTATCGCCAATTAATAAATTGTATTCTTTTCTCATATAGCTAACAATTGCTGTATCCATGGAGTCTCCAGCAATTCTCAAAGATTTAGAATATACCAATCCACCTAATGACATGACTGCTATTTCGCTAGTACCACCACCAATATCAATAACCATAGATCCAGTTGCTTCAGAAATTGGTAATCCAGCACCAATTGCAGCAGCAATTGGTTCTTCAATTAACTGAACTCTTCTAGCACCCGCTGCAAGAGCACTATCTTGAATGGCTTTTCTTTCAACAGGTGTTGATCCTGTTGGAACACAAATTAAAATTCTAGGATTTGCAAATGTGCTCCCTGAATGAACTTTTTTAATAAAATGTTTGATCATCTCTTCGGTCACAATAAAGTCTGCGATCACTCCATCTCTCAATGGTCTGATTGCACTTATATTTCCTGGTGTTCTCCCAAGCATTGTTTTTGCTTCATCGCCTACTGCTAAAACAGTTTTTTTTCCACCTTGTTCTACAATTGCAACAACTGAGGGTTCATTTAAAACTACACCTTGTCCTTTTAAAACAACTAAAGTGTTTGCTGTTCCAAGGTCAATCGCCATATCCTGGCTCCAAATTTTTTTAACTTTATCAAATATTCCCATCTATATACCTCTCACCTTTTGATTTTCTTGCTCCATAGGAGCTGTTTTATCTCGTTTAATTATCATTTTATTTAATGCACTTAAATAAGCGTTGGCAGATGCTACCAATGTGTCTGTGTCCGCTGCTTGACCAACTGTCGTTTTACCTTTCTCCTCAATTCTAACACTAACAGTTGCTTGAGCATCTGTTCCTTCTGTTACTGCATGAACTTGATATAATTGTAATTTTACATCATGAGGGTACAAAACCTTTATACATTTAAAAATTGCATCTACAGGACCGTCTCCTGTTTCTGAAGTTTTTTTAACTTCACCATATACATCTAAAATCATATCAGCTCTTTGAGGCTCACCTGTACCAGCAAAAACTTTTAGTGATTTTAAATTTATTGCATTAATTTGATTATCGGTAATAAGACTATCATCAACTAACGCCATTATATCGTCGTCATAGACATTTTTTTTCTTGTCTGCTAAAATTTTAAATTTTCCAAATGCAGTTTGAATAACATCATCTGTTATATCTACGTATCCAAGATCATTTAGTTTTTCTTTAAATGCATGTCTTCCAGAATGTTTACCCATTACTAAAGAAGTTTTTTTAACACCTACACTTTCAGGTGTCATAATTTCATAAGTTTCTCTATTTTTTAACATACCGTCCTGATGAATTCCTGCTTCGTGTGCAAATGCATTTTTTCCAACTATTGCTTTGTTAAATTGAACTGGAAATGTTGCATTTGATACAATCTTTGATGCTTTACTTAGTAATTCAGTTTTAATGCCTGTTGAATATGGCATTAAATCATTTCTAGTTCTAATAGCCATCACAATTTCTTCAAGCGCTGCATTACCTGCTCTTTCACCAATTCCATTTATTGTGCACTCAACTTGTCTTGCGCCTGCAGAGACTCCTGCTAGGGAGTTTGCAACTCCTAAACCCAAATCATTATGACAATGAACAGATAAAATTGCTTTATCAATATTAGGTACTTTATTTTTTAACGTTGTAATAATTTTTGTATATTCAGAAGGTGTTGTATAGCCTACTGTATCAGGGATATTTATTGTTGATGCTCCACAATTTATTGCAAGTTCAACTGTTTTACACATATAATCCATATCTGTTCTTGTTCCATCTTCAGGTGACCACTCAACATTATCAGTAAAGTTTCTTGCATAAGTTACACTTTCTTTAATGGCCTCCAATACTTGCTCGGAAGTTTTATTTAATTTGTACTTCATGTGTAAAGGGCTTGTGGAAATAAAAGTATGAATTCTAAATCTTGGTGCTGCTTTTAAAGCTTCGTTACAAGCATCAATATCTTTTTTGCTTGCTCTTGATAAGCCACAAGGAATTGAATTTTTTAAAATTTTACTTATTGCGGTTACTGCTTCAAAATCACCTGGAGATGCAATGGGAAAACCTGCTTCAATAATATCAATTCCCATTTCATCAAATACTCTAGCTATTTGGATTTTTTCTTCCAAACTCATTGACGCTCCTGGTGATTGCTCACCATCACGCATAGTAGTGTCGAATATAAATACTTTATTCTTATCGCTCATAACAAAATTTAGAAAATCTATAATACAATCTATAAGAGAGAATGCAAAATAATAAGTAAAATTACTCCTAATATCCGCTCATTTCAGGCCGTTCAAGGTTAATTATAAATAGACTCAATTTTGGGCATTAAGTGCAAAAGTTTTTTCGTGTAATCATGTTCGGGTTTCAAAAACAGTTCTTCAGTATTAGCCACCTCGCATAATTTACCATCTTTCAATACTCCTATTCTATCACACATTTGTCTTACAACTGGTAAATCATGACTGATAAATAGGATAGTTAAATTTAACTGTTCCTGAAGGTCTTTTAATAAGTTTAAAATCTGTGCTTGAATACTCACATCTAAAGCGGAAGTTGGCTCATCACACACAAGAAGTCTCGGTTGGGTAGCCAATGCTCTTGCAATAGAAATTCTTTGTCTTTGACCTCCAGAAAATTCATGTGGATAACGATCTGCAGATTTCTGTGAAAGCTCAACAGACTCTAATAAATCAAAAATATAATTATTCAAATCAGTACTTGATATCGAGGGATTGTGAAGTTTAATTGGTTCCGAGATTATATCCTTAACCTTCAACCTTCCATTTAAAGAGGAATATGGATCTTGAAAAATCATTTGAATTTGTTTTCTAAATTTCATCATTTCTGATTTACTCTTAATTTTTGTAATACAAACATTATCAAAGAAAATATCTCCAGAAGATGGTTTGAATAAATTTACAATCATTTTAGCAATTGTAGATTTTCCACTTCCACTTTCGCCAACTAAACCAAAAGACTCTCCTTCTTTAATTTCAAATGAAACATTGTCTACTGCCATTACTGAATTTTTAGAATTTTCTGTAAAAAAATTATCATCAAAACTTTTGCTAAGATTTTTAATTTCAACTAAATCTTGTTCTATAATTTCTTTTTTATTCCATCTGTTTAAAATTTTGATATTACTGTCTTTGTTGCTTGTGTTTTCTTTTTCAATTATAACAAATCTTGAAATTTTTTTATTGGTTGGGGGTACTGAGCTAATTAAACTTTTTGTATATGTTTCTTTTGGTTTTGTTAAAATTTCTTTTGTTTCACCAATTTCAACTAAATTTCCATTT
>Ga0209252_1002734_pt1 | contig 10339 bp, 14 predicted proteins | sample SaaInlV_135m_DNA_3_FD_184673 | JGI IMG/M metagenome (GOLD analysis project Ga0209252, IMG submission 184673) | Marine microbial communities from expanding oxygen minimum zones in the Saanich Inlet - Saanich Inlet SI074_LV_100m_DNA (SPAdes) (version 2) | ecosystem: Environmental > Aquatic >... | reverse complement strand
CAGCCAGCTCGATACTGTGTAAAGGCCGATGCCATAATTTCTATTAATGCCAATACTCTTCAAACGCATATTCCTAGTATATAAAGTTAATATTTGACTTTTTCCGTTTGTAATAGAGTAAAGGACTAAATATCCTCTTTTCCCGTCCCTTTATAATTAAACTATCTAAATAAATAATTATTATTATTACTACAAGTATCAATAAAAATTTTTTGAACCTTTCAGTATAATCTATAACTAATACTTAACTTATTGATAGGTTAAGTATAGTATAACTAAACTATTACTATATCGTGACTGTATACCCCCCTTATAGAGGTGGAGGGCAGCAAAAAAATCAGAAAAAACGTCAAGTCCACGGATCGTTATAGCCTATTTTAGAAGATTTTACAAAACTCCTGAATCATTTTAATAGTTCGGGAAGTCCATAATACACGTCCTAACAGTGACGACAGTGTCCGTGCTTCGTGCCTGCGTTTACACTACCGTTCTAGCCAAAAAATTTTGAAAAACTCTCGACCCCCTTTAAGGGGTCCCAAAATAGATAAAAAAAAATAGCATAAAGTAAGATCTATGTATCAGAAGAATTTGACTGTAGACTTTGCTTTCTTTACTTTAGGTTTTGCTTTGGCTTTCTTAACCTTCGGTTTGGCAACCTTTGGTTTAGCCTTTGTCTTTACGACTTTGGACTTTGCTAATTTTTTAGGTTTATTTTTGACAACCTTTTTCTTTTTAGCCTTAGCCTTTGGTTTGATTTTGGTAACCATATGAAGTTTAGAAATACAGTACTATATAAAGTTAACGTTTTACTTCCTTCATCAAACTGTTATCTGGCATTGCCTTTGCTATCCAATGCTCACTGCACATTATATATGGACAGGATACCAGGGTATTACACGTGCCATCCAACTTTTGACACTTCCTGTACATGCCTGTTATGTTTGTGCCTGCCGGTGCTATTTCCACATCCATCATGTCAGTCATCTGCCTCTGCTGTCTTTGCCCTGTATTCACGGTACTTTTTAAACCAATCCCTCAATGCCTCTGGTGAGTTAAAGTAGGTCATGTGGCGACCCCTCGCTTCTGTGCAACTGCCCAATGGAGTAAGGAAGACAATGAAAGACAATTCCTTTTACACCAGTTGTAATCTTCTTCGTCGAGTGAAACACTCATTCTTTTAGATGTCATATTATATCAATTATATAACTTGTATAAATAGAAGACTATTCTATTCATCATTAGACTGCTCATCAATGATCATTAGAGCAAGTGTGGAACGTATGTGTTCAATCTTTCTTATCTTTTCAGTGATGATTGATCTCATAATTAGTAATTCATTTGCTTGTACCTTGGTTACGATATCATATGCACCAAACACACCACTGACTAGGCTTATTCCATCTATATTTCTCAGTGTTTCTAATACCTCTTCTTCCTTACCCAATGCTACATTGATTAGGACAAATGCTTCAGCCATATCAGTTCAATGGCTCCAAAGGTACTACTATTGCCATATCCTCTACTATGTCTTCAGATACATCGTCATGATGATGAACATAGGCTGGATAAATACTTGGATACATTGAACTTAGAACATCATATGCCTTCCAGGCTTCATGTTTCTTTTTCATATCTTTAAGTTCCTGTGGAGACATATCTGAGTGACCTGTTAAGTATTGTTCTTCTTGGTCCCAGTGGGTATCAGCCCTTCCGTTGGCTTCTCTTTGTGGTGTCACTGGTGTGACATCCTCTGTGATCTCAGGCACAACTTCTGGTGTGACATCCTCTGTGATCTCAGTCACAACCTCTGGAACCTCTTCCAAAACCTCTTCTATGGTGACTGATGGTTCAGGTACTTCAATTGGAACCCAAGTTGATATTGCTACAAGTTCTCTGATAGGGTAATCTGGGTTTGCAAACGGTCCGTGATCGTTTACTGATTCTCTGACAGTAATATCACGCATTTCCCAAGTAATCACCTCTACCATGTCAAGGCGTTCAACCTCTAACATGATAGAAGGGTTTAAAGTTGATGGTATCTGTTTTATAGCAGTTGCTGCTAAGTAGGCGTTATGTTCCTGTTGAACTCCACTTGCTGCTTTGAAATAATCGGTATACACTTCTTCGCCAGTCTGAGGATCTATCGACCACCAGAACGGAACATACTTCATCTCTAAAGCATCGGCTGAGAGCGTATATGGTACCGCGATTAGAACTGACACTGCAATTAAAACCGAATACATTAACTTCATAAGGTTATACAAAAAATACTGGTATATAAAGTTAAAATTTGTTTGTGTAAAAAAAAAGGTTTCTTTATTAACTGTTTATTTTTGTGAAACAGTTGTCCAGAAAGTTTGTGTTTGTAACAGCATTGGTTGTACCACGTCTTTCCAATTTTGGTAGCAAGAATCGCAATACTCAATGTATAACTTTACGTTGTCCATGAGTGGTAGTGAAAACCAATAGTATATAAAGTTTTATTCAAGTCCAATCGTTATACACCCATAATGTTTTTTTTAGCAGCGTATGTTCCTGCTCGATGTCCATCGTCTCACTAATGTTCATTTCACGTTTGTCTGTTTTTTCGACGTCGAGTGCCAACGCATTGTGGATGGACTCATGTATGATTGTTGAGATTATGTCTGCCATTGATTCGTGCGTGTGAAGCGTAATCCATACCTGTTTTGTCTCATAGTAACACACACCCTTCTCAGTATTGTCATTGTAATTTATCAATCGAAAGTCTTGTTGCCAGGGGTTTGTTCGGAGGTGGTATTTCTTTCCCATTTTTTAAACCTTAAAGGACAGTGTCTTGGCTGACTCTAATTTCGTCCTAGGATTCCCATCAGATAAGAACCAGACTTCTGCCTTATTATACAGACAATTTACCTAATATATATAGATAACTACCTGAGCAATTCTAACTCTTGCTCGTAGGTCAAACCTTTTTCCGTGCAATCACACCAGTCACCATTTCCATCCATACAGTAACCCACATTCTCCACACATCCATGCATTCCCATGCCATGGTCGCATTTTTTACAAACTTCAAAACTCATTTCATTCTCTTTTGATGACAATGGAAACAAATAACCTTTTCATACTTGTATTTTAATTTACACTTGCAGTCCTTACATGTCTTCCTGCACGCAGTCTTTTTTTTAACTACCATTGCTTTCTACATCTGCACTCCCACTTATAACATTTTCTTTTTTACAGTAATGATCATGCTCTATATTGTCACAGCAGTCCTTGCAGCAATGTCCTTGTTGTGTCATCATCTAGTCCTTCGCATACCATGTATATAAGCTAGAGCATGTGGTGCAGCACAGAATACAGGCATGTCTCCAGTCACGCTGGGTGGGGCACAAAAATAACATATTCCCTTTTCCATTATGTTGTTTGTCGAGATTCGGGCATAGTATTTGGTCAACGTGTCAGGTTTTTCCCACCCCATCGTGGCCACCAGGTTGACATCGAACGAGGTTCTGTTTATCCATTGAACCGCTGCCGAATGTCTTATGGAGTATATTGGCTTGTTCTGCCAGAGCCATCCTTCCATTCCTTTTGGATACTTTTGGCCTGCATTGATCTTTCCTATGCTGTAATACGCATCCTTTAACACCTTTGAATAGTCAGTTATGAACTCCCTGAATGGAACGTCAATAATCCTTCTTCCTATGTACTTTTGAAGACAGGCAAGTGCCTTTGGATCCAATACGAGTTTGTTGTAGTGCTTGTGTTGTTTTGACTCAAAAACTGACGTCTGACCGAACGTCAACGACTTGTTATCGACATCCACACTCTTTAAGTCCAGTGTCGGTATCCAAGAATGCAACGTTGCCGGTCTTGGAAAGATCTCATGATGTATCCTGAACAAATCTTCGTAGTTTTCCCCCAGTTTGTCGCCCACATAGCCTGCCACCTGCTGTACCTGATTAGGCGTCAAACTGACAGTAGCATAGTCACCCTGTGAGTCGCTACCCCCTCCTATCAGGGGATCTTTGTTGGGTATGCTGATGCCCGAAAATTGTAAGAATGAACGAAGTGTCTTTCTGTATCTCTCATTGGTCAGTGTCTGGTTGTCCTTGTGGTAAAGATCGTCAAAATCCATGAAAGCCTCCTTGGCGGAATTAAGGTCAACCGTTATCTCATCCGGTGTCTTGTTGGCTGCATTGCATATTCTAAACAAGTGCGAAAGGGCTGGGTTCTTTCGGTTAAGTTTGCACTGCTTTGCATACCTTTCAATCGAAGGTATCTGTATGAAGTTATTGTAAGTATTTACAGGTTCCTTTGAATCCAATTTCATGGGTATAAATATGGTTTTTCCGGGTTCGTTCGGAATGATGGTCTGTGGATAGTATTCGTCAAGTCTCTTTTTCCAATCATAGAAAGACGTTCTGCTGATTCCTATGTCTGCACATATCTCTGGCACTGACCTCTTTAACGGCTCCGACAGTTCGGTATACAGCCTTCGTAGCTTGTTAACCTTTTCCTTGTGCTTCAATGATTTTTTGTGAAATCGCTTATATATAAAATTAGAATAAGACCACTGGCCTTTCGGCACAGGGAATGAAACTGGTTGAGATGTGTTTACAACCCAACGCGCACGAACGTGTCTCTGACTCTCTCAAGGTAAAATACGTATGTAACTGGATCTATTTAAAATTAGAATAAGATGGTCAAGAGATTAGTCGTATCGTGTGTGGTTGTCAGTACTGTTTCTCCGCAACGACCATCTTATGTTTTTTTGTAAGAACAAGTGCTATTTAAAATTATCGTTTATGTGCTGAACGAACTTCCGCATGAACATGATTTTTTAACGTTGGGGTTGGTTATCTTGAATCCGGAACCAGCCAGACTCTCAACGTAGTCGACATTCGCGCCTTCCAGATGGTTGATGCTATAGGAGTCAACAATCAACTTTATACCGTTTTGTTCTATTACCAAGTCATCATCTTCAGGTGCCTTCTCCAGACCCATGCCATATGACAGACCGGAACATCCGCCTCCCTGAACGTACATTCTTAGGTACGTACCTCCATCCTTGTCATCTTTTATAAACTCATTAATCTTTTCCGATGCCTTTGTGGTTACAGTTATCTGACTCATATCAACCTAACTTCCCTGTAAGAAATAGTTTCCAAAAATTCCATGTCATTGCTAGTTTCATTTCACGAATCATCTTTAAGGTCCCACCAGTGGAAACTTTAGAACCGACCCTATTGTTATAAATTGTGATATTGCCACGATGACCATTCCTGCTCCAATGAAACCCAGTCCAAGTAATAGTTTTAAATCCATATCAAACCAACTCCTTGATCTCTTCTGGTACCTCGTCTATTATATGGTACTTGACGGCACATGGCACGCATCGTGTCTTGCCCCTGTTTCCTGAGACGGTATACGAGTCATGCAGGTCTCTCTCGCATGAGAAGCATGAGATGTCCCTGGTATAGTTAAAAAATATCTTGCGATGATTGGTAATACGAAGTCTGAAGTTATTACTCATTTTGTAGATAGGGACTCCTTCATCTGTTTTTTTAGTTTTTTAAAAACTTCGGGGTCAATGAAGTCAGTTAGTTGAGGTAGTTGACCATCGATGTGTTCTGCACCGTCTGATTGAGAACCACCATGTTTGTTTCTATCTTCTGACATGCTGGGTGTTATATATAGCTAGTATATAAAGTTGTTGATCTATTGAATATTTAAAATTTACTTAGAGGAACTGTCCGTATCCACCGAATGACTGGTCTTTGTCAAACCTTCTTCCAGTACCTTTTACGGCTGCCTTGGCCTTTGAGACCGTACTTGCAATGATAGGTACAAACATTGCTGACACAAGTCCTATGTTTCGTCTTTGGTCAGATTGGTTGAGTATTTTTATTACCTTTGCTCGTTCTTTGGCTAATTTTGCTTTTTGATATGGAACATGCCCTTCTCTCCATATATTTGGTGAATCAAAAGTTTCTGGAATGTTCGTGAAATTTGGATCACCTGCCTCATGAGGTTTTTGTACATTTCTTGACTTATATGCATCGTCAAGTTCCATGTTCTTTTGATTGAAAATTCGTTCATAATATCCCACACCTTTGTTTCCTTTAAGTCCTTTATCATGTTTGGTCGTCAAAATATCTTTTACCACTGCTTCATGTGTAAAATCATTAAATCTTGTTACCTCAAAACTTTGGTCAGTTTTGGTAATTGGGCTAATATAATCAAGACCTGTTATTCCATGTTGCTGAGAAGCAATGATGTCACCCCTTGTACTTTTAACTGTTCCAGGTGGTTGCGAACTATAAATTTGATCTATCTCACGCTGAGGTAATGTTATGTTATCTACAACCGAATTTGTATGTTGAGACATCTTTGCCTCAGGTCTCAATGGACCTACATTTAATGCATCTACAGTTTTTGCTCTGAAAAGTTTTGAACCATATGAAAGATTATCAAGTTGTCTTGAGTTTGTTAGAGTAGTTGCTGTAAGAGGTTCACCATCCAGAATTGCCCGATGTATTGATTCGTGTAATATTGTATCTGCTGATTCTTCTGCCGTCCTAAGATTTTTAGGATTTAATCCAATGACATTTGGATTTCTTGCGTCGATAAATCCATGTATTTCAATATCATATGCTTGTGGATCTACAATTTCTATTACCTTGTTACGATTTTTAAAATTGTTTATACGACTCTGAATGCGCCCTTTGATCATTGCTGTGTTTTTATGATTGACTACTGGAGGTAGATAGTTATCACCCCACAAACTGTTTTCATTAACAGACTTTACTTGTTTTGCATCTAAAGGTGTCCCAGCAGTATCAAGATGTTTGGTTATGAATTTAGAATCATCAATTTTTTTCATTACAGCATGCTTTGCCTTCTGTGTTGCCTTTGCAACCTTTGCAACCTTGAGGATTCCACCAACTGGTATAAAGAAAGAGCCTGCCTCAACAGCCAGATTGCCTGCAAACCTGTATGGGTTGTTCTGTATGACCTGACCAGCCTTGTCCCATTTGCCCTCGAATGCGTGGCCTATTGCCTGGTTAAGAATTGACTTGTCCTCATAATCTGTATTTAAAATATTTGCATAATCAGAACCTGTATTGTATATTCCAAGTCCAAACTTTCCAAGCGGTGTGAGTCCTGGCGTGTTGATTGATTTTGGTCTGTTAATTAATTTTGGCCTTGTCTTTGCCTTTTTTACAATGACTGCCTTTGCAATGCTTGATTCGGTTGATTTTATCTGGTTCTGTGATTTGTGAGACTGTTGACCGTGTGCTACCTTGTTTTGATATGTTGATTTCTCTTGAGGAGTTGCCGGTGTTGGTGTGGGTGACGCCTTGTTCTGTGTCTTTATCTGTTCGATTTTATTTATTGTGTCTCTGTTCCTTCCTCTAGTCTGTATACCAGGCATGATTAACCAAAGTAGTTATAATAATCAATTGGTTTTGATTGACCTTTTTTATTTGTAACATTAGAATATGCTGTTGATGCAAGTTTCTCCCATGATATTGTAGGAGGTACACCACCGCCAATTTGACCTAATTTTTGCTGTTTGTTATATTTATCTAATGCTTTGCCACCAAGAGGTAGTCCTTTTGCACCTGGATTCACATCTAGATAATTACTTTTCATAGTATTAAATGCAATTTGATCGTATGATAGGTTAGATTTGTTACCTTTATTTCCAGTAAGTGTTTCAAGCTTTCTTTTTTCTTTATCATTTAATTTTATACCAGCAGCTTGTTTATCTAATAGTTTTTCAGCTGTAGTTTTCTTTACACCATCTGGTCTACCGTCATTGACTGCTTGGTCTGGCAATCCATATAGGTTAGTCATCTTTGATTCTAATTCTTTTATGTACATATCCTGATAACCTTCACCCATATTATATCCACCTATGTTGGGTTGATTTGCAATTTGACCCTTTGCTGAATCAATAAATTCCCTTGCTTCTTCTTTTGTTGGTTGATCATCTGATCCAAATTTTAATGTGAAATTTGCTCTCCAAATACTTGAAATATTATTATATTGATTATCGAGATATCCTTGATTCATACTGGTTTGAATTTTACCATGTAGTTCTGCACTTGGATTTTTAGTGTTTATTTTCATTGTACTGTCTACTGGCATATTTGCCCATTTTCCAACAGTACCTACGCTTGCCCAAGCATCAGGATTGTCTAATTTGGATTCTGCGATTGCTCCACTTGGTATCATTGGGTCAAAAACGGCAGGAGTAGTAAATGTATTAAAATTATCTTTTGCTGGCACGTTGGTTCCTAATTCAGCAATTTTATTTGCTGATTCAGACCCAGGTATGTATCCTCTTCCATATAATGCATATGCTGCTTGTCTTCCTTCTAAATCCAATCCAGAATTAAAGTCTGTTCCACTTGCTGTTTCTTTAATGTATTCCCTTTCATTTAAAACCTGACCTGTGTCTTCCACACCAAATGCTTCAATTTTTGAAACATATGGTTCAACATCTTCTTTTGATTCAGTGTCCCAACCCAGTACTTGTCCAAGTGGTTGTCCTTTTTTGTCTTCCCACCAAGATCCAAATCCTGATATTCCTTCATCAATCCATGATCCGTCAACAACAGGTCCACGTTTGGAAGTTTCTTCTGTTTTACCTGATGAACCAAATTGATTCCACCAACCTATAATTCCACCACCACCTGCAATTGCAACACCTCTTGCTGAATCACCTAGGCTTGATGGTGTTTCGTCTACCATTTCATCCAAAGCACCTGAACTGTCAAGGCCTGATGTATTGAAATCAGGTGTTTCAACGGCACTTCTGCCTGATGCCATTTCAGCATTTGCTTCTTGTATGTAAACACCTGTTGGTAGTTTATCGATAACACTTCCTAATGTGGTGACATCAAAGTCTTTTTTTGCATTAGAATTAAAAGTAGTTCTTTTTGGTTCTCCACTTCTATTGTCAGAACCCATCACAAATTTACTAGTTTGTGGAGTAGGAATGTTCAGATCTGTATTGCGATTAGCAACGAAACGTTGTCTTTTTGGTTCTTCACTTCTATTGTCAGAACCCATCACAAATTTACTAGTTTGTGGAGTAGGAATTTGATTTGTGGGAGTATTATTTTTAAAACGACCATTTAATGTATTTGATCTTATTCTAGATGAACCTAAACCTGTTTTTGGTAATGCCATAAGTAGTCTAATCTCTTAGTTATATTTAAAATTTATTTCCAGAATGCATTACCGATTGAATCAAATAGAGCTCCTGAACCTTTACTTACTGTACCTTTGGCTGCTCCGAATATTTCACTCATAAAGTCAGACATTCCCATGATTGTGGATGGTGTACGTTGTATTTAAAATTTACTTAGAGAAATTGTCCGTATCCACCGAACGATGAATTTTTTGTATCTTCTCTTTCTTTAGCCTCCTTTGCTTTTTTCCAAGCATTGAATTTTTCTTTAGGTATTAGACCTTTACGTGTGGTACGACTGGATCTGCCCATAACATGTGAAGGAGTTAATTGTATTTAAAATTTTATTGCATATGTGGCGGTTTAGGCATACATCCACAAAAGAAACAACATTCACCTTCATCATATAATGAACCACCTTCTTCCATTCCGTGACACATACAAGAACAACCTGGTTTTATACCAAATATCTCAGGCATCTAGGTGCTCCAAAAAGCTTGTCCCAGTTCTCTGTAATAACCGTCACCTGGTTCTTTATGTACATGGTTTTTTCCCTTGCCGTGTTTACATCCGCAATTACCCATAAATATAATAAAAAGGTACTTGTATATAAAATTATTATTTGATAGTAAAAATATTAGTCGGTTCTAAGTTTTACGAATCATGCTTGGTAAATCAGAAAAGAATGAACCTAATCCTTCTCCTGCATCTTTCGTTGCTGCTGGCATATCTTTAACAGAATCCAGTACTTGTGTCATAAAATCTCCTAATCCCATAACTATAACCGTATCACCCTGTATATAAAATTATTTTTTCACGCTTAAACCGTGCTTGTGTGTTAGAGCGACCCATTTGTTACACTTTTTACAAAATTTTACTTTCTTTTCTCCTCCTTCCTTTGCGGTTGCGCCAAACAGCATGTTCATACTCATCCCGATCACGCCCAGACCTACGCCCAGACCTATTAAGCCACCGACTCCTCCCATTCCGTCTCCGGTCATACCTTAACCACCTTCGTGCCTCTGTTTGTTAATTTTACCTTTGGTTCTGGTTTGTCTGACGGTTCAGGTGTGTCTTGTAGATTTCTCGAACCTGTACCTTTGTTTGTTGAGACTGTTCTGTTGCCTGCCAAACGTTTACGTTCCTTCTGTAATT
>Ga0209252_1002713_pt1 | contig 10370 bp, 8 predicted proteins | sample SaaInlV_135m_DNA_3_FD_184673 | JGI IMG/M metagenome (GOLD analysis project Ga0209252, IMG submission 184673) | Marine microbial communities from expanding oxygen minimum zones in the Saanich Inlet - Saanich Inlet SI074_LV_100m_DNA (SPAdes) (version 2) | ecosystem: Environmental > Aquatic > Marine... | reverse complement strand
GGCCTCGTCACCGGGTTTTTGCCGGAAATTAAAAATTACTCTGATAACGAGGAAATATAAATTAAACAATTATCTTAGAGGGAAGTTGACGTGGGGAAACACGATCCTTCGGTTTCTGTATGCCCACTGCGAAAACATTCAGGATTTACACGGGGACAGGGCAACGAAATTCGTGCCAATACCTGGACACTGTGATAGAGAATCGCGATGCATAACTATCTCGATTTCGAAAAACCGATCGCCGAGCTTGAAGGCAAGATTGAGGAGCTTCGGCACCTGAGTGGGTCCGGCGAGGTCAATATCGCTGATGAGGTGACGAAGCTGCAGGCCAAGGTCGATAAGCTTTTGGCGCAGACCTATTCGAAATTGACACCGTGGCAGAAAACCCAAGTCGCGCGCCATCATGACCGACCCCACGCGGTCGACTACATTTCCGCATGGATTGAGGATTTCACGCCTTTGGCCGGTGATCGGGCATTCGCCGAAGACCAAGCCATCCTTGGTGGCATCGGGCGGTTTCGGGGGCGCTCGGTAATGGTTATCGGCACCGAGAAGGGCGCGGATACGGAAGCCCGGGTGAAGCATAACTTCGGCATGGCGCGGCCCGAGGGGTACCGTAAGGCGCAGCGCCTGATGACCATGGCCGATCATTTCGGGCTGCCGGTCATTACCCTGGTGGATACGCCAGGCGCCTATCCGGGTGTTGATGCGGAAGCGCGGGGCCAAGCCGAAGCCATCGCGCGATCCATTGAAACTTGCCTGGCGCTAAAAGTGCCGCTGATCAGCGTGATCATCGGCGAGGGCGGTTCCGGCGGTGCCATCGCGCTGGCCACGGCAAACACGGTGTTGATGCTGGAGCATGCCATTTATTCGGTGATTTCGCCGGAGGGTTGCGCGTCCATTTTGTGGCGCAGCGGCGACATGGCCCAGGACGCCGCCGCCGCCATGCGTCTGACGGCCCAGGACCTGATGGAGTTTGGTATCATCGATGTGGTCGTGCCCGAACCCATGGGCGGCGCACACCGCGAACGCGACATTGTCATTGATGCGCTTGAGGACGCCGTTGATGAAGCGCTGAACGCGTTTCAAGGTATGGAGGGCGCCATGCTCAAAGCCAGCCGCCGTGACAAGTACCTCGCCATGGGAAAGACCGGCCTTGCTTAATCCCTGAACCCCAAACCCACCATCGATCCCGATTATTCTGCCCACCCTTGATGCGATGCGATGGCGCCAAGGAACGGTTCTGCGAATTTTTTCAATTTTGCCTGCCCGACACCGTGGACTTCTGAGAAGGCCTCGACCGAAGCGGGTTTTTTTCGGGCCATATCGGCCAAGGTTTTGTCGGGAAAAATCACATAAGGTGGCACGCCGCGCCCGCGCGCCAATTCTAGTCGTAGCGCCTTCAAGGCATTGAATAATTCCGAATCTGAATCCGAGAGATCGACAGCTGCTGGCGGTGGTTTCTTGGCTGACCGTCCAGTGCTGGGCTTTGCTACGGCATCCAGCCGATAGCGGAATTCCTCGGCACCGGCCAACAGGCCAGCACCTTTTTCGGTGATGGAGAGACCGCCATAACCCTTCATGTCCAATTGCAAGAACCCAGACGCAGTGAGCTGGCGGATGATCGAGCGCCAGGCTTCCTTGGGCTGATCCTTGCCGACACCATAACTGGCGTGGCGTTGATGATTGGATTTTCGGATCTTTTCCGTATCGGCGCCTCGGACCACGTCAATCAAGTGCGCGGCGCCGAACATTTGCCCGGTGTCGCGGACTGCTGAGAGGACGATTTGCCCAACTGTCGTGCCGTCTTCAAGCTTCGGTGGGTCCAGGCAGACATCGCAATTGCCGCAGGGCGAAATGTCTTCGCCGAAATACGACAACAGGGCCTGACGTCGACATTCGGGCGTCTCACAATAGGCAATTAAAGTATCAAGGCGTTTGTGTTCACGGCGCTTGTGGTCGGCGTCGGCGTCTTCTTGATCAATGAACATGCGGCGCATGCGTAGGTCGTCGAGGCCATAAAGCATAAGTGCTTCTGCCGGTGCACCGTCACGCCCGGCACGGCCGATTTCCTGATAATAGGCTTCCATGTTGCCGGGCAGATTGGCGTGAAAGACAAAACGCACGTCCGGTTTGTCGATACCCATGCCAAACGCGATGGTGGCAACCATGACGACGCCCGGCTCGGTCATGAATATATCCTGATTGGTGCTGCGCTGGGATTTCTCCATGCCGGCGTGATAGGGAAGCGCGCGCACGCCTTTTTCGTTCAGGAAAGCCGCGGTCTCGTCGGTCTTTTTGCGCGATAAGCAATAGACGATCCCGCTGGCATCCGCATGGCCTTCGATGAAGCTCAGCAATTGACGTCGGCCGTCGCGGCGCATCTCAACGCCAAGGTTGATGTTTGGTCGGTCAAATCCAGAAACGAACTCTAGGCCGGTCCCGTTAAACAGCTGGGCCCGGATGTCGCGCCGTGTCGCATCATCCGCCGTCGCCGTCATGGCCCCGATAGGCACACCCGGAAACCTGTCCTTCAAGGTACTCAGTTGTTCATATTCGGGCCGAAAGGCGGGTCCCCACCGCGAAATGCAATGGGCCTCATCGATGGCAATCAAGCGCAGCGGCAATTTTGAAAGCGCCGTCAGCATACGTTCCGTCATCAGGCGTTCAGGGGCCATGTACATGATTTTTGCGGTGCCGGCGGCAAACCGGCGCCAACTTTCGGCATTGTCTTCGTAAGAACGTGATGAATTGATGGTTTCCGCCGCCACGCCGGACAACCGCAGGGCCGCGACCTGATCTTCCATTAATGCCACCAGCGGTGAGACGACAATGCTGACGCCATCGGCCAACAGTGCCGGCACCTGAAAGCAAAGTGATTTTCCAGACCCTGTCGGCATTACCGCCAGCGCGTGCTCCCCTGCCGTCAACGCCGTGATGATTTCTTCCTGGCCGGGCCGGAAATCATCGAAACCAAATGTTTCGCGGAGGATATCGCGGGCATTCTCAATAAGAGACATGATGGTGATTATATCGCGTAAAAAGAGAAGTGGGATATGTAAGAAACTTCGCGCAAAACCCGGTCATGGCGATCAATAGGATTTCGGCAGGCCCAGAACCCGCTCGGCGATGAAGCACAGCGCCAGTTGCTGGCTGACCGGTGCGATGCGCGGGATCATCACTTCGCGCATCAGGCGTTCGACGTGGTATTCCTTGGCAAAGCCCATACCGCCGTGAGTCATCACGGCCTGTGTGGCGGCCTTGAAGCCCGCTTCGGCGCCGAGATATTTCGCCGCGTTGGCTTCGGCGCCGCAGCTTTCACCGGCGTCATAAAGGGTCGCGGCTTTTTGGCACATCAACCAGGCCGATTCCAATTCCGCCCAGCAGATGGCGAGAGGATGCTGGATCGCCTGGTTTTGGCCGATGGGGCGGCCGAAGACCACACGTTCATTGGCGTATTCCGATGCCCTGCGGACGGCTTCCTGGCCGATGCCGACGGCTTCGGCGCCAATCAGAATGCGTTCCGGGTTCATGGATTGCAGGATATAACGGAAACCCATGCCTTCCTCACCGATCAAATCGTCAGCGGGGATTGGCAGGGCGTCGATGAATATCTCGTTCGAATCAACGCTCTTGCGACCCATTTTGTCGATCTCGCGGACGTCGCAGTAGTCCCGGTCGAGATCCGTGTAGAACAACGACAACCCGTCGATACCGCGCTCGCACTCATCCTTTGGTGTGGTGCGAGCCAGCAGCAGTATTTTGTCTGCGACCTGGGCGGTGGAAATCCAGACCTTGCGACCGTGCACGACGTAGCCGGTGTTTGTGCGTTCGGCTTTGGTAGTCAATGAACCTGTGTCCAGGCCGGAGTTTGGTTCGGTCACGCCAAACGCGGTCTTCTGTTCGCCAGCGATGATCGGCGGCAACCAGCGCTGCTTTTGCTCATCCGTGCCGAAGGCAGCGACGGCTTTTGGCCCAAAAACATTCATGTGTATCGCCGAGGCCGCTGACATAGCGCCGGCGCTCGATGCAATTGCGCGCATCATCACGCACGCGTCGGCAATCCCCAGGCCCGACCCGCCGACCTCTTCGGGGAACGCCACACCCAGCCAGCCGCCTGCCACCATGGCCTGGTAATATTCTTCGGGAAAGCCGCCGTCGCGGTCTCTTTCAAGCCAGTAGTCGTCACCGAAGTCGGACATAATCTGACCGATTGCGTCTTCGATGGCGCGTTGTTCATCGGTCAGTTGGAAGTCCATGGTGTTTCCTTCAAAGGCGATAGCGCCCTAGGCGACTTTGCCGTGACAGTGTTTGTATTTGTTTCCGGAACCGCACGGGCATGTGGCATTTCTGGGCACCCGCCCCCAGGTTTCAGGATTGTCCGGGTCGATATCATCGGCAGCCTTGCGGCGGTGCAGGGGCACACTCGTCAGGGTTTCGACATGATCGTCGTCTAAATCGAGCCGGCCATCGGGCAGTGTGGCATCGGGGCGGCTCTCAATCATTTCCTGCGGGCCGTCACCCAAAATATCGTCGTCCGGATCGTACATCTGCAATTCGACATTGCAAAGAACTTGGGTAACCCGTTCGCGCAGCGCATCCAGCATTTCCTCGAACAGATCGAAGGCCTCGCGTTTGTATTCATTCAGTGGATCGCGCTGCGCGTAGGCTCTGAGCCCGATACCTTGGCGCAGATGATCAAGGGTCAAAAGGTGTTCTTTCCAAAGCTGATCCAAGAGCTGAAGCAATAGGCTTTTCTCGACGTTGCGCATCACATCGGGACCATAAGTGGCAGCTTTTTCAGCCAACTTTCGGTCGGCGGCGGACATCAGTCGTTCGCGAATTTCGGCGTCCGCGATGCCTTCTTCGCGGGCCCATTCCTGGACCGGTTGATCCATGCCCGTCAGCCGTAGAATTTCTTCGTGCAGACCGTCCATGTCCCATTGTTCGGCGTAGGCCTTTTCCGGAATGCAGCGCGCCACCGCGTCGCCGATGACTTCGTGGCGCATGCCGGTCACTTCGTCCGAAACATCTTCCGTCGACATCAGTTCCTTGCGTTGTTCATAGATGACCTTGCGCTGGTCATTCATGACGTCGTCGAATTTCAGCAGGTTTTTACGAATCTCGAAGTTGTGGGCTTCGACCTTGGTCTGGGCCTTTTCCAAGGCCTTGTTGACCCACGGATGAATAATCGCTTCACCTTCTTCGAGGCCTAGCTTCTGCAGCATGCCGTCGATCCGGTCAGAGCCGAAAATGCGCATCAGGTCGTCTTGCAGGGATAGGTAAAACTTCGAAGTCCCCGGGTCACCTTGACGGCCTGAGCGGCCGCGCAACTGGTTGTCGATGCGCCGGCTTTCGTGGCGCTCCGTGCCAAGAACGAACAAGCCGCCGGCGGCCAGGACTACCTCGCGGTTCGCCGCGATCTCAGCCTCAATGGCGCCGGCGCCGGTGTCGTAGGCGTCTGTGCCGGGCTCGGCCGTGACTTCTTGTTTGATCCGCATATCCAGATTACCGCCCAACTGAATGTCGGTGCCGCGCCCAGCCATGTTGGTGGCGATGGTCACTGCGCCCGGCGCGCCGGCCTGGGCGATGATCAATGCTTCCTGGTCGTGATAGCGGGCGTTGAGGACGTTGTGGGTGGCGTTGCGGGCCTTCAATAGACCGGCCAGGTGTTCGGATTTTTCAATACTGACGGTGCCGACAAGAACCGGTTGGCCGCGTTCCTGGCAATCTAGGATCTGTTCGACAATGGCATTGTCTTTCTCTTCCGTGGTCCGGTAAACCTCATCATCTTCATCGGCGCGGACGGTCGGCAGGTTGGTCGGAATGTCGATCACTTCAAGGCTGTAAATTTCAGCGAACTCGCCGGCCTCGGTCATCGCCGTGCCGGTCATGCCGGCCAATTTCGGATAGAGCCTGAAATAATTCTGGAAGGTGATCGAGGCCAATGTCTGGTTTTCGTTTTGGATCTCGACGTTTTCTTTTGCTTCCAACGCCTGGTGCAGGCCTTCGGAATAGCGCCGGCCTTCCATCATCCGGCCGGTGAACTCATCGATGATGATGACCTGATTGTCCTTGACGATGTAATCGGTGTCGCGCTGGAACATGATATGCGCGCGCAGTGCCTGATTGACATGATGGACGAGCGACACATTCTGCAGATCGTAGAGGGTGCCCTCGGTCAGAAGGCCAGCTTCTTTGACCAACTCCTCGATATGCTCGTTGCCTTTTTCTGTGAATGCCACGGAACGGGCTTTTTCGTCTTTTTCGTAGTCGGCTTCATCGAGTTTGGGCAGGATGTCGTCGATGGCCTTGTAGGTCTCCGACCAATCTTCCGTCGGGCCGGAAATAATCAATGGCGTGCGTGCTTCGTCAATGAGGATACTGTCGACCTCATCGACAATGGCGAAATTGAAGGGCCGCTGGACCATGTCTTCCAGGGTGAATTTCATGTTGTCGCGAAGATAATCGAACCCAAGCTCGTTGTTGGTGGCGTAGGTGACGTCGCGGGCGTATTGCTCGCGCCGGCCGTCGTCGTCCAGGCCATGGACGATGCATCCGACGCTGAGGCCCAAGAAGGTATAAATCCGGCCCATCCATTCGGCGTCGCGTTCGGCCAGATAATCGTTGACCGTGACGACGTGCACGCCTTCGCCCTTGAGTGCGTTCAAATAGACCGCGAGCGTCGCGACCAAAGTCTTACCTTCACCGGTCTTCATTTCTGAGATCATGCCTCTGTGCAAGATCATGCCGCCCATCATCTGTACGTCGAAGTGTCGTTGGCCCAACGTGCGTTTGGCGCCCTCGCGTACCGTGGCGAAAGCATCGACCAATACATCATCCAGGCTTTCGCCCGCCTCGAGCCGTCCACGGAGCCACGGGGTGCGGGCTTGCAAATCCTCATCGCTTAATCGCTCAACTTCAGCCTCCGCGGCATTGATGGCATCGACGGTTCCTCGCAGGCCTTTGACGTAGCGGTCATTGGCGGAACCGAAGAATTTCTTGGCGATGGCTTGAAGCATGGAATTCCAATCAGTCGGCACCCGGCCGAAACTACGAAATAAGGGGAGAAAAGCGCGCGAAAGAAATAGTCTCGCACATGGGCGATGTCAATGCGATTGGCGGGGTGGTTTTCTTGCTAGAAATGCAGGCGCTGCAACGTTTTGCGCGGTGAAACGCGAGCGCTAGGACGCCGCCGCCCCACCGACCCGTTGCCACCAGCGCGAGGCTATCCGAATAGTGAGCGTTGATGAGGGTGAATTTCTCTTAAATTATTGAAATTTAAAGTGTTCCCGGCCTGACGGTGCGGCCGTTGTGATTTTGTTTGGCAGCAAACGCCTGCAACAATCATCATCTGTACGCATATTCCGGCCGAGTTTCGGTGAAAAACTATTCAAAACAATATGTTAAGCCAGTGTGCAAATGTGAAAATGATTTCGTCGGGAATCCTCTGTTAATTGCACGGCAGGGCCGTATAGAAACGGGAGATCAAAGGCCATCAATCATACCGAAAGGCGAACCCTTTTCGTTCCATATGGGATCATCCGCTTGAATGTTCTCATGGTCGGTTTACAAGTAAGATAGAAAATGCGCTTAAACTAACATCTAGCAGAGAAGGCGGCGTAATGGGATCAGGATCAACACGACCGAACAATGCCGATGACAAAATGTTCGCGGCTATTGAACGCGGAGATCAAGGCGATTTTAAAGACCGAAACCCACCTAAAAACACAGATAAAAAACTCATCAAAGAAAAACAAAAACGAACACAAAAAGAGCAGGAAAAAACCGAAAAATTAAGAGCCTTGAGACTGGCTGCTGAACAAGAACGCGCAGCCAAATAACCGCAGAAAGACATTACCTGCCTCATTTGGATTACTGAGGCGGTGCGCCGGCCTATTTTCCAGGCCGGATATCATTCAAAATTAAACGGCCCGTCGAAATGGCTTCTTCGCGCGGCATGCCCAGCTTGATACACGGGTCGTAAAGCATTTGTAGCATCCAGCGGTCGTGTTCGGTGAGCTCGAAGTAGCGGCTTTTATCATTGAAGATGCTTGGTGCGACCTGGGCGCTATCGTTGGGCAAGCCCAGCACCTGCGTGAGTTCTTCAACTACGCAGGCGCGCATATGGTCTTTCGGGCGATGATCGGGGAAGACGGCGATGGCCCATTTGATTTCGTTGTTCTTGGTGCCGAACTTGGCGAAGCAGGTTGATACCTTGATCATGTAGTTCACTTGCGCTTCGTCGCCGTCGAAGTATTTGGCGACGGCCTTGGGGATTTGTTCGACGGGCAGGTAGAACAAAATGAAGTTCACCTTCTTGGCGTCGAAATCCTTGGCCAGCTTTTTTGCTTCTGCATGTCGAAGGAATAATACAGTTCCATGGGATGCTTGGTAATTTGCCACAAATCTCGGATGTGCTGGCGCAGCATAGACTCAAAATAAGGCGGGTAGTTTTCGCCCTGAATACCCATTCGGATCGGTTGCGCCCATTTGCGGACCGCTTTATAGCGCTTGCCCGTGTATTCGTTGCCGAATGCGATGATATCGAAATTACGCAAGATTTTGTTGTTGGTTAGCGCATCGGCATGCCCATGCACGGCACCGACGAGGACGGCGGCAACAGCTAATGGCGCGGCAGCGGATCGCGCCATTGATTGCGCTATGATCTTATATGCATTCAACATATCCTCAGCCTCGCTCAGCAGCCTTTACATAGTCTTAAAGTGGGCAAAATCATCACAAGGGTTCACCACTATCACCACGTCGTGATTTCAACCCCGGACCGGGTTGGTTATAGTGCGCGTCGAAATTCACCCGGCGTACAGGCCGCCAGAACCGTGACAGCGGCTTTTGCCGATACTCGAAAGGACGACTTATGATTTTCAATCGACTGACGCTTGGCGCAGCAGCTTTGGCGCTTTCCGTGTCGTGGGCCGGCGCCGGCGTTCACGCCGAAGACGACCCAGTGGTTGCCACCGTCAACGGGGTGAAAGTTCACCGCTCCATGTTGGCCGAAGCGCAGCAGCTGTTGCCGCCGCAGTATCAGAAAATTCCGCTGGCCCAGATTTACCCCGCCCTGGTCGATAGTGTTATTGATATGAAGCTTGCTGCCGCCGACGCGCGGGAGAAGAAGCTCCACCAGGATCCGGAGTTCAAGAAACTCATGCGTCGCATCGAGGATCAGATGCTGCAGCGCTCGTCCTTGCAGAAAATCATGTCTGAAGGCATCACCGAGGACGCGGTCCGTGCGCGCTATGATAAAATGGTCGCCGGCAAGAGCGGCGCCGAAGAGGTTCACGCGCGTCATATCCTGGTCAAGACCGAGGACGAAGCAAAAGCCATCATCAAGGATTTGAAGGGCGGCGCCGACTTTGAGACCTTGGCGAAAGAAAAGTCCACTGGTCCGTCAGGCCCGAACGGCGGCGATTTGGGGTTCTTCGCCAAGGGTCAAATGGTGCCGGCATTTGAAAAAGCGGCGTTTGGCATGGACAAGGGCGAGGTCACCGACGAAGCGGTGAAGACCCAGTTCGGCTATCACGTCATCAAGGTTGAAGCGAAGCGCAAATCAGAAGCACCGAGCTTCGAGAAAATGGAGCAACAATTGCGCACCGAACTGTCTCAGGAAAAGGCGACGACGTTTGTTGCCAGCCTGCGCAAGGGTGCGAAGATTGAGCGATTTGATCTCGAAGGCAAACCACTAGAGAAACCAAAAGCTAAGTAAATCATCCGAGAACCTAGGCGCGCGGGTCGGGATGCCCGCAGCCCAGGGCGCGGGTGTAGATTGGGGATAAGGACATGAGCACACCTGAGGCTATCTCGCCGTTGGCGCCGACGGCGTTTCCCGATATGGCTCCGGTGGCCGGTGTCCGGCTGGCCTCGGCCGCCTGCGGGGTCAAGTACGCGGGGCGGACGGATGTGCTGCTGGCGGAATTGGCGGCCGGCACGACGGTGGCTGGCGTGTTCACAAAATCGAAGACCGCATCGGCGCCGGTCGACTGGTGCCGCAAATCCTTGCCCGGCGGCCAAGCCCAGGCGTTGTTGGTGAATTCCGGTAACGCCAATGCCTTCACCGGTGTGCGGGGTCTGGAAGCCGTCGAAGCCACCGTCAAATCGGTCGCCGACCGGTTGACGTGCCGGCCGAGCCGCGTGTTCTGCGCATCCACCGGCGTGATCGGCGAGCCCTTGCCGGCGGAAAAAATTACCGAAGCCATGGACGGTCTGGTCGCCAGCCTGGCGGACGCGAACAATGCGGCGGGATGGGAAGCCGCTGCGCGGGCGATCATGACCACCGATACATTTCCCAAGGGCGCCAGCGCTGTTGCTGAGATTTCAGGTGTCCGCGTGACGATCAATGGTATCGCCAAAGG
>Ga0209252_1002708_pt1 | contig 10374 bp, 8 predicted proteins | sample SaaInlV_135m_DNA_3_FD_184673 | JGI IMG/M metagenome (GOLD analysis project Ga0209252, IMG submission 184673) | Marine microbial communities from expanding oxygen minimum zones in the Saanich Inlet - Saanich Inlet SI074_LV_100m_DNA (SPAdes) (version 2) | ecosystem: Environmental > Aquatic > Marine... | reverse complement strand
TCATCCAGGCTGTGCGCGATTTCAACGCCGGAAGTTTTTAAAGAAACCCTAAATACACACCAGCGTATTGAGCGGCCTTGCTCGCCCGCAGCATCATCTGCGCCACGATGCGTTTTCACTTGCGAGCCGATCAGAAAAGTTTTCCGGGCGGGCAAGCGCATTCTATAGAATGCGCGGCCATGAGCAACAAAACGGATCAATTCAAGGGCGTCGCGCTATGCCTTGGCGGCATTATCCTGATCAGCCCCGACAGCCTGTTGCTGCGGTTAATTAATGCCGACGTATGGACGCTGGTTTTCTACCGCGGAGGCCTTTCCGCACTTGGGCTAATCATCATTACATCGGTGCTGGATCGCCCTCAGGGTTGGAGGCGGCTTTTCAGTATCGGCCGACACGGCATAACAGTTGCTGTTATTTTTGCAGGCGGCTCTTTATGTTTCGTTTTCGCGATCATGAATACGGCGGTGGCCAATGCACTGGTGATCATGAGTGTTTCGCCCCTCATAGCGGCTCTGCTGAGCCACTTTGTTTTTCATGAGCCCATTACGCTTCGCACCTGGCTGGCGGCCGTGATTATCGTCATTGGCCTGGCCCTGGTTTTCTCGGGCAGTATGGAAGGTGGCGGCACCGCCGGTGATCTCGCTGCGTTAGCTGTCAGCTTTTCGCTGGCATTCAACTTCGTCATGATTCGTAAACACCGTGCCATAAGCATGATTCCGGCAATGGCCTGGAGCGGCACGCTCGTCTGCCTGGTGGCTTGGCCTTTTGCCGCTCCGACAAGTGTCCACGGGCAAGCGTTGGCCTTTATGTTGCTGTTGGGGCTGGTGATCGTGCCCGTGAGTGTGGCGCTGATCACTTTGAGTCCAAGGTATATCTCTGCACCAGAGGCAAGCCTCATCATGCGCCTGGAAGCGTTGCTTGCGCCACTTTGGGTCTGGCTGGTACTGGGAGAGATACCGAGCCAGCAGACATTGATTGGCGGGAGCCTCATCATTGCGACTCTGGTGGGGTTGTCCATAGCCACACTTTATTCCGGACCCACACGCACGCCATGACCGCCTACGCGACAACCCCAGCGCGCACGTTCTCCGAGCGTTTCGCGGTGCCGCTGATTGCCTGCAGCAGCCTGCTGATCTCCGTCAACGGCTTCATGCTGCGCAGTATCGAAACAGCAAACGAGTGGCAGGTTATTTTCGGACGCCAGGCGTTCTTTACGTTCGCGGTGCTGGCTATGCTGATCTTGCGTTACCGCTGGCGGTTGCCGCGAATGTTTTTGGACTGTGGTTGGTTTGGCCTCGGCGCTGGCGTTTGCCTGGGCCTGGCTAATCCTACAGTGATCTTGGCAATGACCCACACGACAATCGCCAATGCCCTGTTTACGCTGAGCGCCTGTCCACTCATCACCGCAGTGCTTGCCTGGCTCATACTGCGCGAGAAACTGTCCCGCTCAACGCTCATAGCCATCGCGGTAGCTATGATCGGTATCGGTATCATGGTTGTCGATGGGCTGGGCGGGGGTTCAGTGCTGGGTAATGCCCTGGCGCTTTTGTGTGCGGTGTTTTTTTCGATGTTCGTGATATTCCTGCGCCTGGCGAAGGACCGAAATATGCTGCCTGTCAGCTTCATGGGTGGAGCCATTAGCATGTGTATCGGGCTCACGGGTGCCGGCTTTGATTATCACCTGACGGTGCACGACAGTCTGATCTGCCTGCTCTGGGGCGGCATTATCGTGACGGTGGTACATTTTCTGTTCATCCAGAGTTCACGCTACGTGGCGAGCGCCGAGATCATGCTCATCGTCCTCATTGAGTTCGCTCTGGGGCCGATATGGGTCTGGCTGGGCTTTGGCGAGCGTCCAAGCGCCACCGCCCTTGCCGGGGGCTCACTGGTACTCGCAGCCGTCGCCGGTCGTGCGCTGGTGATGTTGCGCTCGCCTATACCAGAAAGCGCGTGAGGGTTGAGTCAGGCAACAGTCCAGCCACTGACCTCATAGGCTATATCCGTGTTCCACCCACCTGCTTGGAAAAGTAGTCTTCACACGATCCCTCGCGCAGCACATCGGCAGTTGCGCAGTGCAACCCACCGCCGAAAGGATAGGCATCACGAAACGCTAGCGGCAATACCTCAAAACCGAGTTTGTCGAGTTGCTCGATCTGTTTGACTTCGCTGGCCTCCACGATCACCGTTTTGTGATCCAGTATCAACACGTTCATCGAAAGCCAGACACTGGAATAACACAGCGGCGGCGGTGAATCATTGGAGGGTTGTGCCGCATCGATGATCTGCCAGTCGTTAGCCTCAAAAATCTTTCGTTGGTGTTCGGGGAGTTTGCGGTTGGGGTTATTCATAATAAGACCTGGCCGCAACGGCACAAAGGTCGCGTCGATATGAATCGGGTAGGGGTCGCCGGGAAAATTCACGGCATGCACTCTGTGATCGGGATAATGGCGCTGCAGCCACTGCATGCCGCGACGATTAGTGGTGAGCCCATGCTGACAAAACAGATCTTTCCCAATACGTAACACATCAGCCGCATCAAAAAGCGGCTCGTGCTCGGTGGTGACGAAATCAAGTGCCGCCGTGCGCTTTAAGCGCTCTTCTATTGTGATCTCATCAAAGTAGCCGGCCTGGTATGCATCGTCTGTCAGTCGTGGGCGAGGTGCCTGCTCCCAGCGAAAACCCGGGTCTTCATCGAAATAGCGCTGCATCAGCGAGTGATACGCCAGATACTCCCAGTAGCGGCAACGAAATGACATGGGTGCAGACAGAATCTCCTTACCCACAGTCAAAAGGACATCCCGCGGTGGCATACAACCAAACATCGAGCCGGTTGTGAAATCTGGCGTGATTGCTGCCTGATTCCATTGGATCGGCTCTGGCCGGTCGACCCGGATACCACGCCCTTCCAATATGCCGACCAGCTGATCGAGCTGCTGGTTGGCTTGCTCGATAGTACGCAAAGGACGTGGTCCCCACATGCCCCGCATGTCGCTATCGTCTGGAATCTTGGCCTCGGTGGCCAGTTCGGACGGGGGGATACAGGTAAAATCTGCCCGTCCAACAATAGCGTGCTTCAAGGGGTCAAAATCATTCCATGAACTGACAACAGTGGCTTGCATTACTTCATCTCCGATGGCTTTCTTCTTCTTTGTGTTCGTATTTGTCCTGGCAACTTTTCACTGCCACGCGGGTTTTAAAGTATGGTCGATCCCGCAACTATTACTGTTACTGTGCCGCTGCGACAACAGCCAAAACCGCAAACTTCCTTATGCCGTCGTTGTCGTCTCTCGCAACGCCTGCAGTACCTTGGCTCGGCGCGACAGCCACCAGCCATATTGCACCGGCCAATGCTCCCATGCCTGATCAGCATCCAGTGCCAAAGCGGCATGCAGTGGCCAGTTGGGATCATCCAGCGCCTCGCGGCCAATGGCAACCAGATCGGCTTGCCCTTTTGCGACGATATCCTCAGCCTGGTGAGGGGTCAGCACAAATCCCACTGCCTGAGTCATCAGACCCGTCTCTTCCTTGACTGCCTGCGCATAGGGTACCTGGAAACCCGGTTGCGGCGGCGGACCCTTGGCAGCTGTGGCCGAACCAAGGATTCCGCCCGAAGAGCAGTCAATGACATCAACACCAAGACCTTTCAGATCCTTAGCCAGAGCAACCGTATCCTCCAGTGACCAACCCTGCGGCGCACCATCCACCGCAGACACCCTTACAAACAGCGGCTTGTCGTGGGGCCAGGCAGCGCGCACGGCTTCCGCCGTTTCAAGCAGCATGCGAGACCGGCCCGCCCGGTCACCGCCATAGATATCGGTACGATGATTGCTGATGGGTGAGAGAAAACTCGCAGCCAGATACCCGTGTGCCGCATGCACCTCGGCAATACCAAAGCCTGCGTTATCAGCTCGGCGTGCAGCGGCGGCAAAATCTTCAACCACCTGGGCAATCTCGGCCTGGGTCATCTCCGATGGCACCAGCCACCCCTCGCCCAAAGCGATAGCCGAAGGCCCAACCACTGGCCAGGGCTCGTCGCCGCGAGCCCGATCACTGTCGTCGAGCGGTCCGTTGCCATGCCAGGGCCGCTGCATGGAAGCCTTGCGCCCGGCATGTGCCAGCTGGATCGCCGGCACCGACCCCATGCTGGAGATAAACCGGGCAATCCCTGCCAGAGCCTGGGCCTGGGCATCAGCCCAAATGCCTAAATCGCCATGAGTAATGCGACCGCGGCGCTGAACTGCGACTGCCTCGGTAAACACGACCGCCGCGCCGCCCTGGGCTAACTTGCCCAGGTGCGCCAGGTGCCAGTCATTCGCCAGGCCATCATCAGCGCTGTACTGGCACATAGGAGAGATAACCAGGCGGTTGGGCAGACTCACGCCGCGGATCTGGAGTGGTTGAAAAAGTTGTGACTGAGAAGACATAGTCTTGAAACAATTTCTGAATTGGAAGAGAACGCGTAATGATATCGGCGCCACACGCCAGTTACCAGAAAAAACACTACAACAAGCTGCTCGGAAACTGGCCTTGCGCCAGGCTACACTTGTAGATATCGTGTGCTTTTTGCTCAGGAATCCTCCGATGTCAAGCTCACAACTTGCCGCCCAGATGCTCTATCAGGCACGCCGTCCGGGCAAGGCGCTGACGGCTCTGCCGGCCGAGGCGCTGCCGAACAATCTGACCGATGCCTACGCTGCCCAGGCGCAACTGGTGGGACTCCTCAGTAACGAGATCGGCCCCACGATCGGTTACAAAGTCGGCTGTACCAACATCACTGCCCGACAAATGCTCAAACTGGACTTTCCCTTCAGCGGCCGCTGCTTTGAAAGCCAGGTTGTATCTTCCCCCGCATCCATCGATGCCAGTGCATTGCATATGATCGGTATCGAACCCGAAATCGCCGTGCGCATCGCCCGCGACCTGGCGCCAGGAAAGGTTTGGACCACGGATCATGTCATCGAGCATATTGGTGGGGTAATGCCTGCCATCGAAATCGTTGAAAGTCGTTTTTCCACCTGGCCGCTGATGGGTGTTCTCAGTGCGATCGCCGATAACGGCGTCCATCGCCAACTGGTGCTGGGAAATGAAATCACCAACTGGTCACAACAACAAGTTGAGGATGCCCAGGTCAGCCTGACGGCAAACGGCCGGGTCGTGCGTGAGGGGTGTGCCACCAACGTAGACGGCGGGCCATTTGCGGTTGTGGCATGGCTGGCCAATCATCTGAACGCGATGGGCATCACTCTGATGGCCGGTGAGGTGATCACGACCGGCGTCATGACCGACATCTATGACAGCGCACCCGGAGAAGAACTGCTTGCTGAATATGACCTGCCTGGCGATGTCAGGCTCTCGGTAACCTAATACTATGACTAATGAACTGATCAAACTGTCGGCGCGCGAGGTACATAGACTGTTGCGCAGCAAAGACATCTCACCTTTGCAACTGCTGGATGCTCTTGAAGAGCGTATTGCCGCGGTTGACCAAGCCGTCAATGCCGTACCGACCTTATGCTTTGACCGGGCTCGGGAGCGGGCTCAATCACGGGATTTCTCTACCCTACCGCTCGCTGGAATACCGGTGGCAATCAAAGATCTGATCGCCGTTGCCGGGGTACGGACCACATGGGGTTCCATGGTCTACCATGACCATGTGCCCGAAACATCCGATCTGCTGGTGCAAAGAATCGAGGCGGCCGGAGGCATTGTCTATGCCAAAACCAACACCCCCGAGTTCGGTACAGGAGCCAATACCTTTAACGACGTGTTTGGCTTTACCCGCAACCCGTGGAACACAGCCCTTTCGGCTGCCGGATCTTCTGGCGGCTCAGCAGTTGCCCTTGCCACAGGTATGGCATGGCTGGCCACAGGCTCAGATCTGGGCGGCTCTTTACGTAACCCGGCCAGTTTCTGCGCCGTAGCCGGGTTACGCCCAAGCCAGGGCCGTGTGGCCTCGGACCCTGGCAACCTGGCCTTTAACCATATGGCAACCGATGGCCCCATGGCCCGAAACGTGGCAGATGTAGCGCTGCTGCTCGATGTGATGGCTGGGTACGATGCCCGTGATCCGATGTCTCTGGATGACCCTTCCATTTCTTTTGAAGAAAATGCCCTGCAACGCCAGGTACCGCCGCGTATCGCCTTTTCGACCGATCTTGGGGTGACCCCGGTTGACCCGGAAGTCGCCCAGATCTGTGAGCGCGCCGCCATGCGCTTTTCCGAACTGGGGGCGATCGTCGAACACGACCACCCAGACTTTTCTGGTCTACAAGAGGTCTTTCAGGTACACCGCGCCATGTCCTATGCCGCCAGTTTTGGCCCGTTACTGGAAGCCAACCGTTCGGTCTTCAAGCCCGAGATTGTCTGGAACGTGGAGAAAGGCCTGGCGCTCACCGCGGATGAAATCATGGCGGCCATGGTTGCCCGCTCACAGATCTACCAGCGAGCGCAGCGGTTTTTTGCACAGACTGACCTGATCCTGACACCAGCGACTGTAGTGCCTCCGTACCCGGTAGAACAACGCTTTGTTGAACGGATCGGCGATTACAAATTTTCTAACTATATCGAGTGGTGTTCGATCGCCTATGCGTTTACCGTTATCGGTGCACCGGCGCTGTCGATACCGTGCGGCTTTACCCAAAGTGGTCTGCCGGTAGGTTTACAGATCGTAGCTGCGCCTCGCCAAGAGGCCCGACTACTGTCGGCCGCTTTGGCATTTGAAGAGTTGGCGGGGATTTGCACCCAATTACCAATCGACCCTCGGAGTTGACCCCATGACACATTACAGCGTGTGCCCACACGACTGCCCTTCGACTTGTGCGCTGGAGGTCGAAAAAATTGATGACAACACCATAGGCAAGATTCGAGGCGCCTCGGAACATACCTATACCGCAGGGGTGATCTGCAGCAAGGTGGCCCGATACCATGAGCGTATCCACCATCCTGACCGCCTGACAAAACCATTGCGCCGCACCGGCGATAAAGGAAGTGGTCAGTTCTCGCCGATCAGTTGGGATGATGCCCTCGATGAAGTCGCCGAGAACCTACTGCGTGCTGAGCAACACCATGGCAGCGAAAGCGTCTGGCCGTACTACTACGCTGGGACCATGGGCCTGGTGATGCGCGACGGTATTAACCGCCTGCGCCATGCCAAACGCTATTCAGGCTTTTATTCCACGATCTGCACCGCATTGTCTTTCAATGGCTTTATCGCCGGTACCGGTAAGCTGGCCGGTGTGGATCCCAGAGAAATGGGCAAGTCCGATCTCATCATCCTCTGGGGCACCAACGCAGCGAGTACCCAGATCAATGTCATGACCCATACGCTCAAGGCGCGGCGCGAGCGGGGTGCAAAAATCGTCGTTATTGACACTTACAACAACGCAACGGCGAAACAGGCCGATCTTTTCCTCTGTGTGCGGCCCGGCACCGACGGCGCACTGGCCTGTGCGCTGATGCATGTGCTGTTTCGTGACGGTAAAGCCGACCGGGATTATCTTCAGGAATTCACGGACTACCCTGAGACGCTTGAGACGCATCTTGCGTCCCGCGACCCGGCCTGGGCAGAGAAGATCAGCGGCGTTCCGGCCAGCCAGATTGAAACGCTGGCATCAATGATCGGCAGTACGCCGAAGACCTTCTTCCGCCTGGGTTATGGCTTTACCCGTCAGCGAAATGGCGCGGCCAATATGCATTCGGCGCTTTCGATTGCGGCCGTTGCCGGCAGTTGGCGCCACGAGGGCGGAGGCGCCTTTCACAATAACGGCGATATCTATCATTGGGACAAAACGCTGATAGAAGGCCTGGATTATCGCGATCCACAGATAAGAGTGCTCGATCAGTCCCGCATCGGACCGATCCTGACGGGAGATCGACAGGATCTCGGAGACGGCCCCCGGGTAACGGCGCTGCTGATTCAGAACACCAACCCGATGTCGGTGGCGCCAGATCTCAACCGAGTACATGAGGGTTTCGCCCGGGAGGATCTTTTTGTCTGTGTTCATGAGCAATTCATGACCGAAACTGCGCAGGTGGCGGATATTGTCCTGCCGGCGACCATGTTCCTTGAACATGATGACCTCTACCAGGCAGGCGGGCATCAGCACATCACCCTGGGCCCAAAGATCATCAATCCTCCCGAGGAATGCCGATCCAATCACGAAGTCATCTGTGCGCTGGCCAAACGTCTTGACGCCAATCATGCGGGCTTTGATATGAGTCCGCGCGAGCTGATTGACCGCACACTGTGCGATTCGGGCTGGGGCAACCTTGAGAATCTAGAGGAAAAGCGCTGGATTGACTGCCAACCAGAATTTCGAGACGCCCATTATCTGGACGGCTTTGCCCACGCAGATGGTCGCTTTCATTTCTCACCTGACTGGAACGCACTAATGCCACACGGCTTTGGCCCGTCCAATACGGTAATGCCGACATTGCCTGACCACTGGAACGTCATTGAAGAGGCGAACAGTGAAATGCCCTATCGACTGGTGACGGCACCCGCACGCCACTATCTCAACTCGACCTTTACCCAAGCCCCCACATCAAAACGTCGTCAACGGCGGCCCAGTGCCATGCTGCACCCTGATGACGCCCGTGACCTGAAGATTGCCACCGGCGATACCATACGCCTTGGCAACCTTCGCGGGGAAATCCAGATCGGCGCAGAAGTGATCGAAACGGCACAACGCGGTGTGGTTATTGTGGAGAGCATCTGGCCGAACCACGCTTTTGCCGGCGGCAAGGGGATCAACGTGCTGACCGGTGCCGACCCAGTGGCACCTGTTGGCGGTGCCGCCTTTCACGACAACCGGGTGTGGATTCAACGCACCACATCATAAAAAACGAACCGGTTCATTACCGGTGCAATCACCCTGACTTTCGACTGGACTGCAAGCGAGATCTCGAAATTAGCAAAACGCCTGACAAGATGTTTAACACCAAAATAAAGAACTGCGGTGTGACCAGGACCGCATGAAACGATTAGAATGACCGGGAGTGGAGAATCCATGGAACTTGGCCCCAGCAACATCATCCTTATGGTCGTGATCCTTGCAGTCACCTGGCTGGCATGGATCTACAATCGCTTTATCCGGCGCAAGAACGAAGTACGCGAAGCCTGGAGTGGGATCGATGTCCAGCTAAAGCGCCGACACAACCTGATCCCAAACCTGATTGAGACTGTCAAGGGCTACGCGGGTCACGAACAGGAAACCCTGGATACACTGACCCGCATCCGGACTGGCACGACCGGCGAACGCGGTGTCGCACAAGTCGCCCAGCAAGAGACCATTCTTTCAAAAGCGCTTGGCAACATATTGGCCGTTGCTGAAGGCTATCCCGATCTTAAGGCCAGTGGGAATTTTCTCGACCTGCAGCAAAAATTACATGAGGTGGAAGAACAGGTCCAGTTGTCACGCCGGTATTACAACGGCACCGTAAGGGATTGGAACATTTTGGTCGAATCTTTCCCCAGCAACCTGATCGCGACATCTTTTGGGTTTGGTATAGCGGAATTTTTTGAGATCGAACTCGCTACTGAACGCGCGGTACCCGAAGTCAGTTTCTGATGGCCCGGCACTGGTGCTGGTTATTACTTGTCGCTGCGTTTGCAGCGGTCACCACCCCCATCTCTGGCGCGGCAGCCGATGAGCGAATCCTGTCGTTTGATAGCGATATTCAGATAGGTTCCAGCGGCGTATTGACTGTTAAGGAAACTATAACGGTCAGTGCGCAAGGGCAAAAAATCAAGCGTGGCATCTATCGCGACTTTCCTACTCAGTACCGTGATCACAAGAATCGCAACCGCAATGTCAGCTTTAATCTCGTGAGCGTCACTCGAAATGGTGAGCCGGAGCCAAGCCATATTAAGGACTTGAATAACGGTGTTCGCATCTATATCGGACAAAAAAACAAACTGCTGTCCAAGGGCGTCTATATCTATACATTGACATACCAAACCGACCGGCAATTGGGATTCTTCGATGATCACGACGAGCTTTACTGGAATGCTACCGGCCATGACTGGGCCTTTGACATAGACAGTGCGAGTGTCACGGTTCATCTGCCTGAAACGGTCCCTGCCCATCGCATCCAAGTAACAGCCTATACCGGCCCACCCGGTGCAACCGACAGGGATTACCGATCGCAGATCATGGGTGATGCCTCGGTTCGGCTTACGACCACGGCATCTCTGCCAGTCGGTTCAGGTCTTACCGTAGTAATCGGATGGCCAAAAGGCTATGTGAGCGAGCCGGACGCTTCGGCCCAACTTGGTTATCTCCTTCAAGACAACCTGGAGCTGGTGATCGGCTTTTTGGGCTCAGCGTTGGTGCTGCTGTACTTTCTTCTCGCCTGGTATCGGGTGGGCCGCGA
>Ga0209252_1002703_pt1 | contig 10392 bp, 9 predicted proteins | sample SaaInlV_135m_DNA_3_FD_184673 | JGI IMG/M metagenome (GOLD analysis project Ga0209252, IMG submission 184673) | Marine microbial communities from expanding oxygen minimum zones in the Saanich Inlet - Saanich Inlet SI074_LV_100m_DNA (SPAdes) (version 2) | ecosystem: Environmental > Aquatic > Marine... | reverse complement strand
CTCTTCTTGCAAGTGCATCCAACAAGAGATGATAATGAGTACCGAATGGATGGATACGAGCCAATATAAAAAAGTCAAAGCGTTACTAAAGTGTCAAAATTCAAAAACAAGGCGAATAAATTTACTTAGAAATCCTCAGAGAGATTTGTTCGAATAATAATCAAATTCATTATGAAAAAACAAAGTTATGACTTAGTGGGTGACATTCATGGCCAAGCACTTGAGTTGGAAAAACTATTAGAAGAACTGTCTTATACAAAGACTGATGGCGTGTGGAAGCACACTGAACGTAAGATGATATTTTTAGGTGATTTTGTTGACCGAGGCAAGTATCAAAAAGAAGTGATTAATATTGTACGCCCCATGATTGAACAAGGCCATGCACTAAGTGTAATGGGTAATCACGAATACAATGCTATTGCTTACTACACTCAAGATAGTGATGGCAATCACTTACGCTCTCACAACAACAAACATACCAATCAACACAAGGCATTTTTAAGCGCTTATGACAACGATTCCAGTGAAAAGGAAGATGTTGTTGAATGGTTTAAAACGTTGCCTCTATGGCTAGATTTAGACGGCATACGAGTTGTACATGCTTGTTGGGATTTTGACTTAATTAGCAAACTGGGCAGTTCAGAATTAACCGATGATTTACTTCACCAATCGGCAATTACAGGCACATGGCAGAATGATGCAATTGAAACCATTCTAAAGGGTAAAGAAATCCCGTTACCAGATGGATATGGCTTTAATGATAAGGATGGCAACCCAAGAACACACATACGTATTAAATACTGGCTAAAAGATGCAGTTACTTATCAAGATTACTTTATGGGTCCGAGTGATGTACTAAATGATATTCCTGATATCCCTGTTGTTGGTGACTATTTGCTTGAATATGACTCTCAGGATAAGCCAGTATTCTTTGGTCATTACTGGATGGAGGGTAAAATTAAACCTTTAACCGATAACATTGCCTGCCTTGATTACAGTGTAGCAAAGCCAGGTGGAAAGTTAGTTTCTTATCGATGGGATGGCGAACAGAGAATTGATAAGGATAAGTTTGTATTTGTTGATAGGGGTTAATTACCAACACAAATAAAACATTCAACCTTCATCTTTACGATGAATTCAAAAATATATAATTGGTATATTCAAATATCATCATTTATACCAATGAATTTAAAACACTTATTAGCATTAATAATTCTATCAGCACTATTATTTTCCCCTGTTAATGCTGAGCCCAGTAGCACTGTACTAGAATTGCTACAAAGTGGCGAATTCAAACAAGCAGAAAAACTATTAATACCAATAGCAGAATCTGGTGACCTACCAACACAAGCACTCCTAGGTCAATTGTACTTGTACCAACTTGAGGATTACGACAAGGCATTTAAGTGGACTTCGATAGCAGTTGAAAATGGGCACAAAGATGCAATCTTCGACCTGGCAAATATGTATAAAGCCGGTCATGGCGTGAAACAAGACAAGCAAAAGGCATTCAGTCTTCTACTAATCTCGGCCGAACAAGGAATGGACTTTGCGCAACTAGAAGTCGCAATGGCATATCAACTTGGTAAAAACGTTGACATAGATTTGGAAAAGGCAGCATTTTGGCATCATAAGGCTGCAAAAAATGACATGCAGAAGTCACATTTAGTACTCGGAACCCTGTATTACTCAGGCATTGGTCTTAAAAAAGACGTTATTGAAGCACGTTACTGGTTAAACAGAGCAGTCAAAGGCGGAGGTGGTTTTGCAGATGACGCGAGTAATTTACTTGATTTAATGGACGAAGAAAATTATGCAAGAGACAAAGATGGCTTAATTAGAAAAAGTCTCAACAAAGCAAGTTCAGGTCAATTCAATGAAGCAAAAGAATTAATCGAAGAACTGGCAACTAACGGCAATCCCAATGCACAGAATATCTTGTCATTATATTACACAGACTCTAACGGTTTAAATCAACCTAAAATCGGTAAAGAATGGCTATTCAAAGCCGCACATAATAATAATGCAGATGCGCAATACAGTATTGCATGGGACTTGTCAGAAAATTGGATAAAGATAGATATTGAAAAATTAGTTGAACTAATTTATTGGATGGAGCGTGCAGGCTATAACGGAAACGATAAAGCGTATCCAAATTTATCAATTTTGTACGATAAAAAGCATAGAGATACAATGGGTGAGATGGAACAGGCTGCTAATAACGGAAACGCCATGGCTGCCTATAACATGGGTTGGATAAACGCTCGCGGATTGCTTACAGAAAACGGATTAATTCAAGACGAGGACGTTGCTGAGCAGTGGTTCAAGAAGTCGGCAAAACTTGAGTTCAATGATGCAGTGCTGATGCTAAAACGCGGGTATTAGTTACGGTCAAACATACCTGGAATCATCGAGTTTAAGTGATTGATTATTGGTGGGCTGTTTTTAATCCATGCTATCTTTGGAAGGTCTTTTGATTGTGTTTCTTTTATACATTTCACACGTCTATTCTTTAAAAACGTGTATTCATCGAATGACACGTTTGCAATAAAATCACCTTTTTCATAATCGTACACAGAATAATCTCTACCGTATATTACGATTAACTTTATGACCTTACCTTTAACTAATATCGTCTTGCCTTTAACTAATATTCCTTTATCTTTAAGGCTCTTAATTATTCGACCTTCTTGTATTTTCTCTTGTATAAAATCCTCTTTGTTGTACATGGCTCAACCTTCTAATTTATACATCGAACCTTTCAGCCATCTGATTTTCCGTCTATTTAACATGAATAATTTCTTTCCATTTCTGTATATTGCGGTATGTTTTTTATCACTACCTGTACGTTTAAACGACAAATCACCTATGTATTTTTCGTCATTACATAAATCTTCTATTATTTTCTTTCCGTTTATAAAAGTCCATATCTCCTCATCTGTGCCGTTGATAGTAATAACACCGTATTGATATAAAAACTCAACTTCTATTTCATTCAACTCACATTGTGATTTTCCCTTGCTAAATAAATGCGCTTTATTATGTTTGAACCCTGAATATGTGCTTGGTTCAAATTCAACTCGTAAATCAATATTTCGATTTTCTTTAAAAGCCTTTGATTTTTTTTCTATGCCTTTTGATATTTCCCTATTACGAGCATCTCTTAACTCCTGTTGATGCTCATTGTGTTTCTTAGTCCAAGCCTCTCGTGCTTTCTTTCCTTTGTACTGTTTGTATGATTCAGATTCAGGCATTACGCTCCTTTTGGGTTATTTTGATAGTTCTTTAACGCTTGCTTAGTAGTAGATTTGTCAATCTTTAGTTCATCAATGTAATCCGACCAAAACTGCATCATCTTTCTACGTTTTGCAAGGTGTTCCATTCTTGTGCCAGTCTTTTGCTTATCAAATCCCATTTGCAACCTAATAATGTCTTGTTCAAGATATTCTTTATTTAGCACCCTAGAGGCAATACTGCGGAAAAGATTTGGAGTAAGTGGAGTCTTGGGTGGTAGTGATTTCATCAACAATTGTAGTAACTCGCTAGACGAGACACACTTCCTATTATTTGGGTCACAGAAAATAAATTTACATTTAGAGCCGATGACTTTGTTATCAATCTCTTTAAACAAACCAACAACCTGAGTGCTCATTGGTACAACATGTTTTATCCCTATGCTGTTGTGGCCTCTGATTCTAATAATATTGTCGTTTAAATTTATACAGTCCCAAGTCAATGCAACCAATGTGTTTGGTTTTAAAATTACATGTGGCAAAATTCGTAATGCCATTTGTGTGTACCAATCAACATCGTGACTATCCAATGCTAGGAGTAATTTTCTATTGGTCTCTTCGTTTAAATCAATGTCATTGTTATAAAGTTGTCCTTCGCATATCATTCCTTCTACAATATCTTGATATTCATCTGTTGACGTCGGCTCAGACAATACAATATGCTCTTTAACGGCACGTTTAATCCTAACTGATTTTGATAATGCAATATCTTCATACATTCTCATATTTTTTCCTTATTAAATAATTTAAAAGCAACATTCTAAAGTGCTTTGTATTGCCTGTGTATCAGGCTCGACCGTTCCATTGATTTCGGTAGCAAATTAGTTTTAACCACATAATAGAGACAATGACGAAAAATAATTTCGTGATGTAAATCATAATACTCCATATACAAATTATTTTTTATATAGAGGTTGTGATGCACAGAGAATTACTTCAAAAAATCAACATCAAAAATGGGAAAATTATTGATAAATTCCCACTTAAAGAACTACTAGAAAACTCATTGTACTATCCAGCATGTGGACGAGATGGAGACCCTGTGTGGTATGCGCATAGAGAAATTCAAAGTTTTTTCTATGCTGATTATGGTGTTACGCAAGAGCAAATTGAAGAATCTTTATATGGCGCTGGACATTACGGTGAAAATATCACTTTTAGAAAAAATGACCCAATCGGGTTTAAAGGTTATAACGTCATTGGTGAAAAGCAATTAACATCTAAAGAATTAGACCCAACTGGCGTTGTATCATTAATCACTAAACAAGGTCAAATGCAATTTGTTACTGATACTTATGTACATGGCACGTTAAAAAACTGGATTAAGAAACCATTTGCTAAATGGTACATCCTTGAACGTCAATCTGAGTTTGGTGATACACATGGTCCAGAACTATTCAGTTTCGTTTTTATTTGTGCAGATGGTGTTACCACATACAAAACACTATATAACTTCAACCAAATTGCTCCAAAATATCTTGCCATTATTCAATCTGGTGATGGCTTTGGGTTTAATTGGGACAACTTCCAAAGTGAAGATGGTCAACTCTGTAAAACAGTATTTAACAACATTGAAACTCCAGAAGCGCTTCTAAGTAAGTTTGATATTTGGAATAATATTTTTGCACCATCTGAAAAGACGCTATTCGACGAGTTGAAAAAGAGCACTAATTAAGTTTATGGATTGTTTTCTTCATTCCACGTTAATTTATCTTCATACATAGTATTACTTTTTTTAGCAACACCTGCAAAATACTTTCTTAAATCTTTCGGCTCTAAAACCTCTACATGCGGCTGTAAACTTAGAATCCAACGACGGAGTTGTTCAGTATCAGGAACATCTTTTGCCACAAAACATTTCCAACCATCTCTATGTTTCTCAGGGTATTTTTCACTATACCAATTGGTTTTTTCGACTTCAAGTTCGTAAGGTGTATTTTCTTCGAGATATTCAGCAACTGCTTCAGATACATATAATTCTAGTTGTATTTTGTTTATGCTGATAATATTATCATCGTCATCCCTAAGTGGATTTATGGGCTCATCAATTATATGATTATGAATATAATCATGAAAAATTCGTTTTCCATCACCGGCATTAATGTTAGTTTGCTCTACATTTGTAAACTGATGTAGAGCAAAATGTTTATCAGGAGACTCAATGTTGTATTCTGCATTAATAGATTTAGCAACTAGATACACCATATGCTCTCTTAGAATTAGCCCAAATGGATAATACCTATGCCCAATTAGTGCATTTTTTTTAGGCTGCCATTTTCCGGCTAAGGTAAAGTCATGTGCAGAACCTAAGTAGTCTGCTGTAAAGCACTTTTCACGTAGAAGTGAATCGTAGATTTTATATCTGGCATCTTCATCATCAGGTGTAGATATAGGGTCTTTTTTATCCCATGGTAGTCTTTCAATGTGGAATTTTTCACTCCATTTTTTAAATTCATTATTTAATACATTTAAGCCCACTTCCTCTTCAGAAAAGTCAAAATATTCATCATACGAATTAGGTAAAAATTTTCGTGAAACCCTTCCTAAAATTGTAATCATCAATGCAATTACAGGGTCTGTTATCGATATACTTTCGTTGTATCCTTCCTTGCAGTAGTAGCATAATTCATTCCAGTTGCTATCATCATCATCACATTTAGAAGATGCAACATGACCATCATTATCATCAACCAAAACTTTTAGAATCTGTTGAATTCGTCTTCTTTTACTACCTCGCTTTTGCTCGCTCCACGGTCTGGTTGATGATTTTGATTCGAATTTCTCCAGAATGTCATTTACTTTTAGTTTTGCTCCAGAATGGCGACTCTTTTTGATAATATCTTCAACTGTATTCTTTAAATTCATGATATTTCCTTATATTAATGCAATTCTAGAATGTTTTTTTGATAAAGTCGACTGCAATATTAACTTTTTTGCATGCCGACTGTACTAACTAATGTCACCAGTAAGAAAATATACTAGTGACATTTTAACTTTTTATTATCTTTGTCCAACAACACCAATTACATTTTCATTGCCGTAAAGGGCAACTGCTTGACTTCTTGCTGTAGTCGGGCATGACGCTTGGATAATTACATATTGTGGAATTCCATTCGCCTTTACATATACCTCATATTGTTTTGCATCAGTAGTTAACATATTATCTCTCCTTTGTTATTATGTTTTATCGTATATACAATATCATTTTTGACGTTGTATGCCGATATTATAAATTTAAAAACGAAGTAAATTTTCGTGTCAAAATTACCAACATTCAAGAAGTCCATTTTCTGACCATGACTTCAAATAATTTCTAAGTTGTGGTACATTTTCAATACCTTTTTCTTTCCAGTGGTTGATATCTTTCGGTAACTCAACCACAAAACGATTTTTAGGGTCTTCCTTCTTCCATATGTTGGCACCATGATTCATGTTATCAATGTAATTTTCGACCGTCATAAAGTTGTCTTCATAGTACAACACAATATCTTTCAGTACTTTAAATTTATCATCATTGATTTTAGTAATTCGCTCCCCATTGCGCCATCCAGATGAATGACCAAGCCTAACTTTAGATTCTTTTATTACAAATTCCTCGCCAAATATTACTAACGCCTCTTCACTGTACATATGTATTTCTCCTTTTATTAATTGAATTGGAGATTATGTTAACAATGCTTACGAAATAAATTTTCGTTTCATTTGCTAGTATAAGCACTATGTTTGAAAAATCAATTAAATTTAGTGCACTATTAGTAACCATGCTTCTTGCCTCTTGTGGTGGAGGGGGTGACTTTACAACTAATGTTAGCACAACACCTGAAGATGTTGTTACATGGACAAATGGTATTTACGACCCATGGCGATTAACAAGTGAAAATACTACTACCAATGACCCGCTTTGTATAGCAGATGTTTATAGTCGTGATGTGTGGTGGGAAAAGAATATCAATGGAGTTCCAACTGGCATCAAAGGCGGCCTAATTAGAACGGACACCGAGGGGCGTAATGAAGAGTGCACAACCCCTATTCAAGAGCCGGAGCCAATTATTAATCCAGAGCCAACTATTGTTAGCACTATTGACACAGATTCAATTACAACAGATTCTAGCACTGGTTCATCGGAGACAACAACTAGTAGCATTATTGAGAATAGAACAAGCACTGATGATAATGGTAGCACAGTGGTCAAAACATACACTATCTACACTGACGTTACCACTACACCAATAACAACCACAACTACAGTAACAACTACACGAGCATATACATATAGTGATGGGTCAACTACAAGCGAAGTTATTGATATTAGTTCAAGTAATTCAGTAAACAATGTTGTAACTACAGTAACACGTGAAGATTTAACTAATACAGTAATTACACCTAATGTAGTAAGTACAAGTGACGATGAAGCCACAACAAGTTCTTCAACGAATAGCAATCCTGTTGTATCAACAGCCTACGTTGATGAGGCGCGACCAAGCGCAGACATCAGCGGCAATACTGTTTTAAGTACATACAGAATTTACACAGATACATCAACTATTACGACTACTACAATAACAACTACCACAACCACAAGAACTACTACTTGGACAGATGGCTCAACTACTAGTGAAGTTATTGGTACGAGTGATAGTTCTGCTACGAATTACACAGCAACAACCATTACTAGAGAAGAAATTATTAGTACAAGTACAACTGCAAATGTACTAAGTACATCAGATAGTGATAGCACCACCACATCAGAATCAACCGGAACTACTGTAGTTACTACTACATCAACTACAGAAGATAGAACAAGCACGGATGCTGATGGCAGCACTGTTACAAACACATATACTATCTATACTGATACTTCAACTACACCGATTACTACAACCACTACAGTAACAACTACACGCACAACTGCTTGGACAGATGGCTCAACTATAAGTGAAGTTATTAATGTAAGTTCAAGTGACTCAATAAGCAATACTATAACTATAGAAACCAGAGAAGAATTAACTAATACCGTGGTTACACTGAATGTTGCAAGCACAAGTGATAGTGATAGTGCATCAAGCACAACATCAAATGGGGTTGTTGATAAGGTTACCACGTCAACTACAGAAGATAGAACAAGCACGGATGCTAATGGTAGTACAGTAGTTAAGTCATATACCATTTACACGGATACAACTACCATACCTGTTACCACTACAATTACAGTAACAACAACACGCACAACTACTTGGACAGATAATTCAACCACAAATGAAGTTATCGGCACTTCAACCACAGATAGTACTGAGTTTGTAGTATCAGTTGATGTTAGAGATGAACTAACCGATACGGTGGTTACGCCTAATGTAGCAAGTGCATCGACTGTTTACAAGAATGAACGAACCACTAGTGTAGAAAGTGAACTAATCTCAGAACTGTATGGCACTAACTCAGATACTATCACTGTAAGTACAGATGCTAATGGAAGTCCAATTCAGCAAGCGGTTACGCTTTACTACTATAGTTGGCACAGAAGCGTGCAAAGTACGACATTAAAGGACAAGTACATAAGAACTACATATACAGATGGTTCAGTAGTTGATGTATTGGTAACGGCAGATATTGAAACAACTGTATCGCCTGTAAAAACGTATTTATTAGACCCTTGGGGCGGTAAAAAAACCACTACTCAGCGAGTGCCAGTAGGTGAAACATTCATTGGTAATCCAGTAGCGCCAGATAGTTCTAGCGGCTCATCAGGTGTTTATACCTATGCACAGCGAAGCGCTAATCATAATGCTGATAGTTACAGTGCTAGCAATTATTATAATAGTGATTATCTTGGCGCACCGACCAATGTTACGAGTAATAACCCAACTGATTTTGAAACTACTGAAGCAGAAAATGGTACAGTATTAGTAACCTATGCCAATCATGCATACTCACGAGGTTGGACAGGTAAAGATTCCACTGCACTGATTATGGATACAGGCATTGACCAAGACCATCCTGAATTTATTGGTAAAGTGAAATATCTTTGGGATGCTGGTTACGACACACCTTATGAAGATGAAAATGGACATGGTTCACACGTGGCAGGCATTGTGTCTGCCAACAAAGATGAGGTTGGCATTCATGGTATTGCTTATGATGCTAATTTGGCTATTGCCAAAATCGGAGAAGCAAATGGCATTAGTTTATCTGGTGCAAAACAAGCACTTAATTGGGCAAAACAATATGATGATATTGTAGTTGCCAATCTAAGCGCAAACACTAATTATAGTTCCTCGTATAAATCTAGTATGACCGACCAAGGCGAAGGCATATTTACTAATAATCATGTAGTTTATGGTGGTAGCAATTATTACAATTTAGAAGGGGCAACTACTTGGTCAGATGTATTACCAAGTGAATTAGTATTAGTTGTGAGTGCAGGTAATACAGATGCTGGGTATGTTCAAAATCCAGCCACAATGGCAACCGCTGTAGATGCAAATGGTAATCTAGAACTAGATGGAAGGATGTTAATTGCAGGTAACTGGAATACGAGTACTCAAACAATCGATGGTGCCAAGTCTGGCCATGTATGCAAAGATTACACCACTCAATGCAACGATACCTATAGAACTAGTGATTTTTACATTCTAGCACCAGGTACGAATATCAACAGTGTTAAAAATGGCGGTGGTTACACAAGAATGTCAGGCACGTCACAGGCAGCGCCAGTGGTTACAGGCGGTGTTGCTATTGTTCACCAACTGTGGCCGTATATGAAAGGTAGTAATATTGCACAGTTATTATTACAAACGGCAAACAAAGATTTGAGTAACTACAGTGTTACTACTCACGGACAAGGTTTATTGGATTTAGATAAGGCCACTCAACCAGTGGGAGAACTGGGTATTAGTCTTACAGGTAGAACAGGAACGACTGCAAACATTAGTGGTGGCGTATCAATTAGTGGTGTGGATGATAGTGTGATTGCATCACTAAGTTCAGTGAGTGCTATTGATGATTTTGACAGGGATTTTAAAGTTGATTTAACTTCAATGATTAAACAGAATGATAATTTAATACCATTACAAAGCGTCTATAAAAAAGGTGATTCTTGGGG
>Ga0209252_1002697_pt1 | contig 10404 bp, 10 predicted proteins | sample SaaInlV_135m_DNA_3_FD_184673 | JGI IMG/M metagenome (GOLD analysis project Ga0209252, IMG submission 184673) | Marine microbial communities from expanding oxygen minimum zones in the Saanich Inlet - Saanich Inlet SI074_LV_100m_DNA (SPAdes) (version 2) | ecosystem: Environmental > Aquatic >... | reverse complement strand
GGGACGGCCTTGGTGGTCGGTACCACCGGTTTGGATGCCGATGATATGACCAGCCTAGCCACTGCGGCAGAAAAAACCACCATTGTTCAAGCCGGCAATATGAGTCTCGGTGTTAATCTTTTGGTCTGCCTGTCAGAACAGGTCGCGCGGGCACTTGGTCCAGATTTCGACATTGAAGTCCTTGAAATGCACCATAAGCATAAGATCGATGCACCATCTGGAACGGCACTGATGCTGGGCAAAGCCGCCGCCGAAGGCCGTGGCGTGGATCACGAAGCCGTGTCCGTTTTGAGCCGCGAAGGGGAAACCGGGGCTCGGCCTGATGGCGCGATTGGCTACGCGACGCTTCGTGGCGGTGACGTCATCGGTGAGCATTCCATTATTTTTGCTGGCGCCGGCGAACGCATTGAATTGACCCACCGGGCAACGGACAGGGGGCTGTTTGCCAGCGGCGCTGTCCGCGCCGCGTTGTGGGCGGGCGACCAGCCTCCGGGCCTGTATACGATGCGTGATGTCTTGGGCCTAAGCTGAGTATTTAGACGACTTGTTGGGCGCAAGGCCGGCATACGTTCAACAGCGCGCGGCGCAAAGTCGAGGCGGCTTCGGATCGTTCAGGTGGCGTCAGAAATGCGCCGATAGTCAAGGCTTTGCCATGGGAGCGCAATTCCAAATTCCCATTGAGATCGTCGGCGTTTTCCAAGTTGACCTGCACCCAATGACGCTGGAAGGACCAACATTGCCGCCGCCCCCACGGATCAAGGCGCTCGACGCTCAAATCCTCGGCGGTCAGAACAATACGTTCAACCATGTAGCCTCGCCGATGATGAAGTTTCAAAAGCACGATCAACGCAACCAACTCCAAGCCGAGGAACCCAAACACCGGCCAAGCGCCGACATAGATGAAAATCATTCCCGCCGGAATTAGAATCACACATAAGATGAGCGCTAGGCGGCGGACCGCGCCCGGCGTTGCCGAACGGTTTGGACGCAGTTCGGTTGTGAACAACACATCGGTTGCCGTTGCGGTCATTTCAAATTTCGTCCTTCCTGACAGGCGGGACATTGTAATCGGAACCATTCAATTGGTCATAAAAACCCTTGCCGAGCGGCGAGGCAAGAGTAAGGTTTGCACGCCATTGGGTTGGCGCAACGGGGACACTTGATATGAAAAAACCTGACATCATCGAGTTCTACACCCGTCTCGAAACGGCGATGCCGGAACCGCGCGGCGAACTCAATTTTGTGAACACCTATACCTTGCTGGTTGCCGTCGTGTTGTCCGCGCAGGCCACGGATATTGGGGTCAACAAGGCAACGGGCCCATTATTCAAGATCGTCAAGACGCCAAAGAAAATGGTCGAACTCGGCGAAGCCAAGTTGAAGGACTACGTTAAGACCATTGGGCTTTATAACACCAAGGCAAAAAATGTGATCAGACTGTCGGAATTGTTAATTGCCGATCATGGCGGCAGCGTACCTGATGACCAAGCCGCGCTCGAGGCCTTGCCCGGCGTTGGGCGAAAGACTGCGAATGTCGTCCGAAATATCGCCTTTGGCGCGCCGACAATCGCTGTGGATACTCATATCTTCCGAATTTCCAATCGCACCGGTCTTGCGCCGGGTAAGACGGTGTTAGCGGTTGAAAAGAAGCTAGAAAAAGTGACGCCCGATAATTTTAAACTGCATGCGCATCACTGGCTGATCCTACACGGCCGTTATATTTGCAAGGCCCGCAAACCGCTTTGCGGAGAATGCATCGTCAACGATCTGTGTCGGTTTAAGGGCAAGGAAACGGGCTAGCTGGCGGGCTCCGGCTCGGCAGGTAAATTCGCCAATGCTTGACTAAGAGAATCTCGCGTCAATGGTTTGGTAATTTGGCCAAGTACATTCAGACCCCGCGCCGCAAGTTGTTGCATCATCTCCGGCCCGGTCATCTCCGGCATGCCGAGATCCACTAGCAATACATCCGGCGGGGTATCGGCGACCAGAAGTTCGCTTAGCGCATCCAACCCGTTGCCGGCGCAACGGACTTTGCCCGCGCCTATGGTTTCCAGCAGGCCGACAGCCAAATTCTGAGCGAACTCATTGTCCTCGATCACAAGGAAAGAGAGCGAAGCCAATCGGCGGGTTTGTTCGGTATCGATGTCTTCGTCGGACAAACTGTGAGCTTTCGATGCAGCCTAAAAAATTAATTCTATTGGAGGTTATCCTAAAAAGTGCCGAGCGACTAGATTTCGCCAAAGCCGGTTGATCGCGATCTGATGTGTCGGTCTCACTCCCAATCCAACCGCATCAACCCTGAACACCAGCCGCTTTAGTCTTTAGGAGCGAGACCAAACAATCTTGGCGCCCAACGTCCGAGTTGCCGATTTGGCGGACGTCCAAAAAATCAACGGCAAGTGAGCGGCCGGCGCCAGGATATAGAAATAAATCCAGGACGCACCCAGTGGCACGGTATTGCCACAGCTCGGCGGGCTTGTCTCGGCGTCGAAATTGCGGCTGACCTAGGAGAGTCTCGATGCTTTCAGCAGTTTGACCCGTCAATGTATCAATAGAAGGGTATGACGGTTCCAGGGGTTGAGCCGCAGTCTGGCGGGCGGCCTCGATGACTGGGCTTTCATTTTGAACGTCAGTTTGCGGCGGCGGGTTGGGCGTGGATGGCGGGGCGGTATTCGTTGTCTCGCATCCACCAAGCGCCAACATCGCGGTCGTGACCCCACCAACTAATGCAGAATTCCAACGAACGGGCATGCTCAATCAGTGTTGCCGTCGGTCGCGGATGTTTCCAATGTTTGCATATCGCCGGACACTTCGCCGCCCGATTCAATAACAATTCGTCCGTAGCGCACCTTACCCTTGATGTGCCCACCAGCCCGGACAATCAGTCGCTCGCGGGCGATGAGATCGCCTTCATATCGGCCACTGATATCGGCTTCGTCAACTTCTGCCGCTCCCTTGAAATGGCCGGTCGGCGCGACTTCTATAACCCGCGCATTGGAAAGCGTGACCTCGACGCTGCCTTCGACCACCAATTTGTCGCAAGCGGTAATCTCACCGCTCAGTCGAATATCGCGGCCGACGACCAAGCGGTTGCTTTCTGAATCCGACCCCACGGCCCGGCCGGCGCGGCGTGTGGGTGATCCTGGAATGTCCGGTATCCGGCGTGTAATTTCTGGCTGGAAACTGGTGGCCGTCGGAGGTTTTGCCGGGGCATGGGTGCCCTTGCGGGAAAACGGTTTCAGCGGTGGTGCCGTCGTCAGGTCTTCGGATTCCTTGCCCGCATTTTCCGTGGCTTCGCCACTACCATCTTTTTTCTTTCCAAACATTTGGATATCTCCTTATCCGATAAAGCTCATGCAGTGACCAACGCCGCGCCGTCGGCGTCGCGCCAATCTTCAAATAAATGCACCATTGTTGCGGTCGCGATGACCGGTGTCAGCAGATTGATAACAGGCATCGTCATCATAAAGGCAAAAAAGGCGCCGGTGACGAAGAGCGGTGTTTGGTGGCTTTTACGCAGTGCACGGGCGGCTTCAGGCCGTAGCCGTCGCAATGCGACCAGTTCAAAAAACTCTCGGCTGATCAAATAGCCGTTGACCGCATAAAATAGGATCGCGTAAAGCGGTCCGGTGAAGATGAACACCAAAAGGCAAAGATTTAACGCGACCATAATGGCTAGGAATTTCCCTGAAGCTGCTAAGGTCACAATGAAATCTTGCTCAGGCGCCGGAGCCAAAGATGGGTAGTGTCGCGCTTCTACGGCCGCGGCGACCCGCTCCAAATATAGGCCGACAACGGCGCTGATGGCGGCGGGAAACAATAGCCAGGCCAACACAATCGCGGCGAGTCGACCAAGGACGTCGGCAAACGTTTCAAGCCACCCAGCTTGAAAAAAGGACGTCTCTGACAGCAATGTCTCAATGCAGGCGAAAAGGAAAAGGAACGTCAGTATGGCCAGGCCGACGCTCAGCCAGACAACTTGCCGGGTCGCCGGATCACTGAGCTGCCTAATGCCTTTTATTAGTGATGAAATCATTATATATCAACATGTTATTTTGTTTATCTATATTAATACATGAGAATAATGTTGCGCGATCACTCAATTCCCCCGTATTCAGCTTCAGTTTGAATAAAACACCATAACAGTATGAAAAAGCAAGCAAATCGTACTCACGTATTTGTTTCTATCGATTGAAGTCTTCAACTGTAGGACGACGGGATCGTCACGATCGATGGAGGATCGGAAAAATTATTATTCTCAAGAATATTAACACAATAGAAGTAAATTAGCCTAATAATTAAGATGCCTTCGATTAATTTTATGAGGACCACTGAATTATTTGAGTGGAATCGATAGAGACAAATTTCGAAAACGGCATGACCATATTAAATTATTATTTATCAATAAGTTAGAGACGTATAGATGAAATTTCATCGATCTTGCTGCCGATGCCTATGTGAACATCATCACACGTGTTGCCGTGGCGGAGCGCAACGTTATACTGCGCCCGCGAAAAACACCTGTAATTTTAATACTCCAGGGGAACGTGCGTGAGCGAAATCCGTTTCGACGTTATTGGCATCGGTAATGCCATTGTTGATATTTTGGTTCAGACTGAAACTTCATTGCTTGAAGATCTCGGGCTGGCGAAGGGTGCCATGTCGCTTGTTGATGCCAAAGCCGCCCAATCCATATACGAGAAGGTCGGCCCTGCGACCGAATGTTCCGGCGGATCGGCCGCAAATACCATTGCCGGTCTGGCATCTTTTGGCGGCCGTGGTGCGTTTGTCGGCAAAGTTCGCGACGATCAATTGGGCAATGTGTTCAGCCATGACATTCGTGCTCTCGGCGTCCATTTTGAAACAGCGCCGGCGAGTGATGGCGCAGCGACGGCGACCAGCCTCGTCCTCGTTACCCCTGACGCTGACCGGACTATGTTAACCTATTTGGGTGCGTGCATCGAATTGGGGCCGGGTGATATCAACGCTGACGATATCGCCGATGCTCAAGTGACCTATATGGAGGGGTATCTCTGGGATCCACCGGCCGCCAAGGAAGCCTTTTTGACTGCCGCCGGTATCGCGCATGAAAATGGCCGCGATGTTTCGCTCAGTTTGTCCGACCCCTTTTGTGTTGACCGCCACCGCGAAGATTTTGTCGATCTCGTCGCCAACCATGTGGACATTCTGTTCGCCAACGAGGATGAGATCATCTCACTTTACCAAGTCGATGATTTTGATAAGGCGTTGCAAGCCGTCCGAGGCCAATGCCGGATTGCGGCGCTGACACGTGGCGACAAGGGCTCCGTTGTTCTGGCTGGTGATGAAGTTCATGTAATTGATGCGGAACCAATCGACACGGTCGTCGATACGACAGGTGCCGGCGACGCTTATGCGGGTGGGTTCTTGTTTGGCCATACGCAGGGCCGGGGACTATCGGACTCAGCGCGTCTCGGGAATATCGCGGCGGCTGAAATCATATCTCACCTGGGCGCACGCCCAGCGACATCTTTGAAAGACCTTGCCAATGCGCGCCTCGGCGCCACGGCCTGAAACACGGTGTGAACCTGGGCTTGAATAGGAATTCTATTGTGACCGATCTTAGAAACATTGCCATTATTGCCCACGTCGATCATGGCAAGACGACCTTAGTCGATGGCCTTTTGAAGCAGTCGGGCGTGTTCCGTGAAAATCAAAAGGTTGCCGAACGGGCCATGGATTCCAATGACTTGGAACGTGAACGCGGGATTACCATCCTGGCCAAAAGCACGTCTGTTGAATGGCGCGACACCCGCATAAATATCGTCGACACGCCGGGCCACGCCGATTTTGGTGGTGAAGTTGAGCGCATTCTTTCCATGGTGGACGGCGTTTTGCTGTTAGTTGATGCATCGGAAGGGCCGATGCCGCAAACTAAGTTTGTCCTCGCGAAAGCCTTGAGCCTTGGACTGAAACCCATCGTCGTAGTTAACAAAGTCGATAAGCCTGAAGCGCGCCCGTACGAGGTTCAGGACGAAGTTTTTGAATTATTTACGGCCTTGGACGCCAATGACGAGCAGCTGGATTTCCCGACAGTTTTTGCGTCGGCGAAAAATGGTTGGGCGGCGGATGAGCCCGATGGCCCGCAAGAAAACTTGACGGCTTTATTTGAGCGAATCATTGATCACGTACCGACACCGCTTGCCGATCTGGGCGGGCCGTTCACCATGTTGGTCACGACCATGGAAGCCGATCCTTTTTTGGGCCGGGTACTGACGGGTCGGATTCAAAGCGGTGCAATCCATCCGAATGAAACGATCCGGGCATTGTCCCGTGATGGCCAAGTTGTTGAGACCAGCCGGGTTACCAAGGTTCTCGCTTTCCGTGGTCTTAAACGTGAGCCGGTAGAACGTGCGGAGGCAGGCGATATTATTGCACTTTCCGGCTTCGGGACCGCAACAGTCGCCGACACGTTGGCGGCACCCGAAGTTTCCGAGGCAATTCCTTCACAACCAATCGATCCGCCGACCTTGGCCATGACGTTTTCGATCAATGATTCACCACTTGTCGGTCGCGATGGTGAGAAGGTGACTTCAAGGATGATCCGTGATCGTTTGTTGCGTGAAGCCGAAGGCAATGTCGCTATCCGTATTACCGAGACGGCCAACAAGGATGCCTATGAGGTCGCGGGCCGCGGCGAGTTGCAATTGGGCGTCTTGATTGAACAAATGCGCCGCCAGGGATTTGAGTTATCCATCAGTCGGCCCCGCGTGCTGCTTCGCCAGAACCCGGAAACCGGTGAAACCGAGGAGCCCTTCGAAGAAGTCGTCGTCGATGTGGATGACGAGTATTCCGGTGTCGTGGTGGAATCCATGAACAAACGCAAAGCCCGGATGAACGACATGCGCCCGTCCGGCGGCGGCAAGACACGGATCACCTTTATTGCACCGTCGCGCGGCATGATTGGGTATCACGGCGACTTTCTGACCGAAACCCGGGGCACTGGCATCATGAGCCGACTGTTTCATGACTACGGCAGTTACGCCGGCGCTATCCCTGGGCGGCGAACCGGCGTGCTGATTTCCACTGGCGGCGGCAAAAGCGTCGCCTATGGCTTGGCCAATTTGGAAGAGCGTGGGCCGCTGATGATCGGCGCCGGCGTTGAGGTATACGGCGGCATGATCGTCGGTGAACATACCCGCGGCAACGATCTTGAGGTCAATCCGTTGAAGGCCAAACAACAGACGAATATACGGGCATCCGGCAAGGACGAGGCTGTCACCCTGACACCGCCGAAATGCCTTAGCCTTGAGCAAGCGATCGCCTATATCGCCGACGATGAACTGGTCGAAGTCACACCGAACCATATCCGCCTTCGCAAGCGTCACCTTGATCCCCACGAACGCAAACGCGAACAACGCCGTGCGGAAGCCGAAGCCGGCCTTGCTACCGGCACGGGTTGAGGGCAAAAGGCCGGCGCGCTAGGCTAGGCTGATGAGCGCCGAAGCCCAATCCGTTCAATTTAAATCGAGCCCCTTTTGGCGGCTGATGCCGGCCGGTATGCGCAAACGCTGGTGGCTGTTCCGGCCGTTTGACTGGATCGCCCGGCATTGGCCAACCGGCAACCGGGGCGGATTACTGGTCATTCGCATGGACGGCATTGGCGACATGGTGCTGTTCCGCAACAGCCTGGATCATTACGCCGCAGCCTTTGGCGTGGCGAAATCGGACATCACGGTACTGGGATGTGAAAGCTGGGGACCCGTCGCTGATCAGGTCTTCGCCGGTTACCGCGTCGTCACCATCAATGAACACAAATATGCCAGGCGCGCGTTCTATCGATTTGGCGTCAATTTACGTATTCGCCGGATGGCGCCCGCAGTGACCGTGTCGGACGCCTATTTTCGCCGCGCATTGATGGCGGACAGTTTGGCTTGGGTGGCCGCCGCGCCACGGACCGTGGTGTCCGTGCCCTATATCAATGAACGCACGCGAGCCGAATACACTTGGTATCTTTCTCAGGTCGAAGAGATCATTGATACCGGCGCCTATCCGATCCACGAAACCGAGCGCCACGCAGCGTTCCTGAAAGCCGTTACCGGGAGAGATCATCGCGTTGAGACGCCGCGTCTTATCTGGGCCGGCTCGCCGCCGCCGGCACATATTCAGGCGCCTTATGTGGTGCTCAACCCGGGCTCTAATGAATTTGGTAGGCGGTGGCCACTGGCCCAATTTCAAGAGCTCGCGCGGTGGCTTGCATCTCTGGGCTACACCGTTGTTTTTGTCGGCAAGACTGATGAGAAAGCCGCCCCTATCAAGGCCGGCGCGTTGAGCGAGAATGACCGGGTCATCGATATGACCGGCCGTACCAAGCTCGCGGAACTTTTGGATCTCATACAGCGCGCCACCCTGTTAGTCAGCAATGATACCGGCCCGGCGCATGTCGGGATTGGGCTTAGCGCCAAGACCGTGGTCATTGTCGGCGGCGGGCATTTCGGTTGTTTCGTGCCCTACCCGGAAGGTGTGCGGCCCGACCACGCGCGGTTCGTTCATCGGCCGATGGATTGCTATCACTGTTTTTGGCGTTGCCATAAGCGCGAAGGCCCGATGCAATCCTTTCCCTGCGTTGCCGCCGTCACCATGGCCGAGGTCCAATCGGCTTGTGTCGAATTGGTCGGCGCCGATCCGGTGAACATGGATCCTCCCGCGTGAAGACCTGGTGGTCCTCCGCCCGGCTTTATTTGGACAGCCGCATCCTCGCACTTTTTGTTCTCGGGTTTTCCAGTGGCTTGCCGTTTTTGCTGGTCTATTCGACACTGTCTTTGTGGCTGCGCCGTGAAGGCGTGACCCTCACTGAAATCGGATGGTTCTCACTGGCCGGCATTGCGTATGGCTTCAAGTTCGCTTGGGCGCCGCTGGTGGATCATTTGAAAATTCCGATCCTCGGCGCTGTTCTAGGGCAGCGCCGCAGTTGGCTTTTAACCTCACAGATCGCCGTGGCTGGCACTATTGTGGCCTTAGGCGCCACCGACCCCGGCGGCAATCTGGCGGGCACGGCGATCTGGGCCGTCGCCCTGGCATTTGCGTCTGCTACCCAAGACATCGTCGCCGATGCGTTTCGTATTGAAATGCTGGACGCCGAGCAGCAGGGCGGCGGGGCGGCGAATTTCGTCAACGGTTACCGGATCGGGACGCTGGCCGCCGGCGCCGGCGCGCTGATCATTGCCGATACCCACGGTTGGTTTGCAGCCTACAGTGCCATGGCGGCGCTGATGGTGTTGGGCATGGCGGTGACCTTGGCCCTATCCGAGCCCGACCGACTCTCACGGGAGCTCGATACACAGACCAATTTCAACCAGCGCTTCCGCGAAGCCGTGGTCGAGCCGTTCCGCGATTTCACCTCCCGCGAACACTGGCTGGTGATCTTGGCCTTCGTCACGGTCTACAAGTACGGCGATGCCTTGCTCGGTGCCATGGCCAATCCGTTCTATGTAGATCTTGGGTTTTCCGGCACCGAGATCGCCGTCATCACCAAGGGCTGGGGCCTGGCCATGAGCCTCGTTGGCGCTTTGCTGGGCGGCGTCTTGAGTTTCCGATACGGCATTCTCAAGGCTTTGTTCATTACCGGCATCGGCCAGTTGACCGGCAATCTGGCCTTCGCCGCGCTGGCCGCCACCGGCAAGTCGCTGCCCATGCTGACGCTGGCTATCGCCGTTGAAAACCTCACCGGCGCCATGGCGACGGCGGCCTTCGTGGCGTATCTTTCGGGGCTCTGCAGTTTGCAATTCACGGCGACCCAATACGCGCTGTTGACGTCACTGACAGCCCAAGCCCGGACCGTGTTTGCTGCCGGCGGCGGCGCGCTGGCTGATCATTTGGGATGGACGATGTTTTTCTTGGCGACCATCGCCGCCGCCGTGCCGGGGCTGGTGTTACTGGTCTGGCTGATCCGCCGCCAAGCCCAAGTTTCGTCACAAGTTCCGCTGGCCACTTCCGACGGCCCGGATTAAAACATCTTCGGTTGGGGAAGACACAGAAGCAAATCCCGAGCGAACGGCACGTTCGCGACGACGCATTTGCGGCAATAGAAGGACTTTCAGCCACGGATATTAACCGCATCCCCATCGGCACGAACCCGCCCTACGACGTCAACGTGATCATCGAGATTCGATCGGCGGCAATCCGGTGAAGTACGAGCTGGATAAAGACTCGGGCGCCATGTACGTCGATCGGTTCTTGCACACGGCCATGTATTACCCGTGTAACTACGGCTTTATTCCGCACACGCTTTCGGATGACGGCGATCCGACGGACGCCGCCGTCTTGGGCCAAAATCCGGTGATACCCGGTGTCGTCATCCGATCGCGGCCCATCGGTGTTCTTTTGATGGAGGACGAAAGCGGCATTGATGAGAAAATTCTCTGC
>Ga0209252_1002688_pt1 | contig 10423 bp, 11 predicted proteins | sample SaaInlV_135m_DNA_3_FD_184673 | JGI IMG/M metagenome (GOLD analysis project Ga0209252, IMG submission 184673) | Marine microbial communities from expanding oxygen minimum zones in the Saanich Inlet - Saanich Inlet SI074_LV_100m_DNA (SPAdes) (version 2) | ecosystem: Environmental > Aquatic >... | reverse complement strand
TCGACCGCGAGATACCTTAAAAAAACTTGCTTCTCAATACTTTCAGTACGGGGCGTGGAAGCGACGAGTCATTCTAAAAAACCCGCGCTCATTACGAATGCGCCAACTCGTCGCACCGGGGCTCGTTTTAGGGCTCTTGACATCCGTTGTCGTCCTGGCCCTAGGGAACCTTTGGGGGCTTATCCTGCCTGCCACCTACTTAGCCAGCTTAATGGTGGCCTCTTTGAGCATGAAGGCGCCGCTCACTCTTAGTAACCGCATAGCGGTTATGAAAACCTTCGCCACCATGCATTTATCTTGGGGTTGGGGTTTTCTTACCCGCCTCGCCAAGTAACCAGCATGATGAGCCGTGGCGGAAGCACCTTGCGGTAGGGTGACCGAATGGCCGACAACCCCGCTGACGCCGACCTTATTGATCTCTCCCATACGACGCCGCTCATCTCTTACCTTCAAGAGATATGGGTCCGACGCGAATTCGCAATCGTTGTACCGATCAACGATATGAGAGCTCAAAACATGGATACGGCGTTGGGTCAACTCTGGCATTTAATGAACCCAATCATGCTTATCAGCGTTTACTACGTCATTTTTGGTGTAGTGCTCGACACCACTCGAGGTGTTGATAATTTTCTCGGCTTTCTTGTCATTGGGGTGCTCCTCTTCCAACTCACACAAAGGGTCATTCAGGAATCCGCTGCTTCGATACGCCGAAATGAATTTCTCATTCGTTCAATTCGTTTTCCGCGCGCCTTACTTCCTATCTCAGCAGTAGTGGGGCAAACGGTTGCTTTTCTTCCCAGTCTTCTGGTGCTATTCATTTTTGTTTTGGCAACAGGTGAGACTTTCTCGCCAAGGTGGCTACTTTTACCCTTGGTACTTATAGCCCAAGCCTCTTTCGGGTTAGGAGCAGCCTTCATTATCGCGAGAATCGGTTTTGCGGTAGGTGATGTTCAACAGATCCTTCCTCACCTTTTTCGTTTGTTGTTCTACATGTCTGGCGTGTTGTTCAGTGTTGATGCTTTTATTACCAGTACTGCTATGCAAAGGCTCTTTGCTCTTAATCCAATGTATGACATAATCACTGTCGCACGCTGGTCGCTTATGGATCTTGCAGTCCCCAAAGAAAGTATCATAGGGCTAGTTCTCTGGGCGCTCGTACTTCCCGTCGTTGGTCTTTTATATTTCCGAGCAAACGAACACCGATACGGCGCATGACCAACCGGACAGTTATTATTGCCAGCGACGTTCATGTTGTTTACCGCGTTTACGAAGACAGCAAATCTGGCGTGAAACAACTTTTCTCTCGTGGGCAAACAAAGCGCAATTTTCGACTAATTCAGGCCGTAAACGGAATCTCTTTTAAATTGAGCGAGGGTGAGAGTTTGGGGGTCATCGGGTCAAACGGATCTGGAAAATCAACTCTGTTAATGGCCTTGACCGGTCTCCTCCCCCTAGAATCCGGATCAATCAAAGTGCGCTCCAGACCCACTCTCTTAGCTGTAAATGCTGCTCTTCGCCATGGGACTTCTGGACGACGCAACATAATTATCGGCGGACTCGCTCTTGGTATGTCCAAACGTGAAATTGAAGGCAAAATGGACGAAATATGTGCTTTTGCTGAACTTGAAGAGTTCATAGACCTCCCCATGCGCGCCTATTCTTCGGGCATGCGGGCACGACTGTCATTTGCTATCGCCACTGCTCATCAGCCAGAAATTTTACTTATAGACGAAGCGTTAGCCGTGGGCGATGCACGCTTCAAAGAAAAGAGTGCCGCTCGGATTAACAAAATTCGCTCTCAAGCCGGGGCGGTGATATTGGTGAGCCACGACACGGCTGAGGTGGCTCGGTCATGCGACCGCACCTTGTGGATTGAAAAAGGCGAACTAAAAGCAGACGGCCCGACCGACGAGGTGATCGCTCTTTACCAGGCGGCCACCCACCTCGCGGGATAGAAAAAACAATGCAGGCAGAACGCTTGTTGGCCGTTGGCGCTGAGCTCGCCGAGGGCCCGGTTTGGGATAAACAGGCTCAAGAGGTGGTGTGGGTTGATGTGTTGGCCGGTCGAGTGAACCGCCTTTCTTTAAATGGTCAGGTGGGGCCCAGCGCCCAACTGCCTTCCTCGGTGGGGGCTGTTGCTTTTGCCACCAACAATGCTTGGTTTGGGGCAACCCCTGATGGTCTGCGTCGCCTTGAAGACCACTTTCTGGCTGTTGGGCTACCTCAACAGGGTTCTGGCTTGCGCATGAACGACGGCAAGGTCGACCCGCAGGGGCGTTTTGTGGGCGGCACCATGACCATCGGCCGGCCACGTAAAGGTGCCGGGTCCTTGTGGTCTTTCGATGGCGCTGGTGTGCGCATGTTGGTTGACAATGTCACTATCTCTAATGGCTTGGCTTGGTCGGCCGATGGCCGCACCATGTTTTATGTTGATACCCCCACGCAACGCATTGATGCTTTTGACTACAACCCTTTAAGCGGTGCGGTGGCTAACCGTCGCCCTTGGGCCCATATTCCCTCAGAGGTAGGGGCACCAGACGGCATGTGCATTGATGTCGAAGGAGGCCTTTGGGTTGCCTTGTGGGGAGGTAGCGCAGTGGTTCGTTTATTAGACGGCGCAGTGACCGAACGCATTGAAGTACCGACGTCCCAGGTTACTTGCCCTGCTTTTGTCGGGCCTAAGTTAGATCAACTCGTTATTACCACCGCCGCCATAGGCCTCGACCCTTGCCCCGAAGGAGCAGGCGATCTCTATATCTGCACCCCGGGGGTCGCCGGCACTTTGCCTAACCCTCTGGGGAGTTGGGCCAGCTAGCTCTCCAGCACTGCGGCTATTTGCTTGGCGGCTCGCTCTGCTGGACTTTCTGCTCTCTCTAGGTGCAGGTGGTGGTATAAAAATTCTTCTGCTTGTTTGCGGACCTCTTCTCGAGAAGGTGGAGGTTCTCTCAATGCTTTGGCCAACTCGTCAACAGAGGAACTAAGAGAAAAAGCACCTCGATGGTCCGCAAAGGTCGGGACCTTCTCGCCATGTGGATTGTGGTAGGTCATGGGTACGCCTCGCACCAAAGCCTCGTAGCCCAGGGTGCTAAACCGGGTTACGAACCTCGGTGAGCGACTCAATAACGCCCCCGCATCTTCTTGAGACCGACGCCATGGTGCCACTAGCCCTTTGTCGGCCACATGCTGTGAAATGGTGTACCGCCACCCAGCGAGGCGGCTAGCTTTTTGCACACTCTTTAACCATGGCCGGCGGTGTTGTTCCCCCACCCCGTAAGTGAAGTTGAGATTCACCAGCAGTTTTTCGTCTTGAGCCGGTAGGGGTTCTTGGTGCCAGAGTTTAGTTAACCGTTCGCTGCCGATCAGAGTCCGAGAGCAACCGGAGAGAGCGTCGTAACTGTATTGCCCAAGGCAAAATACGTGATCTACGCTTCGGTAGGCCTGCCGTTGTTTTCCTGTATCAACGTCTTGAAAGTCTTGCACGCCTTCTACCCATGCGAAGGTGGGGACTTGCTGGTTTTTCATAAAATCAACCAACGAAGCGGTAGTCCCCCAATCGTTTAGCACCACTAATGCTGTTGCTTGGGTTAGTTGGGTCTCGGTGAGGAGTTGCCCCCCAGCCCATGGGGCGGCATCTAAAAGTTCTTTATGTCGTTTTACTGATGGCCGCCACCGGTGCAGCACTCGGCGGGGCGGGGCAGGCGCTACCACCAAGCAAGGTTTTCCTCTTCGGTGGAGCTGGTTAGCCAAAGGCAGAAGTTCTTCTAAGTGGTAGGCGGCTTGAGCCACCAGGATTGCTGCTGGTTGTTCATTCACTTCTGGCGAAGATCCGCCAATTATTTGCAATACGGGCAGTTGATCAAACAATACCTGGGACATGGCGGACTATTCGGTGGAGAGTCGTGCCGTGGCGCCGCCATCAACAACCAGCATTTGGCCGGTCAGATAAGGGGTTTGCTGGCTGTCGGCAAAGTGCACGATGGTGGGGGCGACCTGGCCGGGGGTGGCAATAAAGCCCAGCGGTGTTTTGTCTATCAAATTTTGGCGGTTGCCTTCTGGGCCGGCGGGGTGGGGGCGTCGACTTAAACCATCTTCCAGCATGGGGGTGGCTACTGCCCCAGGAAGCACTGCGTTGCAACGAATGCCTTGGGGGGCGAGTTCTAGCGCCGCAGCGCGGGTTAATGCCACCAATGCTCCCTTAGAGGCGGCATAGGCGGCCACGTTGATAGAGGTAGCCACGGCGTGCACAGACCCTACGTTTACGATGGCTCCTTTTGCTCGGGCCAGTTGTGGGGCTCCGGCCCGTATCATTTGAAAAGCACTTCTTACGTTGACATCAAAAACTGCTTGCCACTCCTCGTCGCTAGTAGCAGTCAGAGGCTTATCTAGGCCTACCGCGGCATTGTTTACTATGGCGTGAATTTTTTCGACGTCAGCCAGGCGTTCAAAAAGCTCTTTAACCGCATCTGGTTGCGAAAGATCAGCGTACTCAAAGCGTTCAAGGGGTTCCGGCGCCTCATTACGCCCTACTCCTATTACTTCCCAGCCTTGACGACGAAACTCTGCACAAACGGCAGCCCCGATTCCACTACTTACTCCAGTGACGACAGCAACTCGGCTCATAGGTCCAACTCTACGCCGAGTTCGTGAGCCAGGTTTTTCAAGGCCCGCACGTGTACCCGGGCCGAGGCCTCCAAAGTATTCGAAGCATTATGGGAACCAAAAATAACGTTCTTTAACAAGCGAATGGGGTCGTCTGGTGCTGGCGGTTCTTCTTCTAACACATCTACGGCGGCGCCGGCCAGGGTGCCATTTTGTAAAGCCCGCACCAGCGCTGGGGTTTCCACTACTGCCCCACGCCCAACGTTTACCAGCCACCCGCCGGGTTTCATGAGGGCAAGGTGTTGGTCGTTGATGAGGTGCTGGGTGCTGGGGTTCAGCGGGCAATTAACCGACACAATGTCGCTACGGGACATGAGGTCCTCAAAGGGGACCACCTGTGCGCCTAACTCTGTAGCAGCCTTTTGGCTTTCTGATGAGGGGTCTGAACCCAAAACGGTCATCCCGGCTACTACGGCTCGGCGCACCACGGCCCGGCCGATGCCTCCCAGCCCAATGACTCCGATGGTTTTTCCTCCCAAAGACCGTCCGGCGGGCTTAGGCCATTGGCCGGCCTGTATCCCTTGATCTACAACATGAAGTTGTCGAAGCAACAACACACAGTAAGCCATGGTAACGTCGGCTACTTCGTCGTCGAAAGCTCCGGGGGTGTTGGTTACCGGAATGCCTCGTTGAGCAGCGGCCCCTTTGTCTATGCCGTCTACCCCAATGCCCCATTTAGAAATGGCTTTTAAGTTTGGACTTTGGTCTAACACCTCGGCGGTGAACTGGTCGTCGCCCGCCACCACTCCCACACACCCGTCGAGAGCTGCCACCAGTTCGGCTCCTTCAAGATGTTGGCCAGATATTTCGGGGAGGGTTACCTCAAAACCTGCTGCCTCCAAGGATGGCAAGTAGGCCTCGATATCTCGGATGAGTTGAATACAGGTAACAGCGATTTTCATTTCGTTTGTTCCTTCTTAATGCGTTGCAGGGTTTCCGCTAAGACAAAGTCGGCTTCTTCATCTATGTCGGTGGCTTCAAGTGGGTCAATTTCATAGAGCAGCGGCCGGTCGCCAAAGCGGCGGCCTTCGGCTATTTGCTGATTGCTAAACACGTACATGCCTGAATTCTCTTCGTAAAGAGGCGGGAGGTCTTGGGTGCGTAACAATTCGGCGGGGTTGTGGTTCACCGGTTTGAAATCGGCATCATAAAGCCGAGTTTGCAACCGCGTTACTGAAAACAATGAGTCATGGGTATCTAAAGAGTTCTCTAGAGTTGCCAAGCCTTTAGAGACGGTTTCGCTACGCAACAACGGGCTGGTGGAATGCACTTGGAGGTACCAGTCGGCTTCGACTTGCGTTGCGTCGTAGCGCAAAATCTCTGTCATGGCCATTTCACCGCCCAGCAGGTGGTCAGCCCGGGGCAGCACCAATACGGAGGGGAACTTTTCTGCGCATTGATCGGCCACCGTTGGGCTATCAGTATCGATGACCACTCGGGTGACTTCTGGGCAACCCAGTAATGTTTGCAGCATGTGGTGAAACAACGGTTCGCCATTGAAGTCCCGATAGTTTTTCCCGGGAACGCGTTCGCTGGAATGCCGCATAGGCATAAAGGCAACAACGTTTAGCATGGCGGCCTTTCTCGATATCTGGTTTCGGCAGGTAGTCGATTGCTCTTTGCGGTGAAACCTTTGGGGTAATAAAAACGGCGCTTAAGTTCCGAAGTGGGGTCTTCGTGTTGGCGGAAACCCTGCCACGCCCCACGAAACTGGGCGTAGCGAAAGCGAGGAATGCTCACCAAGTTGCTTAATAAACGCCAGCGTGGAACTGCGGCAATGTAATCACGCATGGTGTTAGCCGCAAACAATCCGGTTGCTTCAATGAAGCCCATTTTTTGATGGCCGAATACTTTTTTGTGCGCTATGGCTTCTCGGCGATAGCGGTTCATGGTTTGGGCGATGCTTTCTTCATGGACGTGCACAACGCCCGCTTGTGCTTCATACCAAAGACGCTGTCCATTGGCCAGCGCATGTTTCGCCCAAGCCATGTCTTCGAGGCCGGTAAGAGTTTCGTCGTAGGGGGCTTGTTCCCACACGTTTCGCCGAACTGCACAGTTGGCATTGTTGCAAAAAGGGTGCTCTTGGTCTGGGTCAGAAACATCCGGAAACCAGCGGCGCATCATTTCCATCTCAGAGAAATGCGTGCGCTCGTCCCCGGTTTGGCGGCCGTAGACCAAAACCACTTCAGGGTTGTCTTCAAAGGGCGCCACTAGCTGCGCTAACCATTGTTCGTCGATGGGGTATACGTGGGCACTCGCGAACACCAAAATGTCTCCGGTGGCGGCTTGGCAGCCCACATTGAGTGCTCGTCCGAAAGTAAAATCTTGGGGAGCGATTAAAACAATCTCTGCCCCTGCTTCTCGACAAATTTCGGCTGACTGGTCGGTAGACCCAGAGTCAACCAATATAACTTGGTCGGGTTGTCGAGTTTGTTCTGCTATGCCGGCCAGCAGCGTCGGCAAATGTGCTGCCTCGTTGAGGGCGCGTACAACAATCGAAACAGAAAGGGTCACCAGACCAGCCTACCTCCCGGCGTTACGGCTCTTTGGCCACTATCCTGACCACATGCACTCTGTATCTGTGGTCGTTCTTACCATGGGTGATCGACCCGAGGGTTTAGCCGCCGCCATCGAGTCAGCGCGCGCTCAGACCGGTGTAGAACTTGAGGTGGTTCTGGTGGTTAACGGCGGAGACCCTGACCGAAGTTTAGCTGATGTGGTGGTTGAACCGGGGGAAAACACCGGCATCCCAGGAGGTCGCAACCTCGGGGCTGCTGCAGCCTCAGGTGATTTTCTTTGTTTTTTAGATGACGATGCTTGGTATGCCAGCGACGATGTTCTTGTGCAAGCAGTACAAGAGGTCGAGTCCATGCCGAAAGTGGCGGTGGTTGGCCTTGGCATCACTGACCCGGAAGGGAACACAGCAAAGCGGCATCATCCCATGCTTGGCAAACGCCCCGACCGCACCTGTCAGGCCACTTCGTTTCCGGGTGGGGCATGTGTCATACGCAAGAGCGCTTTCACTGAGGTAGAAGGGTTTTTCGCCGAATATTTTTACGGTTTAGAGGAAACTGACCTGTCTTGGCGGCTGATCGATTGCGGTTGGAACATTCTTTATGCGCCCCTACTCAAGGTAAAGCATCCTGTATCGGCACCGGAAGGCCACCACACAGATTTCTATACAATGACCGCACGTAATCGAGTTTGGCTGGCTTGGCGCCTGCTACCAATTGGTTTAGGCTTTGTTTACGTCATGAACTGGCTGGTTATAGCAACCATTCGCAAACGGCAAGAACCTCAAAATATCGCTGCTATCTACCAAGGAACTCTGGATGGTTGGAAGAAACGACCGAAACCACGCGAGCCCATTGTTTTCCACTCAACAATCAAACTCACAAAACTAAAACGGCCCCCGGTGATTTAGATTACCCCATATACAACTCTAATTCTTCCACCCAAGGTACTCAAATGAATCCTCAGCAAAGACTTCCACGCATATTCTGGCCTCGTCGTACCCCTCGGTTTCCCCGTTCTCTACTCGTTAAGTTCGAAGAGCCTTTGCTTGTTCTCTCTTGGTTCAACAACCAAGACCAGACACAACGAACCATGCTGGATGTGGGAGCACACTACGGAGGCACCAGCAAACCTTTTGCATTTGAAAGTTGGGATGTTCATGTTTTTGAGCCCGATCCAGAAAATCGAAAACGCCTCAATAAGAGCCTCGCCGATTACCACAATGTAACAATTGATCCTCGCGCCGTATGTGAGGTCGACGGAGAGGAAGTCCAACTTTTCTCCTCGGAAGAAAGTTCAGGGATTTCAACTCTAGCGAAATTCGTCGAAAGCCATAAACCAACAAGCATCGTTAAAACTGTCCGTTTGGATACTTACGTCTCAGAAAACAACATTGGTTTTGTTGATTTTCTGAAGATCGACACCGAAGGCTTTGATTTAATGGTTTTGAAAGGATTTCCATGGACCTCAACGTCACCTGAAGTGATCCTCTGCGAGTTCGAAGATCGAAAAACAAAAAACCTTGGGTATGGCACTATCGAAATGATTGATTTTCTTCAAAGAAGAGGGTACACGATACTTATTAGCGAATGGCATCCAATCATTCGCTACGGAATAACCCATTCATTTTCCCGTTTATACCTATTCCGAGGCAAAGCACCCGATTCAGATTCTTGGGGAAATCTTATTGCAGTCCGAAACAAAAAGGCAGCCCAATGGTTTGTGGAGAACTCACCGCAATTCATCACACGCAGGAACACAGAGAAAACATCGTCTCTTGCAACAAATAGATTTGAAAATTGGAAGTCTCGGCGATCGTCTACTAGTTGACTCGGACTTTCAAAACATCAATAAACGCCTTAATACCGACGCACATTAACTACTATTGCCCAAACCTGCATCACGGCCCAGGTAACTCCGACTAATCCAACAAAGCGGCTTTGTAAACGGCGAGGTAAGTCCACTGTTGCCAACGACCGGCCAGCGAGAAAAAACCCGCCAATCGCTAGCGGCAAATAGTACCGGCCCTGAAAATACGGGTAACGAAACTCTGCGAACACCAAGGGCACCAAAAACACCAGAGTCCCCACCACCGCCAAAGTTCGCGTGACCGCTCCAGTTGAAGCGGCGAGACCCAGCAATAAAAACGTTCCCAAAGCCACTAAAGCCGTCACCATCACTGGATCGCTAAGCGGTGTATCTAACCAGCCGAACCAGCCCACTGCTTGTTTTACATAGGTGTAGGTGTCGTTTGGGATGGCAGCCCAGCGATTGCGCCCATTGTTGCCCGCCGAAAGCACCGACCAAGAAGGTGCAACCCAAAGAACACCAGCCACCACCCCCACCGCTGCCACCCCTACCGCAGCCTTACGGCGCAGCCACGCTAAGCGCAACAACTCGGGACTTAGAGCCACAAGTGACCCGCCTATGGCCCCCAACCACAGCAGCGAATCTCGGCGCACCAATAAAAACGCCAGTGCGCTTGTTAGTAGCACCCGCTTTAACCATCGCTTATCCGTATCTCGGCCAGGATCGGTCAGCACCATTCCTGAAGCCCAAATCACTGCTCCCAGAGCCACCGCTAAACCCGACGGATTCACGGTGGCCGACAAAAACAACACCATGGGGGTAACCGACAAAGCCCAACCCAAAATCATGAACCTGCTTGGGTAACGCTTAACAAGAATTGCGCCCGCAAAGGCCAACAAACCGGCACAAAGCACCGCCAACCAAAGGCGCATCACATAAGCCCCGGTCAGACCATGCACAAACAAAGACGGCAAGCCAGCGAGAAAATGAAACAGCGGAGGATAATTCGTCGCCGTTGAATCTTCAAAAGTGGGGGCCTCGGCCCACTCCAGAGCCATGCAATCGGCCGACACCTCGGGGTGAAAAGCCAAACACTTTATGTCGTCCACCGGAATGCCATCCACTTGATACGGCCCTTCGAGTTGGCCTCGCACAATACCCTGGGCTCGCACCATGTGCGCTGGCTCATCCGGCGAAGCAAACATCGGGTTAGTAACCGCCCACACCACCATCAACGGAAACACCATCAGAAAAAAACCAACCCAGAGGCGTTTCACTATTCTTCCCGCCCCTCAGCGTCAACGCTGGCCACATAACGATCACAAACTCCGCCAGGATCTCCCACCTCAACTAAATGCGAACGATCTATCCATGCCACTCGATCGCAAAGGTCACGCACCTGGTCAAGATCATGAGACACCAAAACAATGGTCACCCCTTG
>Ga0209252_1002681_pt1 | contig 10434 bp, 9 predicted proteins | sample SaaInlV_135m_DNA_3_FD_184673 | JGI IMG/M metagenome (GOLD analysis project Ga0209252, IMG submission 184673) | Marine microbial communities from expanding oxygen minimum zones in the Saanich Inlet - Saanich Inlet SI074_LV_100m_DNA (SPAdes) (version 2) | ecosystem: Environmental > Aquatic > Marine... | reverse complement strand
GTTTTTGTTTACGCAACTGGAAACTCTATTACTCTACCTTCTGAAAGATATATAATTGACGGAAATATATACACTGAATTTACCTCTAGAAATGGATATAGAATGATTCCTTATCACAGATTAGATATTGGAGCTACTTATACTCCTAATAAGAAAAAGAATAAAAAATTCAAATCTTCATGGAATTTTTCTATATATAATGTTTACAATAGAAAGAATCCATACTTTATATACCTTGGATTAGAAGATAATATTGAAAATGAAAACGGATCAATTCAAGATGGTAATTTAACACCAAAAGCATATCAAGTCTCTATATTCCCAATCTTACCATCTATTACTTGGAACTTTAAATTTTAACTATGAAAAGATATTTTCTATACTTTTTTACCATCTCTGTATTATTTTCTTGTAGAAAGGAAATATCAATAGATTTTCCTCCTGTTCCGGAGAAATTAGTAGTTCAAGGAGCAATTGAACCTAGATTCCCTCCTTATATCATTTTAACAAGGAATCAAGGATATTTTGAAACAATAGACAATTCTACCTATAATAATTTATTTGTTTCTGATGCTCAGATAATAGTTTTTAAATTAGATGGTAATGAGACAATTGACTCAATAGAATTGAGTCAAGAATTTGACACTATTCCTATCTACACTAATCTAGGTTGTCCTGAAGATTTTAGTCAGGAAGGATATCGATATAACTTACAAATAAAATGGAATAATGATATAATCACATCAACAACAACTATACCACACTCAACTCCTCTAGATTCAATATGGATTGAAGAAACAGAGAGTACTCAAGATAATCAATATAAATGTGATATAAACGCTAGATATTCTGATCCTGATACAATTGGAAACAACATTCTAATAAGGAGTAAAAGAGTAGAACACTGGATTATAGATACACTAACATCCACTCCAACACTTTCTAATGAGAAAGACAATTCATTATTATTGGTAGATTGTGGTCCTGACATTCTTGCAAATGGAGAGTCATTTGAAACGTACTTTCCAAGGCCAAGTGAACAAGGAGGGTTTCCAAGTGGTAGCTATAGAACTTTTAAATATAAAAAATATCAAGACACAACTACTATCGGACAAGATAGTATATTAATACCTGAAGATCTCGTATTAATAAAATTCTGTCAAGTTGATCTTGCTGCAATGAAATTTTGGAGAGGTGTAGTAAGAAACTCCACTTCAGGAGGAAACCCTTTTTCGGAACCAATGAATCTAGTAAGCAATATTAATGGTGGTTTGGGATCTTGGACAGGATATGGCACAAGATACTATCTTGTTCCAATATTAAAAGAGAATGTAATTACAGAAGAATATTATCCAAATATATTGGATATATTTTAAGAAATAATTTATTATAAGTACATATATTTGTATTCAACAAAACAAAATAAGATGAGTGAAAAATTAGAAAAAATTGAAGTACTTATTATAGGATCTGGACCAGCAGGATATACTGCAGCTATTTATGCTGCAAGAGCTGATTTAAAACCTGTAGTAATTCAAGGACTGCAGCCTGGAGGGCAACTTACAACAACAACAGATGTAGACAATTACCCAGGATATGCAGAGGGTATTACAGGGCCAGAGATGATGGAAGACTTTAAGAAACAAGCAGAAAGATTTGGTACAGATACTCGTTGGGGAATGGTAACGAAAGTAGATTTTTCTGAGAGACCTTTTAAGGTAGAAATAGACGAAAGTAAAAATGTTTTAGCTGAAACAGTTATTATTGCTACAGGAGCTTCTGCAAGATGGTTAGGAATAGAAGATGAAGAAAGATTAAATGGATATGGAGTATCTGCCTGTGCAACTTGTGATGGATTTTTCTATAAAGGAAAAGATGTGGTAGTAGTAGGAGCTGGAGACACAGCTGCAGAAGAAGCAACATACTTAGCAAAAATGTGTAATAAAGTTACTATGCTAGTTCGTAGAGATGAGATGAGAGCTTCCAAAGCAATGCAACATAGAGTAATGAAGACAGAAAACTTAGAAATTTTATTTAACCATGAAACGAAAAGTATAAATGGAGAGGCCGGGCCTATTGGGGTAGAAAGTGTAACAGCTGTTAACAACCAAACAGGAGAAGAAACTATCGTACCATGTTCTGGATTTTTTGTAGCAATTGGTCACACTCCAAACTCTTCATTATTTAAAGGACAATTAGATATGGATGAGAACGGATATCTAATAATTGAAGCAGGAACTTCCAAAACAGAAATCCCTGGAGTATTTGCTGCTGGAGATATTGCTGACCATGTATACCGACAAGCCGTTACCTCAGCAGGAACAGGATGTATGGCAGCTTTAGACGCAGAAAGATTTTTAGCTAATAAAGAATAAAATTCTTTTATATTAGAATTAAGAAAGATTCTTATATCATTAATGTGTGATGGATCTAACAGAAATTTATAAAAAAATCCAGTGCTAACACTGGATTTTTAGTAGTTACTCATAAGCCGGATTCTGTTTCCAAAATGGATCTATCATTTATCTAGGATAAAAATTACTTTTCACCTCTATCTGCCTACCCCCTAAGTTGGCCGAGAAAGCCTCAAACCTTAGTTTACATGGCATTGCAAGACATAGAGTTTACCTGATTTCACTACAGCCGAACTGTACTTGCTTTCTGTTGCACTTGTCCGCTCCTCACGGAGGACGGATGTTATCCGCTATGTTTCTCTACCTTGTCCGGACTTTCCTCTTCCTAAAAAGGAAGCGATAGAATCCGTAACTACTATCAGCAAAAATACATAATTAGATGTAAGTATTATAACTTTAGATATAAGACTAATTAATTACATTTGCCACAATGAAATTTAGAATACACAAAAAAGACAAAGATTCTAATGCTAGATTAGGGGAATTTGAAACAGCACATGGCAAAGTAGAAACTCCAATATTTATGCCAGTTGGTACTGCCGGAACAGTAAAAGGAGTTCATCAACACGAAATAATAGAAGATACAAAAGCTCAAATAATCTTAGGAAATACATATCATCTTTATTTACGACCAGGATTAGATGTCATAGAATCTGCCGGTGGACTACATAAATTTATCGGATGGGATAACCCCCTACTAACCGACTCTGGAGGATATCAAGTCTATTCACTTTCTGGTAGAAGAAAAATAATAGAGAAAGGTGTTACTTTCCAATCTCATATTGATGGATCCTATCATTTCTTTACTCCTGAATATGCAATTGATATACAAAGAACTATAGGTGCAGATATTATTATGGCATTTGATGAGTGTACACCTTACCCTTGCGACTACGATTACGCGAAACGTTCGATGCACATGACTCATAGATGGCTAAAAAGATGTTGTGATAGATTTGATTTTACAGAAGAAAAATATGGATATGAGCAAACATTTTTTCCAATCGTTCAAGGAAGTGTATATAAAGATCTAAGACTTCAATCTGCAGAAAAAATCGCCTCTTTTGAAAGAGAAGGGAATGCAATTGGAGGATTATCTGTTGGAGAGCCACATGAAATGATGTACGAAATGACAGATATTGTCTGCTCAGTATTACCAGAAGAAAAACCAAGATACTTAATGGGAGTTGGTACTCCATCAAATTTATTAGAGAACATAGCTCTGGGTATTGACATGTTCGATTGTGTAATGCCTAGTAGAAATGCAAGAAATGGTATGATTTTCACATCAGAAGGAACCATCAATATAACGAACAAGAAATGGGAGAAAGATTTTTCTCTTTTAGATTCAAACGGAACTTCTTATGTTGATAAAACTTACACAAAAGCATATGTTCGTCATTTATTTAAAACAAATGAACTTCTAGGAAAGCAAATAGCTACCTTACACAATATCCGTTTTTATTTGTGGTTAATGAATGAATCACGAAACAAAATAAAAGATGGTACTTTTACATCTTGGAAAAATAAAATAGTTAAAAAACTTGACTTACGGATATAAATGAATAAGATTGATAGGTATATCATAAAGAAATTCTTAGTAACTTTTTTCTATAGTTTACTATTACTTCTACTTATTGTAATAGTAATTGATTTTTCGGAAAAGATTGATGATTTTATTCAGAGCAACTTAAGTTTTTTCACCATAATGTCTGAGTATTATTTACATTTTATACCTTATTTTGCAAATCTATTTTCTCCATTATTTATTTTTATTTCGGTAGTATTTTTCACTTCAAGACTTGCTGACAACTCTGAAATAATTGCTATATTTAATAGTGGAATGAGTTTTAAAAGATTCCTCAGGCCATTTATTATTTCGGCAGTGTTTTTATCGGTTTTGTCTTTTATCTTGGGAAGTTATGTTATTCCAATTTCAAACAAATATCGAATAGATTTTGAGAATAAATATATAAAGAAACAAAAGAAAAAACTTGCAAAAGGTATTCATTTACAAAAAACAAAAAATCATTACTATTATCTACATCAATACAACCATAAAAGAAATATAGGTTATAAATTTTCCATAGAAAATTTTGAAAATGGAAAGCTTAAAAATAAACTCCGATCGGAGTACATTCAGTGGAATGAAGAAACAAAAAAATGGACTTTAAACAAATACGAAATCAGAACTTTTCATGAAAATGGGGAAACTATTACTCCCTCTAAAAAACTTAGAAAAACAACTGACACCACACTTATGTTATTGCCATCTGATTTTATAGTTCAACCAAACCTAGCAGAAACCATGAACCTAAACGAACTGAACAAAAATATAGAATCAGAAACAATCAAAAGTTCTGGCAAATCAAAATTTTATAAAATTGAAAAACATAAAAGAATTGCCTTTCCGTTTGCAATTATCATTCTTACAATAATTGCTGTGTCATTGTCTAGTAAAAAGAAAAAAAGTGGGATTGGTACTAATATGGGATTAGGGCTCCTTATTAGTTTTTCATATATTTTATTTTTTCAGTTTTCCTCTACCTTATCTATAAACGGAAATTTGGAACCATGGATAGCAGTTTGGATTCCTAATATATTATATGTTTTCTTAGGCATCTTACTTTTAAGAAAAACGCAAAACATCTAATTTCTAATAAGTTTTTTATACTTAATCCTTGTAGGAGTAACATCTCCAAGTCTTTTCTTTCTATTTTCTTCATAATCAGAAAAACCACCTTCAAAATAATACACTTGAGAATCTCCCTCAAAAGCTAAAATATGTGTACAAACCCTATCCAAAAACCATCTGTCGTGAGAAATAATTACCGCACAACCAGCAAAGTTTTCTAATCCTTCTTCTAAGGACCTTAAAGTGTTTACATCTAAGTCATTTGTTGGCTCATCCAGTAAAAGAACATTAGCTTCTTGTCTTAAGGTCATAGCAAGGTGTAGCCTATTTCTTTCCCCTCCAGAAAGAACACCAACTTTTTTATTTTGGTCTGAACCATTAAAATTAAATTTTGCTACATAAGCTCTGGAGTTCATTTTTTTTCCTCCAACCTCAACTAATTCTTGTCCGTCAGTAATTTGTTCCCAAATTGTTTTATTCACATCTATATTGACATGTTGCTGATCTACATAAGCAATTTTTACCGTTTCTCCTACCTTAAAAGATCCTGTGTCAGAATTTTCTTGATTCATTATCATTCTGAAAAGGGTTGTTTTACCAGCTCCATTTGGTCCAACAATTCCTACTATCCCAGCAGGAGGAAGTTTGAAGTTTAAATCTTCATATAACAACTTATCACCAAAAGATTTACTTACACCCTCCGCATCTATTACATTATTTCCTAATCTGGGACCAGGAGGAATATACAATTCTAATTTTTCCTCTTTCTCTTTTCCTTTTTCAGAAAGTAAGTTTTCATAATTACTTAATCTTGCCTTGGATTTCGCATGTCTACCTTTTGGAGTCATACGTACCCATTCTAATTCTCTTTCTAAAGTTTTTCTTCTTTTACTTGCCGATTTTTCTTCTTGTTTTAATCTCTTTGATTTTTGATCTAACCAAGAAGAATAATTCCCTTCCCAAGGGATTCCTTCTCCTCTATCTAATTCTAAAATCCAACCCGCTACATTATCTAAAAAGTACCTATCGTGAGTGATGGCAATTACCGTTCCTTTATATTGCTGAAGATGATGCTCTAACCATTGCACTGATTCCGCATCCAAATGGTTAGTTGGCTCATCAAGTAGTAAAATATCTGGCTCTTGTAAAAGTAATCTGCAAAGTGCAACTCTTCTTTTTTCACCTCCAGAAAGATGCTTTATACTTTCATCTGAAGGAGGACATCTAAGAGCATCCATTGCTATATTTAATTTAGTTTCTAAATCCCAAGCATTACAGGCATCAATTTGATCTTGCAGACTTCCTTGCTTTTTCATCAATTTCTCCATCTTATCTGAATCTTCATAATACTCAGGAAGTCCAAAAAGATCATTTATTTTATTGTATTCTTCTAAAAGTTCTACTTGCTCTTTTGCTCCTTCTTTTACAATATCCATTACCGTTTTTGTATCATCTAATTTTGGTTCTTGCTCCAAATAACCAATTGTATGTTCTCCTTTAAAATGAACATCTCCTTGAAATTGTTTTTCTACACCAGCAATTATCTTTAAAAGAGTTGATTTTCCAGAACCATTCAGTCCAATAATACCAATTTTAGCACCATAGAAAAAGGAAAGGTAAATATCCTTTAATACTTGTTTGTTATTATTGTTAAAGGATTTAGAAACCCCTACCATTGAGAAAATTATTTGCTTATCGTCTGACATATTATTTTATTTTTAGATTACAAATATAAATTTTAATTTAGATGATAGTAGAACAATTATTCCGATATTTGAAATAATCTGCCTTGCGTAGCATCTCTTTCTTCTAATCTTTTTTCTACCAAATGTTTTACTTCAAAGTTTTTCAATCCATATATTGGATGAATTAACATACGAGCAGGAGATTCGCTAAAAAATCGTTCTACAATAATATTCGGATTTAATAGTTCCAGAAAATCTACTATCAAATCTATGTACTCCTCTAACTCCATAAAAGTGAACATCTCAGGAGTATTCTTAAACTGATGAGCCATCATGGTATGTTTTACAATCTGCAAATGATGAATTTTTAATGTATTGATCGGAAGCTCAGAAACCATCCTAGCATGATCCAACATATCTTCTTTTTTTTCTCCAGGAAGCCCTAAAATTAAATGCCCTCCTAAATGCAAACCTCTTCCTTTTGATCTGTTATAAGCATCTATTGCTTCTTCATGAGTTTGGCACCTATTAATTAGTTCCAATGTCTCATTTTTGGTTGACTCCAAACCAAATTCCAGCTTAATAAAATGACCCTTACTAGCTAATTCTTCCAAATAATCCAATACCTCATCTTTTATACTATCTGGTCGTGTAGCGATAACTAAACCAATCACATCTGGATGTGACAAAGCTTCTTCATACATTCTTTCTAAATCAGGAAGTGGAGCGTAAGTATTTGTATACGCCTGAAAATATGCTAAATATTTCTGAGCTTTATATTTCTTAGAGAAGAACTCTATCCCCTCTTTAATCTGAACTTTTATTGGTTTTATTGGTTTGCAATAATCTGGATTAAAAGTATTGTTATTACAATAAGTACAACCTCCTACTCCTTTACTTCCATCTTTATTTGGGCAAGTAAATCCTGCGTCTATTGACACTTTTTGCACTCTACCGTTAAACTTCTTTCTAATAAAAGAAGAAAAATCATTATATCTTTTTTGTTTTTCCATAATTTGTGTCAAAAATAAAATAATAAACTAGTATTTTTTTCGTATTCAAAGAATATTTTATAAACTTGTAACGAATTTTATTTCTATATGTCAGAGAAGAAAATACTATCTTTCGAGAAAATTGGATACACAAAAGATGTTCCTGAAGCATCTGATTTAGATAATTTTGAAACAATCTCGGTAAAAATCAAATCAGGAGAAACAATAACTCTTTACAGAAATAAATTGGAAAAAGAAGAATTTGATGAAATCTCCGATTTTAGTAAAAGCTGGAACATCTTTAATTCTCATCTGGATTAGCAGAGTTTTTTCTGCTTTGTAAAATATCATGTAATTTACTAATTCGATCACTTGCGCTATGTTCAAAACACCAAGGAAATATAGCATGAATAAATACTCGTACAGCTATCAAAAGTAATTTTATTCCAAAACTACACGCTTTAAAAAAATGCTCAAAATAAGTTTCTCCAACTTTACTTGGATGATCTTTAAAAATATTTTTCATTTTATAAAATTTCTGATAGTGAGAAGGTATCTTCTAATCTTACTCCTTTTTCGGTTTTCTGAACCGTGCAACACTCATTATAATTATCGTGTTGCAAAAATATAATGTATTCTCTTTCTGCCGCCTCATTAAGGAACTTTTCTTTTTCCGTAAGTGTTACAAGTGGTTTAGTATCATATCCCATAACATACGGCAACGGAATGTGTCCTGAACTAGGTAATAAATCTGCTGCAAACACAATAGTTTTATCTTTATAGGTGATGTGAGGTATCATTTGAGATTCTGTATGTCCGTTTATAAATAATGCATTAAAATTATTAAATATATTATTTTCTGTTTCCACAAAATTAAGATGTCCTGATTCCTGAATTGGTATAATGTTTTCTCTTAAGAAAGAAGCTTTTTCTCTATTATTCGGAACCGTTGCCCACTTCCAATGTTTTTTGTTTGTCCAATACTTTGCATTTTTAAATGCCATTTCAAATCCAGTTTTATTTTTATTCCATCTTACACTTCCACCGCAATGATCAAAATGCAAGTGAGTAAGGAAAACATCTGTAACATCATCTGCAGAAAAGCCATGTTTAGCAAGAGAAGAATGTAAATTTACATCTCCATGCAAATAATAATGTTTCAGAAATTTATCATCTTGTTTATCTCCTATCCCATTATCAATCAGGATTAATCTATTTCCATCTTCAATTAACAATGAACGCATAGCCCAGGGGCATAAATTATTTTCATCCGCCGGATTTGTTCTGCTCCACAAAACTTTCGGAACTACTCCAAACATTGCTCCTCCATCTAATTTGAAATATCCTGTGTCTATTGTGTACAATTGCATGTTAGTAATTTTTAGTTCTACAAAGGTAAGAAATGATATTTATCTTTAATTTAGTTTCTGAAATTATTTGAAAAATGAATATACATTTAATTGCTATTGGAGGGAGTGCCATGCACAATTTAGCTCTTGCACTTCATCATAAGGGATATAAAATTACTGGTTCGGATGACGCTATTTTTAGTCCTAGTAAAGAGAGATTGTTAAAATACGATTTACTGCCTAAAGAAATGGGATGGTTTCCTGAAAAGATAACAAAAAATTTAGACGCTATCATCTTAGGCATGCATGCTAGAATTGATAATCCTGAATTAATAAAGGCTAAGGAATTAGGAATTCCAATCTATTCGTATCCTGAATATATCTATGAGCAAAGTAAAGAGAAAAGAAGAGTGGTGATTGGAGGAAGTCATGGTAAAACTTCAATTACAGCAATGATATTACACGTACTACAAAATTTAAATATTGATTGCGATTATATGGTTGGTGCACAATTAGAAGGTTTTGATACCATGGTAAAACTCACTCATCAAGCTCCAATTATTATTTTGGAAGGAGACGAATATCTAAGTTCTCCTATTGATAGGCGTCCAAAATTTCATTTATACCATCCACATATTGCTGTTTTAAGTGGAATTGCTTGGGACCATATAAATGTATTTCCTAATTTTGGAATGTATGTAGATCAGTTCCGGATTTTTAAGAATATGGTGAAAGACACTTTGATTTACTGCTCTGAAGATGAGGAGATTAATAAACTTACAAAAGAGGAATGTAAATGTAAGTTAGTTCCTTACTCAACTCCAGAACATAAAATTAAAGAAGGTGTAAGTTCAGTAGAAGGAACAGAACTATTAATTTTTGGAAATCATAATTTACAAAACCTAAATGCCGCTAAATTAGTTTGTAATGAATTAGAAATTTCTGATACTGATTTCTATAAAGAGATATCTACATTTAAAGGAGCTTCCAACAGATTAGAATTAGTAAGAAAAACAAATACCTCTGCTGTTTATAAGGATTTTGCCCATTCTCCATCTAAACTAAAAGCTACTTCCTCAGCAATGAAAAAACAATTTCAAGAAAGGAAATTAGTTGCTTGTATGGAGTTACATACCTTTAGTAGTCTGAATGAAGAATTTCTGAAACAATATACAGGATGTATGGACGAACCTGATACGGCTATAGTTTATTTTAACCCAGAAGCAATAGCACATAAAAAATTAGAACCTATCAGTAAAGAGCAAGTTCATACTGCTTTTGGAAGAAAAGATTTACTAGTTTTTACAGATTCAATAGAATTAGAAGAATATTTAAAATCTTTAAATTGGAACAATAAGA
>Ga0209252_1002678_pt1 | contig 10438 bp, 6 predicted proteins | sample SaaInlV_135m_DNA_3_FD_184673 | JGI IMG/M metagenome (GOLD analysis project Ga0209252, IMG submission 184673) | Marine microbial communities from expanding oxygen minimum zones in the Saanich Inlet - Saanich Inlet SI074_LV_100m_DNA (SPAdes) (version 2) | ecosystem: Environmental > Aquatic > Marine... | reverse complement strand
GGTGTAAAACCTGGTGATATGATAAAAATTACTAGAAATAGTCCAACTGCTGGTACTAGTCTTTACTATAGATATGTGGTGGAAATCTAATGGTACATCCTTCTACAAAACGTTGGCCAGTAATTCAAGATATTCTAAAACGAGAAGGTATTGCGCGTCAACACCTAAACTCTTTTGATGAATTTTTAGAACGAGGACTTCAAAGTATAATTAATGAAGTTGGACAAATTGATATTGAAAATGCTGAATACCCATACAAGATTCAACTAGGAAAAGTTAAACTTCAACAACCACGAATGATGGAACTTGATGGTTCTATTACCCACATTACTCCTGCTGAAGCAAGATTGAGAAATGTTTCTTATTCTGCACCTGTAATGATGGAGGCAAGTGTCATAGAAGACGGAAAAATTTTAGAATCCAGATTTGTCCATATTGGTGATGTACCAGTAATGGCAAAATCAAATGCGTGTATTTTACATAACTTCTCTACTCAAAAATTAATTGAACATGGTGAAGATCAAAATGATCCTGGTGGTTATTTCATCATCAATGGTTCTGAAAGAGTAATTGTTGGATTAGAAGATCTTTCATATAACAAAATTATTGTTGATAGAGAAACTGTTGGTGGAAACATTGTTTTCAAAGCCAAAGTATATTCTTCAATTGTAGGGTACCGTGCAAAATTAGAACTTGTCATGAAGAATGATGGATTAATTGTCGCAAGAATTCCTGGCTCACCTGTTGATATCCCTGTTGTTACATTAATGAGAGCACTTGGGTTGGAATCTGATAGAGAAATTGCAGCAGCAGTTTCTCTAGTAGATGAACTTCAAGATGAATTGGAAGGTTCCTTTGAAAAAGCAGGTGATGTACCAACTGCAAAAGATGCTGTTGTTTACATTAGTAAAAGAATCGCACCTGGAATGTTAGAAGAATTTCAGATAAAACGTGCTGAGACTTTACTTGATTGGGGATTATTACCTCACTTGGGTAAGCATCCTGAAAACAGAAAAGAAAAGGCGCAATTCTTGGGTGAAGCTGCTTGTAAATTATTAGAATTAAAACTTGGCTGGATTAAACCTGATGATAAAGATCATTATGGAAACAAAGTAATCAAATTTGCGGGACAAATGTTAGCTGATTTGTTTAGAACTGCATTTAGAAATTTGGTTCGAGATATGAAATATCAATTAGAGCGTTCAGGTCAGAAACGTGGAATTAATGCAGTTGCTGCAGCAATTAGACCTGGAATAATTACTGACAAACTAAACAATGCAATTGCAACTGGAAACTGGGGACGAGGCCGTGTAGGTGTCACCCAATTACTTGATAGAACTAATTACCTTTCTACAATCAGTCATCTCAGAAGAATTCAATCTCCTCTTAGTAGAACCCAACCAAATTTTGAAGCAAGAGATTTGCATGCAACTCACTTTGGAAGAATCTGTCCAAGTGAAACTCCTGAAGGCTCAAACTGTGGTTTGGTGAAAAATTTAGCATTATCTGGAATTATTTCTGTAAATGTACCATCTGAAGAGATTGTTGAAAAACTATATGATCTTGGAACTGTGCACTTTTTTGATGCCAAAGAAGACTTGAAAAAAGATGGAGCCAGAATATTTGTTGATGGACGTTTAATTGGATATTACAAAGATGGTGAAGAACTAGCAGCATCACTTCGAGATCTTAGACGAAATTCAAAGATACATCCTCATGTTGGAGTTTCATTCCATGCATCTGACATTGAAGGCTCAACTAAAAGATTGTATGTCAATTGTAATGCAGGACGAGTTTTACGACCGCTAATTATTATCACCGATGGTAAACCATTACTAACTGCAGAATTATTGGATAAAATTTCTAAAAAACTGGTTTCTTGGACTGATCTTTTGAGAATGGGTGTTTTAGAAACTATTGATGCAAATGAAGAAGAAAACTGTTACATTACACTAGATGATAAAGACACAAAGAAACACACTCATCTTGAAGTATTCCCACCAGCAATCTTAGGTGCTGGAGCTTCTATAATTCCATATCCTGAACATAACCAATCTCCAAGAAATACATACGAATCAGCAATGGCAAAACAAAGCTTAGGATTTTCTACACCTATGATGAATACTAGTACCTATGTACGACAACACCTTATGCTATATCCACAAGTTCCTGCTGTTAACACAAAAGCTATGAAACTTTTGGGATTAGAAGATAGACCAGCTGGTCAAAATTGCATTGTTGCAGTACTTCCATTTGATGGTTATAACATTGAGGATGCAATTGTACTCAGTCAATCTTCTGTTGATAGAGGATTGGGAAGAACATTCTTTTTCAGAATTTATGATGCTGAAGCAAAACAATATCCTGGTGGAATGCGTGATGCCTTTGAGATTCCTAATGCTGAGGATAATATCAGAGGTTACAAAGGAGAACGTGCATACAGACTACTTGAGGAAGATGGCATTGTTGCAGCAGAATCCCCAGTAAAGGGCGGTGATATTTTAATTGGTAAATCTAGCCCTCCTAGATTCATGGAAGAGTATAGGGAGTTTGAATCTACTGGTCCTTACAGGAGAGATACTTCTATTGGTGTGAGACCATCTGAAGCAGGCGTTATTGATACTATTGTTATGACTCAATCAAATGAAGGCGGAAAAATGTACAAAGTTAGAGCAAGAGATATGAGAATTCCTGAAATTGGTGACAAATTTGCATCAAGACATGGACAAAAAGGTATACTTGGAATATTAGCTAAAGCAGAAGACTTACCATACACTGCAAATGGAATGTCTCCTGATGTTTTGATTAATCCTCATGCATTCCCATCTAGAATGACAGTTGGAATGATGATGGAATCTATTTGTGGTAAAGCCGCATCATTACGTGGAAAAAGATTTGATGGTTCTGCATTTGTTGGAGAAAAAATGGATGAAGTTAAAGAAGTAATGGATGCACATGATTTCAAATATTCTGGTAAAGAAATAATGTATGATGGAAGATCTGGAAAAGCATTTCCAGTTGAAGTCTTTATTGGAGTTGTATATTATCAAAAACTTCATCACATGGTTGCAGATAAAATACATGCAAGAGCACGTGGACAAGTTCAGATGTTAACTAAACAACCAACTGAAGGAAGAGCAAGAGGTGGTGGATTAAGATTTGGTGAAATGGAAAGAGATTGTTTGATTGCATATGGTGCATCAATGATTCTAAAAGATAGATTACTTGATGAGTCTGATAAATCTGATATTTTTGTATGTGAAAGATGTGGTCTTGTAGCATACCATGATGTTAAACAAAGAAAATACGTTTGTAGAGTTTGTGGTGATAAAGCCAAAGTATCCTCTGTATCTGTCGCATATGCGTTCAAACTACTCTTACAAGAAATGCAAAGTCTTAACATCGCACCAAGATTGTTAATCAAGGAGAAAATCTAGTATGTCAATTCAAGCCATAAAAGCAATTGATGCAATTCGATTCTCTATTTGGTCTCCAACTGAAATTCGAAAATACTCTGTTGCTGAAATAACTGCTCCTGAAACTTATGATGAAGATGGAATGCCTGTACAAGGAGGTCTTATGGATGGCAGGTTGGGAACACTTGAGCCTGGACAAAAATGTCTCACCTGTGGGAATACAGCTGCACGATGTCCTGGACACTTTGGACATCTTGAACTTGCAGAACCAATTTTACATATTGCATTTATAGATAACATCTACAAATTATTACAATCAACTTGTCGTTCTTGTGCAAGACTCAAAGTTCCTCAAGAAGATTTAGAGGTATTCAAAAATATTAAAACCAAACATGCTGCTTACACTGTAATTTCCCAAAAACGTATTCCAGAACAAATTATTGAAAAAGCAAAAAAAGCAAAAGAATGTCCTCACTGTGGTAAAACACAATATGAATTGATTTTTACAAAACCAACTATCTTTGTTGAAAAAACTGAAATTGGTGAACATAGATTACTTCCAATTACGATTAGAGAAAGATTCACACAAATCCTTGATGATGATCTAGAATTATTATCATATGATCCAATTACTGCTAGACCTGAATGGTTCATTTTACAAGCATTCCCAGTACCTCCTGTAACTGTTAGACCTTCAATTATTTTGGAAACAGGAATAAGATCAGAAGATGACTTGACTCACAAAATGGTTGATATCATTAGAGTTAATCAGAGATTGAAAGAAAGTAAAGATGCTGGAACTCCTCCTTTAATTGTTCAAGATTTAGTCGACTTGTTACAATATCACACCACAACTTATTTTGATAATGAAGTTTCAGGAATTCCTCAAGCTCACCATCGTTCTGGACGTCCTCTTAAAACATTAACTCAAAGACTCAAAGGAAAAGAAGGAAGATTTAGAGGTTCACTATCTGGAAAGAGAGTTGACTTTTCTAGTCGTACTGTTATTTCTCCTGATCCAAACTTGGATTTGTCTGAAGTTGGTGTCCCTGAAGTAGTTGCTATGAAATTAACAATTCCAGAAATTGTCACTGAATGGAATATTGAACGAATGAGAAAACTTGTGATTAACGGACCTACAAAATTCCCAGGTGTAAACTATATTGTAAGACCAGACGGTGTCAAAATTAGATTAGACTTTGTAGAAGACCGTTCTACTATTGCTGAAACACTTGAAATTGGATATCTAGTTGAGAGACATCTTGCCAATGGCGATATTGTGATGTTCAACAGACAACCTTCACTTCACCAAATGTCTATTATGGCACACTATGTTAGAGTACTTCCAGGTAAGACATTCAGATTACATCCTTCTGTATGTCCACCATACAATGCTGATTTTGATGGTGATGAGATGAATCTTCACGTTCCTCAAAGTGAGGAAGCAAGAGCGGAAGCAATTCTGTTAATGAGAGTTCAAGATCAATTAATTTCTCCAAGATATGGTGGCCCAATTATTGGTGCACTAAGAGACTTTGTTACTGGTGCTTATCTTCTTACTAAAGATGACACTACATTAACTACTCAAGAATTTTCAAATCTTGCAATGCTTGGTGGTTATACTGATGCATTGCCAAAACCTGGTGCTAAAACAAAAGAAGGACCGGCATACACTGGAAAACAATTATTCTCATTATTCCTTCCAAAAGACTTCAACTATGTACTTACATCAAAATGGTCAAAGGGAACAGGTGGTAAAGAAAAAGACGTTGTAATTAAAAACGGTGAACTCATCAGTGGTGTAATTGATAAAACCTCAATTGGTGCAGAAGAACCAGAGAGTGTTTTACACAGAATTACAAAAGATTATGGTAATCAAATTGGAAAGGACTTCCTTAATTCTATTTTAATTATGGTAAAACAATTCATCACACACTATGGATTCAGTTATGGTTATGGTGACCTTGAAGTTCCAGAAAAGAATGTTCAACAAATTTTAGATAATATTCAAGAAACTTATGACGTTGTATCTGATTTGACTTCTCAATATGAGAAAGGAACTCTCAAACTTACAAGAGGTATGAAAGCTGAAGAGGCATTAGAGGCATACATTGTAAATGAATTAGGTAAAGCAAGAGAAAAGGCAGGAGCTACTGCAAATTCATCCCTTGATGATGGTAACGCTGGAAAAATCATGGCTACTACTGGTGCTAGAGGTTCAGCCCTTAATGTGGGTCAGATGGCAGGTGCATTAGGACAACAATCAAGAAGAGGAAATAGAATGAATGATGGTTACAATAATCGTGCATTAACCCATTACAAAGAACATGACAGTAATCCAGATGCACATGGATTTGTAAAATCCAACTATAGAACTGGTCTTACTGCTTTAGAATTTTTCTTCCACGCAATGGGAGGTCGTGAAGGCCTTGTAGATACTGCCGTCAGAACACAACAAAGTGGTTACATGCAACGTAGATTGATTAACGCATTAGAACACATTAGACTAGAATATGATGGCACTGTAAGAGATCCACACGGTCACATTGTCCAATTCCTTTATGGTGAAGACGGAATAGACGTTGCAAAAAGTGATCATGGTGAAGCATTTAACAGTGTCAGATTAGCTGAATCCCAATCTATGATTGATTCTGGAAAGAAAGCTACAAAAGAAGAAATTGAAATTCTTACTAAAAAATACACCAAGACATTCAATCCAAGATTGACCTCACTTGTAACTGATGCATTACAAAAATCTACATTGAGTAAAGCAGGTGTAGAGAATGTTTGTAAGAAAGGATTATCCTTATACAATAAAGCAAAAGTAGAACCAGGACAAGCCGTAGGAATTGTCACTGCACAATCAATTGGTGAACCTGGTACTCAGATGACTTTGAGAACATTCCACTTTGCAGGAATTAAAGAAAGAAACGTAACTTTGGGTCTTCCAAGATTAATTGAATTAGTTGATGCAAGAAAGAAACCTGTCACTCCAACTATGGATATTTACCTTGATGAAGAATCTAAAAAATCTAGAGAAAAAGCAATAGAGGTTGCAAGAAATGTTCTTCAAACTAAGGTGAGCGCATTACTTGCTGACAGTGAAACTGATTATTCTACAAATATCAAATTGATTCTAAGTGCAAATAGACTCAAAGAAAGAGGATGTACAGTTGGTGAAGTAGAAGCAGCACTATCATCAAATAAGAAATTCAAGATGGAAGTTACTGGTGAATTAATCACTCTAAATTTGGTTGAAGAATCTGATACTGCAACTGCAATCGCAATTAGAAATAAAGTTCTCAATACTACTGTTAAAGGCGTTCCAGACATTGAACGAGTTACATTGGTTCAGAAAGATGATGAATGGGTAATTCAAACAACTGGTTCTAACATTGCAAAATTACTTGAAGTCAAAGGTATTGATAAAAAGAATGTCCGAACTAACAATGTCTTTGAAATTGCAGGTACTTTAGGTATTGAAGCTGCAAGAAATGCCTTGATTGATGAACTTAATCATACTCTGGGTGATCAAGGATTAGAAGTTGATAATAGATACATTATGTTGGTATCTGATTTGATGTGTTCACGAGGTTACATGCAACAAATCGGTAGACATGGTATTGCTGGAACCAAAGACAGTGTTCTTGCAAGGGCCGCTTTTGAAATTACAGTTCCTACAATTGCCCATGCTGCACTTGGTGGAGAAGTTGAACAACTCAAAGGTATTACTGAAAACGTAATCGTTGGAAGTAACATCCCTATCGGAAGTGGTACAGTTGACCTATACATGCAAGTCAGCAAAAAGAAAAAGGAGTAATAGGAATTAGGTAATAATTATGGCTGATGAAATTTCAACATTAATGCGCAATAGTAAAGATAAAGTTGTTTTACTTCGGTTAAGAAATACACAAACCATTCAAGGTAACCTTAAAGATTTTGACATTCACATGAACTTAACACTAGAAGATGCTGAAGATGTTTCTGATGGAAAAACTGAAAAACTTGGAAAAATTCTTTTACGTGGAGATAACATTTTACTAATCTCTTTACCTACTGAAGAAAAATCTTAAACTAGACAAACAATAAATCTTAAACCTATTCTATGATATTTACTTGATTGATTTTTTGATACTATTTTTTATTTTACCTTTTGCATCAGCACAAGAAATTCCAGATTATGATAAACCATATGCTCCGATATTTTTTGACAAGCCAATTTATTCTTGGACTGATAAAATTGAAATTAAAATAATTGCACCAAGCTGGAATACAGACAATGATCTCATTGATTCAATTGGAAATGATTAACAAAATCCTATCAAAATATCTACTCGTGAATATGCTTTGGAACAATATCGATTAACTGAAACTGATGTAAGAAGTGGAATATTTACTGGTGAAATAATCCTCACTGGATTTCTACATGATGCTAATGGTGATGGTGATTTTGATACAAATCCTAGAACTATTGGAAATGGACCTACTAGTGGATTCTTAGAAGTAGAGCGAGATTCAGCAGTTACAGTATCTTTTGAATTTGCTGATGGAGTTGTTTTGACTGAATCTGTACCTGTATCTTGGAATTTTGGAACAATAAAATTCACAAAAGATATTTTTCTCTCAGATGATTCTGTAATTATTCATATTATTGATCTTGACATGAATCTAAACCCTGAAGCATTAGATCAAATAAAAATAGATATTTTTTCTGACTCTGATGTTGGGGGAATTAAAGTAAATGCAATAGAAACATCTGAGAGTTCAGGTTCTTTTGTTGCAACCTTATCTTTGTCACAAATATCATCTTCTAGTGGAAATAGGCTTTATGCGCTACCTGGAGATAAAATATATGCAAAATATGATGATTATACATTACCAAAACCTCGTTCTATTTCTGATAATTTAAAAGTAGAAAGTACTGCTCTAATTGATTCATCTATTCCTGCAGTAGAGCGAATACAAAACTCTGAAATCACAATTACTGATGGATGGAGAAATTCTTCTCCAAATCAAGGTGTAAATAATCAGATACATATTGTTGGTACTATATCTAACATGCAAAACTTTAACCAAGATTTTGTTTATTTGTTTCAAATTAAAAATGAATCAAACATTGTAGAATCTCTTTCTTGGGTACAAGGACAATTAACTTCCGATCAAACATTTGATGTGTCTCAATCTTGGACTCCAAAGAAAATGGGTGAATACACTGTTGAAACTTTTGTTTGGCATGCTCTAAATGATCCTACTCCTTTATCCTCAGTATCTACAACCAAAGTAACCATTGGGATTTTGTTAGGATAATTCCTACGTGAGTATTAAATATGGAATTTCAACTTTAAAAATACGTGAAAAAGCATAGTATTGGATTATTGTTGATGTTTGCTGCAATATTGCCACTAGTTTCAAGTGCATATGCTGATAGCATTTCAGTAGAATTTGATAAAGAAGAGTATGCTATTGGTGATTCTCTTAGCGTTTCTGGACATATTTCTGATTTTTCCATGCCTGTAATTGCGTTTAGTGTTTTTGATCCAGATGGAAAAATATTGTCTGCTAATAATTTAGAACTTGATTCAGAGGGTAATTTCTCAAAAATAATTCTTCTAGATTTACCATTTTATGAAAAAACTGGAGAATACAAAATAAAACTTGATTATGGTCAAATTTCCCAAAATGAATTTTTTGTAATAATTGGTGATACAGTTGAAGCCCCTACTGCACCAATTGAAATTATTGCTGAAATTATTTCATTAACTACTGACAAATCCACATACACTGATCAAGATACTGTAACAATTTCAGGTACTGTATCATCTCAAGTAACTCCAACTGTTTTGATAGGCATATATGATACATTTGGAACTCCCGCTGGATTTTATTTTGGACAAATAAATTCTGACTTGGGATTTTCTACAAGTTTTCTTGTCAAGTCTGGAGTGAATTTTAAAATTGATGGAACATATTCAATCAAAGCTCATTATGCAGAAAAAGAAAAAATAGCATTTTTTGATTTTTTTAAAATAATTCCAGAAACTGTTGAACAAGAAACTGTTGAACAAGAAACTGTTGAACAAGAAACTGTTGAACAAGAAACTGTTGAACAAGAAACTGTTGAACAAGAAACTGTTGAACAAGAAACTGTTGAACAAGAAACTGTTGAATCACAACCAATGCAAGAAAACATTGAACCTGAATTAATTGAACAATCAGTAGAACCAAAATATATCAAATCTGAACTAGATGATACCACATTTACAAATCTGTCTATTGAAGATATTGAATTAGGAAAAATTCTAAATCAAATTAACTTGGATTGTGATCCAAGTATTTTTGTTGACATGATTTCTTATTATGATGGAATGGGCCCTGCATTATATCGTCTATGTAATTTTGATAGTTCATTGAACTTTTTTGTTGATTCTTTAATCCAAGATCCAAATGATGTAAAAATTCTTGTAAATGCAGGCTCTGCTATAGGTAAATTAGGTGATTTCTCAAAGGCAATATTTTATTATGATTTGGCATTAGATGCTGACTCTTCTTTTTTACCAGCTAAAAATAATAAAGCAAATACTCTTGCAAATTTAGGAAATCTTGATGATGCAATTTTATTATATCGAGAAATTTTAGATGAGAATCCTAATTCTGCTACTACTCAAAAAAATCTCAAAACTGCATTATCTCTAGTTGAAAACTCTCAAAATGAAATCAATACACTTGTACAAACACCTCTTGAAAATGTTGATTCTCAAGAATCTACTCTAGTTGAAAAAAATTCTCAAATTAATAATGAAAAACAAAAACCAGTGGATTTTTTTGAGCAAGTAAATTCTGTGTTTTCTTCTTTTGGCACATTTTTTAATTTCCTCAACTAACCTTCTCTTGTAACCTGTGTAATTCTTCAATAAACCTATAAAGCCCTCCAAAGACGATCGACTTAAGGAAAATGAGTAAGATACTTGAAAAATCATTAAAAGATGCTCGTAAAGAGGACAAGTTAACCTTCGGCACTAGAC
>Ga0209252_1002674_pt1 | contig 10445 bp, 10 predicted proteins | sample SaaInlV_135m_DNA_3_FD_184673 | JGI IMG/M metagenome (GOLD analysis project Ga0209252, IMG submission 184673) | Marine microbial communities from expanding oxygen minimum zones in the Saanich Inlet - Saanich Inlet SI074_LV_100m_DNA (SPAdes) (version 2) | ecosystem: Environmental > Aquatic >... | reverse complement strand
TCCTCATTTGCTGAGGAGATCTGTTCATGTCCTGCCAACCGTGCCTGCCTTCGTCAATTCCCAAAGAAGGAAGATCTTCACCAACAGGCGATCGACTCCAATGACCGAGTTGTCAGCTTAAATACAGGGATCGGTCATGTATTTAGGTCGACTGAATTTTGTGCTGAGCGCTGAGTTCTGACAGAACTGATCGACATTGCCAAAAATCCTAAACTGCCGACTGCGCATCGAATGAATACGCTTAGCCAATCTACGGAGATGATTCTTGATGAAAATTGAATTGCTCTACTTTGATGACTGCCCCAATCACGTTGGTGCGCAAGAAATGCTCGAACAGACGTTGATCAAACATCAAGTCGGTGACCCGATAATAAGAATTGATGTTTCTAGTCTCGAAATTGGCGAATCTGTGAAGTTTCCGGGGTCACCTACGATTCGTATTGACGGGGTAGATGTAGACCCAACCTACGAAGACACAGGGGATTACACGCCCAGATGCCGTGTCTATTTCACCGACGTTGGCCTTAAAGGTCTTCCCAAGGAAGAGTGGATTGACTCAGTAGTCCGGGCTGCACTAGTCAAGAGGTCGTAGAGTATTGGCGTTCTTGACAGTGCAGGTGGCAGCTTCAAAGATTCTGACAGAACCAGAAAAAAGCCTCGACTCAAACACGGAATCGAGGCTTTTTTCTGTTAACTAATATTCGACGATCCTACGAGAACGATTCGTAGAGTCCGCCGACTACCAGACCGAAGATGATGTGGACCACTAGTGCACCCATCGCAGTGGCTCCGCCAAGTTTCAGAGCGAAGAATCCGGGGGCTTCAACCGCACCGTCACGAATACCTCGGTGGAGGGAAGAACTTAGCATTCCGAAGAACATGCCAGTGCCGATAAAGTGAACGAGTCCGAAGACGATTCCTATCCCGTAGTTGCTATCAATATCGAGCCACAGATAGAACGCTGCGTGAGCTGAAGCAAATACAATGCTCATCACCGCGTGGATCATCAACCCGATTCCGTACGTCATGCCACCGACGGGCATCATCATCGTGCCGAGCATTTTCAGAAGATCCATCTTCATCTGCTCAGGCATCATCATTCGACCGAGATAAATCGGTATCAGCATTATTGCCCCGGCGATCAACCCTGAGTAAATCGCTGCGGGCGAGTTGTATTCCATGACCAAATTCCTCCACTAAGATTTTTCCGTGCGAAGACCATGACCGATCTCGATCCAGCCCAAGTATGCAATGGGATGCGAGTTCGACTTAGAACGATTCTGCGTCGATTCCGCCGAACACGGCATCCAACAGAAATAAGCTTCTGCTAATGATCGGCAGATATCGTCGAAAAATTGATGTACGAGGAGCAGTGCTGAGTGGCTACAGATCAAGATAAAAGTGACTCACCGTCTTCGAAGCGGATCATGAAGACCGCCGATTCGGTTTTCCACGAGCTAACTCGCTCGATGTGTCCCGAGTGCAAAGACATCATCAACGGCGAGATTCATCTGACCGACGGCAAAGTTGTGTTGCGAAAGCGATGCCCTCGGGGCTGTAACGACGGCAAAAAATGGGAGGTGCTGATATCTCCTGATGCCGAGGGGTATCTAGATCAGCAGCGGTACAACAAGCCAGGCACGATTCCGCTCGAATTCAGTACGGAAATCGACGAAGGTTGTCCGTATGACTGCGGCCTATGTCCCGATCACAAGCAGCATGCTTGTTTGGTTCTCATCGAAGTAAACACGGCGTGCGATCTGGCATGCCCAACCTGTTTCGCAAATGCCGGACCCGGATTCAATATCACGATGGACGAGTGCGAAATCATGCTCGACACGTTCGTCCGTACTGAAGCAGAACCAGAGGCCGTTCAGTTCTCGGGTGGAGAACCTACTCTTCACCCACAACTATTCGACTTCATGAAGCTTGCCAAAGCAAAGGGCGTGCGGCATGTGATGGTCAATACGAACGGGTTGAGAATAGCGCGTGACCCAGAATGGGCGGCCGAATTCGCATCACTCGACCCCACAGTATATTTTCAGTTTGACGGCCTTCGCGATTCGACCTACGAAATCCTTCGAGGCGAGCCGCTTTTGGAGCAAAAACTAAAGGTTCTCGACAAGCTGGCTGAGTTCGATCTCAACACCATTCTGGTCGCAGCCATTGAACGAGACGTCAACGAAGACGAAATTCCGGCGATCATCAAGTTCGGACTAGAACATCCGGCGGTTCGCGCTGTCATGTTCCAGCCCGTTATGCACACAGGTCGGCACCTCGAATTCGATCCTATGAACCGGGTCACAATTCCAGAAGTTATCGAACGGATCGATGCCGGAATGGACGGCGTTTTCGTGAAGAGCGATTTCGTTCCAGTGCCTTGTTGTCACCCATCCTGCCAATCGGTGACATTCTCGTACATCGACGAAGAAGGTCAGGTCGTACCTCTGCCGAGAATCGTAGATGTCGACGAATATCTCGACTACATCACCAACCGAACGTTCCCCGACCTAACCGGTGAAATCCGAGACGCTCTCGAAGGCCTTTGGTCGTCGTCAGCTACTCCTGGTGGAAATAAATTGGCCGACGATTTTTGTGCTGCTTGCGCCGATCTTGGTCTTTTTAATGGCGAGTCGAAAGAGATCGCAAAACGCATCTTCTCGATATCGATCAAAGATTTCCAAGACCCGTATACGTTCGACATAAAAAAACTGATGAAATGCTGCGTCGAAATCGCCACCCCGGACGGTCGTTTGATTCCGTTCTGTGCGTACAACAACGTTGGCTATCGAGAAGACGTAAAAGAAGAATTAATGAAGCAGAGAGCACGCGATCGAATCAGCAAGATTAACGCGAGTGCGCTGGTTAACGGGAATGCTTCAGTGAGTGATGAGGCAAAAGAATAGTTCGAATGGCGCACATTCCGATAAATCTGTCCGATCAGTCCATCCACATCCACGCACAGCGGCCGCTGGCGTTCGAAATGGTCTCCGTTCTAGGCGTCGGCGGCGGGGTGCCACAGGCGAGCAATGCCGGGAGTACCCCGTCTATCAAAGTGCTTGCCACAAATGGCGATAGACAACTGGTTGAGTTCCATACGCCTTTGAAAGCCGGCCCCTGGCAGATGAATTGGAAAACGACCGAATGGGTGGCTGTTAAGCACCCAACATCGATTGATTTCGAATTGCTACCTTCCGGTGGGATCCTAGCGGGTGGACTCCGGCAACTGACCGACCGATTAGAGTTCGTTGCTCAGGGCAATTGCACCGAACTCATCTACAAAAGTCGATTCGGAATCAGGTGGTCGATTGGCGGTTGGCTAGTCGGAAAAATTCTCGTTGCACCAATCATCAAAAGTCACATGCTCGAGCATCTTGAAGATCTCAAGGTGAAAATCGAAAACCGTGCTCGACGAAGTCGGCTATATCCGCAGTTGCCGTGCAAGGAAGACGAACAGGGGTAGCGAAGTGGCGAACTCGACTGATGGTCTAATTGAACTCGACTCCCAGCCAGTCGGCGCGTGCTGTTCTGTGATCTACAGTCATCCACTCGCCACGTGGCTTATTGGCGAGTCGTTCCACCCCGGCGGACTTGCACTTACCGACGAAATTGCCAACCTAACTAATCTCGGACCCGGTAAGCGTTTGCTGGACGCCGGATGTGGACGTGGAACCAGCACGGTTCATCTCGCAGAAACCACCCAGTGCCACGCGGTGGGGCTAACGCTTGAATCAGACGGAGTTGAACGGGGCAGAGCGTTGGCTGCAGCAACTGGGGTAGACGATAGAGTCCGGTTCGTCCAAGACGACATTCTGCACATGGATACCTCGATCGGCGAATTCGATGTGGTGCTGATGGAGTGCGTGCTATCGACACTTGAACAAAAACCTGAATCGCTAAGACAGCTGTATCGAATCGTGAAGCCGGGCGGGTACATAGCGCTCAGCGATGTCACGGTATCGCGTGAACTTCCTACCGAGCTACAGGGCTCGATTGGCGCCGCACTGTGCATGGCCGACGCTCGTGATCTGGACGAGTACATGAGCCTGATCGAGGACGTTGGATTCAAGGTGAAAGAGTACCGCTCTGCGAAAGAGGCGGTTCAGCAGTTGATAAAGAAGATAGGAACCCGACTGATGATCGCTGAGGCTGCGATTGGTCTGGGAAGTCTGAAAGTCAATAGATCACTGATCGTTCAAGCACGGGACGCACTGAAGATCGCTTCAAAGTTAGTCGAAGACGGATCGCTCGGCTATGGCTTGATCGTTGCTCAGCGCGCCGGGTGAATCCTCTACTCCAGCAACCCAACTTTGCGCCAGTTGCGATCTCGTAGGGCCTGCTTTAGTTCGGTGAACTCACGGGCAAAGTGGGTAGTGATTACGAGGAAGCTGAGAACGAGACATAGGATGATGCAGAGCGCTGGAGCGCCAGTCCCGATGAAGATGGCGTTGATTGCGATGATCCCGGCTCCGAATGCCCAGACCCAGCTTCGAGTAGCGAAGTAGATAGCGAAGACGACCGGACCCGCTAACGTCGAAAGCACCGGAGCCATCGCCAGCGATATTCCGAATATAACGGCGACACCTTTGCCGCCTTTGAACCCGATATACGGCGACCAGTTGTGACCGGCGGTAACCGCAATTGCCATAGCAAACAGCGTGTAATCCGAAGCACCGGCGAATCTACCAATGGCTATCACCAGTGCACCCTTAGCCGCGTCGGCACCAAGTATCAACAGACCCGAGCGCATCCCCAACATGCGGACGGCGTTCACCGTGCCGACGTTGCCGTTTCCGTGTTCTCTAATGTCGACACCGCGCTGCAATCGACCGCCAAGATACGCGGCAGGAACCCCGCCAATCAAATACGAAATGGCGACGAGTACGGCGGCGATCAAGACATCAGACATCATTAGTCCTTAGATGCTCTTCGGGAGCAATCAGTTGTCCGAAAGAAAACGAGCCATCGGCTCCTAGATGTCAATGGCCATGGATCTGTTAGAACTCAGCGTCGGAGCAGAATAACATCGTTCCTCATTTGCTGAGGAGATTTATTAATGTCTTGCCAGCCGTGCCTGCCTTCGTCAATTCCCAAAGAAGGAAAACCTTCACCAACAAGTGGTCAACTCTAATGACCGGGCTGTCAGCTTAAATACAGAGGTTGATCACGTATTCAGGTCGGCCTAATCGTGGAGTGAGCGCTGAGTTCTGACAGAACCCTTCCCGCCTACTGCTGAGTCAGTCGCGCTGGATGAACCTGTATATGCAAATTTATGCGCTGTGTGCCATGGAGTTGGGGGACTGGGTGACGGACCCACCGGTGCCAGTCTGCCAAAAAGACCTGCTGATCTGTTCATACATGTTCCTATTCACAGCGACACGATCCTGTACGAGTTCATACGTGATGGGATCGACTCTGTGGGGATGCCGGGACAAGAAGATGAACTATCCAAAGAACAAATGTGGCACCTGATGAATTACCTCCGCTCCAAATTCGATGCCGAGTAGTGACTGATTCAGAATAGTAAATCTGGTCTCAGATCAGCCTCGTGAGTTTGGGCTTGCCGATGCTCGCACCTTGAACTGTTCCAAATGTGAAGAAAATGTGGGGACTCCAGCGGGATCGATTCTTCATAAGGTCGCATCGTACCCTGTATCGGGTTATTTAGATCCGGAACCCGATGTTAAAGAATTTGTGTCGTACTTAGACCGGAACGTCCACTAAAAAAGTCCGAAATTCTTGAAATGGCGCAGGCAACTTAGTATGAAGTTTCAAAGAGCGTTACCCAGTCGAGTAGTCTTCGTCTCAACTGTCTCAGCACTGGCATTGATAGCGGTCGCCTGTGGACCTGGTTCGGAATCGGCGACCCCGACTGCATTCCCTGAGCCAACGTTGAACTCGGTTACCCCACCCGAAAATTTTCAGACTCCGATTCCTTCGCCTGAAGTGGCAACTGACCCGCTGCCTGAAACAGTATTTGCCGAAACACCTATCTCTAATTCATTCGAAAAACCGACTGAGACTGTCGATATCACGTTCGATGGACTTGAAGCGATCGTAGCTCGGCGATTCCAGTCGCAATATGGTTGGTTTACAGATTTCAACCAGAGGATCGTTGATCTGAGTGAAATCAGCTCACTATTACCGCGAGACGGGATAATCCCGATCGACGCACCGACGTTCGCGAAAGTCTCGGAGGTACCGGATTATCTGAGAGCAAGAGAACCTGTTGTAGCGCTGGAAATCGACGGAGATGCTCGCGCCTACCCACTCGCGATGTTGATGTGGCACGAGATTGCAAATGATGTAGTGGGAGGCGTTCCGGTTAGCGTTACTTTTTGTCCACTATGTAACACCGCGATCACTTTTGACAGAACCGTGAACGGACAAGAACTTACGTTTGGAACCAGCGGTAATTTGCGTCGCAGCGATCTCGTGATGTGGGACCGCCAGACTGAAAGTTGGTGGCAGCAGATAACTGGAGAGGCCATTGTGGGCGTCAACGCCGGAGCTGGCACCAAGTTGAAGATTATCAACTCGCCAATTATCGCCTGGGAGACGTTCGCTGAGGAATACCCGGACGGTCTCGTTATGGAGAGGATATTCGACGAATTAGGATTTCCTATTCGTTCGTATGACAATCCGCCGTACGCTGGATATGACAATGTCGACAACACTCCGTTCGCTTTTTCTGGAGAAGTCGATGACCGCCTGGTGGCGACATCTCGGATTCTCGCGGTAAAAAGCGAAGGCAGGACCGTCGCCTATCCATTTTCTTTTCTAGCTGAGACACAAATTGTGAATGATCGGGTCGGAGACTCCGACGTAGTGGTGTTCTTCGACGATGGCACTCTGTCGGCATTTGTAGATGGGAGACAGGGAGATCAAATATCCGGGTCAACAACCATGTTCAATCGAATCGTTGATGGCCAAACACTGACTTTTACGCTGGGAGCAGACGGTATCATTGATATTGAAACACAATCTACGTGGAGCCTACTGGGTACTGCCGAGTCAGGACCACTTGTGGGCAAGAAGCTAGAGCCAGTAATACATGCCAATCACTTTTGGTTTGCATGGGCAGTGTTCGAACCCGATACTGAGATCCGAGACGGGGCGGATGACATCTCGGGACCTACCGGCCGACCCTAAAGCTTGCATCAGAGCGATCAGCCTAATGTGTTGACCAGAAAACGCACACAAATTTCGGGAAGGAACGGCCCTCCCCTCCAACCGGAATGATTTCTGGTCGGTTTTAAGGAGGTGTTCGTGTGGATACAGCATCACAGCGACGGGTGATTTATCCGTTGTTGCACTGGTCCTGTACCAGCGCAGTGTATCCAACTCGATGGTTCTGTCAGAACTCAGCGTCGGGGCAGAATAACATCGTTCCTCATTTGCTGAGGAGATGTGTTCATGGCTTGCCCGAACTCGCTAACCGCGTCTCCGCCGAAGTACTCATGTCTGTGGAGTTGAAGAGTCCGGTGTTCAACACAATCTCGACGATACAACAGCTGATTCGACAAAAAGCTAACGCAAGTATCCCGTTGAGTCAGATGAAATTACGAAAAGTTAGACCTGCTGATTCCCACTTAGCCGGGACGCGAACAGGCCCCACCCGATCGGATGAGGCCTGTTTGCGTCTGTTCTGTCAGAGGAACGATGCTATTCCGCCCCGATGCTGAGTTCTGACAGAACCAATCTAGCAGGTTTCCTTCTCGATCTATGGCTCGATACAAGTAACGCCAGCGACCACTGACCTTGATGTAAGTCTCATCCAGATACCAGGAATGGCCAGCTGTACCTCGACGTTTGGCACGAAGCTTTTCACTAACTAGCGGTGCAAACCTGAACTCTCAAATTCGGATCGTTTCGTAACTGACTTGGAAGCCTCGTTGTAACAGTAGTTCGGCAACGTCACGGAATCCGAGCTTATATCTCAGACGCCAGAGCACTGCCATCAGCACAACGTGAAGAAACTATGTGCGACAGACGTATCATCGGATCATATGATTGAACAGCTGCTGGTTTAACTCGCCAGCGACTATCCGTTGCGGGGATTTACTGAACATTCTTCAAGATCGTGGATGGGCAGAATACCAGTCTCCGCCTATACCAGCGCTAGATGGAGTGTGGACAATGACGGCGGAATCGTCAGCTATTTCGGTCGACAATCTCACCAAACATTTTGGAGATTTTAAAGCAGTTGAAAAACTGACTTTCGATATCCCGCAAAATGGTGTTGTCGGTTTTGTCGGTCCAAATGGTGCTGGAAAAAGCACCACAATTCGGATGTTGCTTGGCCTAATCAAAGCAACATCCGGGACTGGTAGTGTTCTTGGTCACCCGATAAACAAACCATCGGCGTTCACCAAAAAGATTGGAGCGCTTATTGAGTCACCGGCGCTTTACAAAGGGCTGACGGGAGCCGACAACCTCAGACTGTTCACAAAATTGCGGGGCTTAAATGCAAACGTGATTGATGAAGTACTCAATACTGTCGGTCTCTATGATCGGCGCGATGACCGAGTCGCTACTTATTCGCTCGGAATGAAGCAGCGGCTTGCGATCGCAATTTCGCTACTTGGTGAACCCGAATTACTAATTTTGGACGAACCAACCAACGGCCTAGATCCGGCCGGAATCATCGAGATCCGTGAACTACTACGCAAGCTCGGACAAAACGGCAAGACGGTTTTCGTTTCCAGTCACCTACTTTCAGAGATTGAACGACTGGTCGAACACGTGGTACTTATCAACGATGGCAGATTGGTGTTCTCGGGTCAGCTCGACGATTTACTTTTACAAGCCAGTCACATAATCAGAGTCCGGCCTGAAAACCATGAAGATATATCTAAGCTCCAAAAACTACTGGGTCACGAAGATATGGAAGTTGAGGTTTCAACAGACAGCATTTTGATTGATGGAAACAGCACGTCTTCAGTAGAAGTCGATCGAATAGCACATCAAAGTGGAATATTTTTACGTGAATTGCGCATCGAGAAAGAAACACTCGAAGACGTTTTTATCAGGCTAACTCGCAAACAAGTAACACAGGGAGATTCAAATTGATTGGCGCATTCCTTGCTGAGTGGGTTATTCTCCGTCGCCGAAGTTTAATCTTGTCCTCGTTCGGCCCACTACTATTCTTCACTTTTGTCGGCACCGTCTTTGCAATTCTTGGTGTTGATGAACCAGGTGGCAATCGAGGTCCATTTGGCCCGACATCTGGGATCGAACAGCTATCTAGTGCAGGAGGGCTGACTCTCGGATTAGAATCCTCATCCACATTCATCGGCCTGATTATTCTTTCGGTGTTCGCTGTTAACCTAGCCCGTGAATATTCGAATGGCACGATCAGATTGTTGCTAGTTTCTGAGCCTCGACGTGCGAGATTACTCGCCGGAATTCTGCTAGCGCTTGGGGCGTTCACAGCCATCGCAGTCGTTCTCGCCGGAATCCTATCGATAGCACTAAGCTTTGCGATGGCTCCAGGCCAAGGTATCCCAACAGGGGAATGGGCGACCTCAGATGGCATATTCGGGGCGGTCGCAACGATCGGTCGAACCATCGCCGCCACACTGGTGTGGGGTCTCATAGGAGCGATGATCGTCATGGTTACCAAATCATCTGCCGCAGCCATCGCAACCGGTGCCGGCGGTCTATTGATCTTTCCAACAATGTTGAGACAGGTGGCAGATGGTGTGACGGACCGCTTCCCCGACGCCGTGCTCAGAGCCTTTCTCGTCGGTGGAAACGACGCTTTATCGGGTTCGACAGCTGCCCTTATGACAGCAGCTTACGGCGTACTCTGCCTGGCACTGTTATTCACGATATTCCTTCGAAGAGACATCACAGACTAATTATGGAATTCTGATGGATCTGTCAAAACTCAGCGCTCACCACAAAATCCAGCCGACCTAAATATATGATCGGGGTCTGTATTTAAGCTGACAACTCGGTCATTGGAGTCGATCGCCTGTTGGTGAAGATCTTCCTTCTTTGGGAATTGACGAAGGCAGGCACGGTTGGCAGGACATGAACAGATCTCCTCAGCAAATGAGGAATGATGCTATTCTGCCCCGACACTGAGTTCTGACAGAACCGATGAGCATCTCGCCGACGACCTTTGGATGCACGCTTTGATAATTAATTACGTCTCAGCGCTGGGAGTACCACCCGGTATCTCTTGATACGCCCAAGCGGGTATCGGCGCACCAATAACGGTTGCATGACCCTCAGACGACGCGTAAAAAGGGCTGATTTACCGCTGGCTGCAGGTTCTAACGACGCCGAATTACTAGGTGTTTGAATTCCGGTTGGCGTCAATATTGGCGTCAATCCACGGGTTCCGCCCTAATTAGAGGGGGAACCGCTTGAGATTGGGTCGAGTTTGGTGGGCCCTGTGGGGATCGAACCCACGACCTGCGGATTAAAAGTCTGGG
>Ga0209252_1002669_pt1 | contig 10454 bp, 9 predicted proteins | sample SaaInlV_135m_DNA_3_FD_184673 | JGI IMG/M metagenome (GOLD analysis project Ga0209252, IMG submission 184673) | Marine microbial communities from expanding oxygen minimum zones in the Saanich Inlet - Saanich Inlet SI074_LV_100m_DNA (SPAdes) (version 2) | ecosystem: Environmental > Aquatic > Marine... | reverse complement strand
CTTCTCACACACTAGAACTTTAGGGATATGCGAACGCAATATACGCTCTAAAATCAAGCCATGCGAGCCAGAGGGTGTCGCGATTATAATAATTGTTGGACTTAAATCATGAAGTGCTTGTTCAAGGTTTGTATATCCCGGCATTTTATATTCAGTTTCAAAATTTGCGCACTGATTAGGATCTAGGTCCACACCACCAATTAGCTCAAAATCTGGATGTATCGAGAAACTTCGGGCATGGCTCAAAACGAATTCGCATGGATCTAAGGCATAGTCATAGCCCATACCTATTTGGCCTAAACCCACAATCAGGCATCTATGAATCAATTAACTTACCCCTCTTAACAAGATCTTTAAGAGCTAAAATTTCTTTATGAGGTAACTGGCATTCTCTACCACCAGGTGGAATCGCGGATATTATTAACTTGCCAGCCAATAGTCCGATAACCATAGCCATAGACTCACACCCAACAACAATAGATGAAGTAGCAATTTCTTGCGCTAGCGTTCTTTGACCACCGATCGTAATATTTAACTTGGTTCTATCCAAGGCCCAATTATACTTGTCTGATCTTTCTGATGGGTGGGGCCTAACTACCACACTCTCTATTTCTTCTTTAATATATGAAATATTATCTAGGAAGTACTCGAGCGCGTCTTCCTCAGTGTACCCCCAGTGTCTCTCATTTCCCTCTTGTAATAGAGCGTGTTCCTTTATTGGCTCGCAAACATAAAGAACAGACTTTTTTGATTCAAAATCACTATCATCAAATGCAAAATCTTGTTCTATTTTAGTAAAGTAAGGGTTATTCTTAAGAGACACAGGAATATTAGAAAAGCATCTAACAGCTAGATTTTTAGCGTATTCATCCCCCACCCAAATCTCATCAGGCAGTACCTGATCGTTTCCATGTCTAAAACGTTCTTCGTAATTCACCCAGTGATCTAGAAAAGCTATGGTCTTTTTACCTCGGATTTTAAATTTTTTAATCGCGCTGGTCTCAAGCTCTGATTGCCAGCTAGTCCCGCAAAGTAACCAGTCACATTCATTCACTAGCTGAGATATAGAAACACTATTACTCCACCCTAAATTTTTTTTGAAAATAGTCTCGGCAGGGCCTGACAAGCAGTGCAAGAATGAATGACCGATTGAGTCTGCTATCCAGTGACTTAAAACCTCTGATCCACCTGCGTCATGGCATACTATGCCAATTTTCGACATCTATGTGTTCCCTTTCCTGTTAACTGCATCGTTGATAGCTATTAAATGTGGGCTACCCTTGAGATGGTTAATCGCATCTAGACACGAAAAATTTGGATCTAATTCTTGGAAAAAATCGATAAGGCAACTTATCAATTCGTAATCTTTCTGCTCATCGAGCGTCAAACCAAGTTCCGGCCAATGTAGCTCTGGTGGAGCTACTAAGTGGACTCGAGAAAAAATCTCAGGGTTATTTCGAATGTGCAACGTAACATGCTCTAAATCAAGAGGATCACTAGTCATAGCTGAGGATTTTCGCAAAGTATGCAACCCCATTACCTGCACATCCATTCCATCAGGATATGAGCGCACCATTGCATTACTTACGTAGTCCGCACTATGTGCTTTAAACATGGCAATCGTTTGTTCGACAATGCTTGGATCAATTATTGGGCAATCTCCTGTGATTTCAACGACGGCGTCTGCATCAACACTTGCCGCGGCTGATATAACACGATTCATCACATCATCTTCACTTCCACGAAAAAATTGAATACCCAGGCGTTTTGCTTCAGATACTAAATCGTCGTCGGCCTCATTTATTGTGGTTGCAAGCACTATAGCGTCCAGCGATGACACAACCTTAAGCCTAGTAACTAAATGCTCAAGCATCGTCTTTCCTGCAGCTTTCAACAACGGCTTACCTGGTAATCTACTCGAAGTCATTCGAGCCTCAATTGTCGCTACAAACTTCATTTTTTACCTATAATATTCAGGTTTAACCTAACAAATTCCAGCTGAAAGCAGTGCCTCGCTTTACAGAGGAGTTCACCTTTTTACCAATAAGAGTTTCTAGATACTTGGTTGGCAATCCAAGACCAGGCCTAATTGCCCTCAAATTTTCATTAGTTAATACATCGCCCTCTTCCATATCCTGAACTATATATAGTGAACGACGATATTTTCGGGAATTCATCTCGCCTTCTGAAGGGCCATAATTAACTTTACCCATTGATAGCCAGGCTCTCTCTGCCTCTACCACTAACGACTCTAACTCGCTTGGTTCCATTGAAAAAGTGCTGTCTACTCCACCATCAGCTCTTGCTAAAGTAAAGTGCTTTTCAATTACAGTCGCCCCAAGTGCAACACTAGCAATCGATACACCAACACCCATGCTATGATCAGATAGTCCTATCTGGCAATCGAGCATTTCTCTCATATGAGGAATAGTTAAAATATTTGTATTTTCTGGAGTAGATGGGTAAGTGCTAGTACATTTCAATAATATCAGATCTTCGCAACCTGCTTCACGCACAGCCCGAACAGTCTCATCGAGTTCACTTAAATTCATCATGCCAGTTGAAATAATCATTGGCTTTCCAGTAGCAGCCACTCTTCGTATCAATGGTAAATCAGTATTTTCAAAAGACGCTATTTTATAGCAGTCAGAGTCGAGTTCTTCCAATAGATCAACCGCGGTGCTATCAAAGGGTGTACTTAGAGGAATCATCCCAAGCTCCCGCGCAAGTTCAAATATCTCCTTGTGCCACTCCCAAGGCGTATAAGCTTCACTATATAGATCAAACAGAGATGCACCTTTCCACAATTCCAGATCAACAATGAATTCTCTCTCATTAATATCTATCGTCATAGTCTCAGGAGTATAAGTTTGCAATTTAATTGCATCTGCTCCAGTTTTTGCAGCTGCACGAACTATCTCTAAAGCTCGCTCAAGAGATTGATTATGGTTACCGGACATTTCAGCAATAATGAATGGTCTCTCTCCTGGCCCCACTTTTCTCTTACCAATTTTAATGATTTTATTTCGCATTTCCTATAATTCCTTTTTAATTCGAATCTTCACATCTGCATCTATATAATCGCCCTTGAAAGATGCTCGTGAAAACTCTAATCTAAGCTTACCCAGTCTTTTCAATAATTATAAATCCTAAAACTTCGAGCGAGCAAAAATATATGGACGCTTAACTAAAGTAGTTACTTCAGACATCAGTTTTACTCACCTTGATTAGATTGTAGAGGTTTTTTTAATACCCATAATCGCGTCTGTCCTATGTCCAGTTTTTCAAGTTCTAAAAAATCATTAAGTTTTTCTGCCAAAATGTTAATCGGAGAATCATAAGAAGGATTACTATTTTGAAGTTTTGCTAAATGAGCATTAACAACCCTACTTAAAAAGTAGTAGCCTGACGAAAAATCCCGGAACTCAACCAATTCGGCGCTATCTATCTCTTGCACCTCGTTCTTACAAATATATCGGTTATGCCAAGGTTTTTGTATCTCATCTAAGTTAATCGAAACACGAACTCTATTGAGGTTATCTAAACCTTCCTTTAAGTTCTCGCACATTAAATAAAGTCCACCCGGCTTTAGCAATGAGATTATTCCGTTTATCGCTTCTTTTTGCTCTTGCCAATTGTCAAGATTTATAAGCACTCGCTCAGTCATTACGATATCGTATCTTCTCTCAGACTTTTCCAATTCTTTTACATCGCGGATATCATTCACACAAAAATTAAGTGTTTCTTGGTCATACCCTTTTTCTTTAGCAGCTCTCTGGGCTTCAGCAATCATTTTCGAAGAAAAATCCATACCTGTGATACTGACATCCAATTTGTCTAAAATATAAAATGCAGCCGTACCACTTCCGCAGCCCATATCTAAAATAGAATCGCCCTTACTGCAGTATGAAAGTAATGTCTTCATTTCAATTTCTTTTGCAATAAAATCATTTGTGCCTGCTAAATCACTTAACTCAGCACGTTCATCCCAAAATTTTAATTTTTCTGTGTTGTTCATTTAAATACCTCCTATTTTTTATAAAACTCACTTAAAAAGAAGTCATGCAATTAATTATGCGCGATATCCCTTTGCCATCGACCAACTTTTTTCCAGCCAAAGATTCATACAATATTTCGTCCGGATTTGAAATTTTTGCAGTTATAGCGCTCTCCAATGATTTTCGAGTGATTTCAGTATGGAATCCTAAATAAGTTGCAAATTTATTTTCTGAAAGCGTCTCTGCTCCCAAAATCTGATGTTCGGCGGTTGAGATTATCATTGAGGGCAACCCTAAACACATTCTCTCCCATGTTGTTACTCCGCCTGCTCCTAGAGCGAGATCAGCAGAATTTATCAACTTGGATAAATTAGGCACAGAAGAATGTAATGTAGTACTTCCCCTTCTTTCTCCCGCAATACTGAGACTGTTATGATTCTTATTCATCGACCCTATTACTATGTCTAAATCAATATGATTAAACTCTTCAATTGAAAAAACATCTAAACAAAGGCTAGACAGATTTAATTGATCAACTCCGCCGAAATAAATCAAGACTCGATCCACTAACCCTGACCTTTCCCGTAACGAAAAATCGGGATTATTATATTCATCAGCAATTAAGCAATAATCAGGGCCCAACAAAGCCGCGCAAGAATTGTTAACTATTTTTTGATAACGCTGGTTATATCCCTTTACAAAATTAGCATCAATTAATACATCACATTGATGTCTTCTATTTGCCAGATCATCAATAACCAAAATTCGACAACCGTGCGTTTCAATTCGCTTCTCCCAATACTCATCCAACGAATAATGATCGACAATTACCCAATCAACTGCAGAATCGCCCAAGAATTCTATCATTTGGTTAGCATCAATTTCCTGAGAGACTCCTAGCCATGAGCTATATCCATCTTCAATTAGAGGCTCTGAAGTAATAGAATTTAATATCACTGTTTCAAATAGAGATGCCTCGAGTAAACTAGAAATATTTCCTGAAATATCTCGGCAAACAAATTTCACGTTACAACCAGCAGCGCGCAAGGACTTAGCCAGCACCAAGCATCTCATTACGTGACCTGAACCTATCTTATATGAGGAATCAACTCGAAAAACTACATTCATTCAATAATCCTACCAACCATAAATGCCTCAGCGGCATCAACCCCTACAATCATGCCTCCACAACCCAAAACCTCTTCATCCGGTTGAGCTGCTAAAAAAAGGATTTTTTCATTAGTTTAATCTCTTAAATCCTGAATGACATATACCACTCTCAAGCAAAGAGTTAACATCTCTACCATCCTCACATTCTCGTATAAGCTTGAAAATTGGATCAAGATTATTTAGGTAATCGTCAATCAATTCAGGCGTGTGGGTTGTTGATACATAAGTGCTGTTAGCAGCTAAATAGCCCTTTTTAAGCATTTCCTGAGTTACTAACGTTTTATACTCAAGAGATTGAGTGCTAGAAAAAGTGTACCCAGTAAGAGCCAATAAACCCTGGCTTTCTATAGCCACTCCATGCATGTCAGCTAAAGATTGGATACCATTCCGAATACTCAAACCGGACTTTGTAATAGTTTCCCATGATTTTTCTCTTTCCATTATTTCTAAAGTTTTAAGTGCAGCTGCTGGACCTATTCTTTCTGTCCAGAATGTGCTGCTGATAAATGAGCTTTGAGCAGACTCCATGATTTCTCGTCTACCTAAAACGGCTGTCAGTGCGTAGCCATTACCGATAGCCTTACCGAACATTGCAATATCAGGCTCTACCTCATATTTCTTATGGATACCTCCAAATGTTTCTCTAAATCCTGAAGTGCATTCATCAAAAATAAGAACTATATTATGTTTAGTTGCTAAATGGCGCACTTTACTTAAAAAATTATTTTCTGGCCCCTGATTCCTGGTTACTTCCATTTTGATAACACCAATATCTTGCTCTTTTACTAATTTTTCTAATTCATCGAAATTATTGTAATGAAAAGGAAAGACTGTTCCCCGAAGATTTTTTGGAACGCCGGATATTTCTAAGCCAGGCAATAAATGTCCATCTAGAGAATCGTCTCCATTACTATTTAAATTTGCTGCTAAGTACCAATCATGCCACCCATGATAACCACAAATCGCAACCTTATCGCGGCCTGAAGCTGCTCTAGCTATTCTAATAGCTATAGCGTTTGCTTCCCCACCAGAACGAGCATATTTAACCATATCGGCCCAAGGGTGCATTTCAACCAGTTTTTCTGCCAAATAAACCTCTTCCGGGCAATTTAAAGTCGACATATTTCCGTCAGTTACAACTTTAGCAACAGCACTATCAACCTCTTCGTGACCATAACCCAAGATATTAGTACCTATACCCATAATTGACATATCAATAAATCTTTTGCCATCTAAATCCCATACTTCTGAGCCTTTAGCTTTGGAGAAATAAGACGGCCACAGTTCTGGTAAAAACATTTCTGGCCTCTTAGACAAAAGCATATTTCCGCCAGGTATTATCTTCTTTGCTCGCTTATACAGTTTTTGTCCAGTACCCATAATAGCTCCTTCATTTCTATCAATCATGCTATTTACCTCAAATACATGTGGTTTAGCAGAGTGGTAATCTAAAATATCTAACCAACTAAAATATAGGTTAGGGTTAAATTGATTAAATATTAAAGAGATTAATTTAAAATCTTCTGGTTCATCTAACGTCCAGCGTAAATTAGACAAATCTTCTTTATAAGTAATCCCTGAAATACTAAATTTCCCAGAATTTCTTATATATGGAGTGACATGCTCTCGATCAAAAGAATCAGCGGTTTCAAGACATGCCTTATCTAATGCTGCTTTCGAAAAAACCTCAACATCTAAACCATCCGGATAGGTTGCAGGAAGAACATTACTGAAATAATCTACATCAGCAGATAAATAACCTTTAATTACGTCATCAACTAATTGAGGATCCAGTAAAGGACAGTCTCCTGTAATTCTAACTACTATGTCCGCATCATATTTTTCGGCTGTCTTATGAAAACGTTCCAGGACATCATTTTCACTACCTTGCTCGCAATTAAATCCAAGCTGCCTTACATGATCAACCAAGCGTCTGTTTTGCTTATCTTCCGATGTTGCAACCACCACTAGGTCAATAAGTTCAGATTTGGATAGACGCGCGAGCAGCAATTCAATTACAGTTGCTCCGTTAATGATCTTCATTACTTTTTCTGGAAGCCTTGTCGAACCCATTCTAGCCTGAACTATAGCTACAATTTTTTTCATGTAGTCTTCCAGTTGTTGGGATTTATAAGATTACTATCAAGACTGTTAATATCTGGAAATGCCTTGATGCTATTGCATTCAATGGCTGAAACGATTTGCTCTAGCTGAAGCTTAGAGTCTACTCCAACAACAACTTGATCAATATTACAGTGCGAAAGCACATAGGCAATACAAGCATCAACAGGTGAAACAGCATGTTTTACAAGCCACTCGTGCCAGTCATCCCAAAGAGAATCCCACGCGCGAAACTGGTCAGGAATTTTATCACGAGGCATAAGCAATAGCCCTTGCAAAAAGCTAGAACGGACATGTACTTCAACACCTAACAATTTTAACTTTTCGAGCCAGCCAGAGTTCACTAACCGTCTGTCTATTAAATTAAAGGGGCACTGTACTATGTCAAAATCGTACTCCGAAAATAGCGCTGTAAATTCATCTGGTGAATAGACTGAAATTCCGATTTTCTGCACAATACCCAATTTTTTCAGACTGCATAACGCCGACATTATTTCTTGACCATATGGTCCTAGTAACTGCTCAGGCCGATGCAACATTAAGCCATAAAGGCTCATACCATTAAGACGAAAAATGGAAGCATTAACCTCTTCCATTATCCAATTTTCGATATCTTCACAGTCTTCTGGAATAGACGGCAACTTTGTAATCACATTAAAGCTTGTAACACCAACGCTACCTAAGCATTGCTCGCTTTCACCATAGGCAATAGCAGTATCAAGTGTGTCTAATCCTATAAACTTGCAATATTCGAGAATTTCTAGTGCGCTGCTTTGTGATATTTGACCCTCACTATTAGCGATACCATAAGACAAGCCAAATTGCGCCGTACCTAAAGCAATCCTCAATTTTTAGACACTATAGACCCAAGAACTTCAACCACCTTGTCTTGGTCCTCTTCAGATAAATTTGGATACATTGGTAAGCTAATAGCTTCAGAATAGTACTTTTCAGACTCAGGGAAATCACCTACTTTAAACCCCATAGATTTATAAAATGGTTGCATATGGACCGGTATGTAATGGAGGTTTACCCCTATACCATTAGCCCTCAATTTATCGAACACCTCTTTATGACCTAACGAAATTCTATCTAACCTTAACCGAATAATATACAGGTGCAACCCTGAGTATGTGTTTTCTAACTGGTAAGGTATCTTAACTGGGTGATTTTTTAGTAGTAAATTATATCTTTGTGCAATTAAATGGCGCTGGGATACAAACTCATCTAATCTCGACATCTGAGTTACTCCTAACGACGCTTGCAGATCTGTCATTCGGTAGTTATAACCCAGAGCAATTTGCTGATAATACCAGGCCCCATGTGAGGGCTCTGTCATCATTTTTGGGTCTCTGGTAATCCCATGACTTCGATAACAGCTGATCTTCTTAGCCAATTCACCATCATTAGTGAGTGCAGCACCACCTTCAGCCGTGGTTATAATTTTTACGGGGTGGAAACTAAAAACAGTAATATCAGAGTATTTACAATTACCAATTGGCTCTCCTAAGTATGAGCCGCCAATCGCATGAGATGCGTCCTCAATAATCTTGACACCATAATCGTTACACAGGCGATGAATGACGGCCATATTGCATGACTGGCCAGAAAGATGGACCGGAATTAATACTTTTGGAATCCTTCCTTTTATCTTGGCCTCTATCAATTTTCGCTCTAGCTTTTTAGGGCACATATTGTAAGTTTTAGGGTCGACATCAACAAAATCCACCTTAGCCCCACAATACAGGCCTGCATTTGCAGAGGCCACAAAAGTCAAAGGAGAAGTCCATAACCAGTCACCCTCCCCTAACTCTAAAGCCATACAAGCCACATGCAGAGCCGATGTAGCGCTATTCAACGCAAATGCATACTTAACCTTCGTATGCTCAATGAGCGCTTTTTCAAACTCAGGCACCTTCGGGCCCTGAGTCAAAAAGTCTGACTGAAGCACCTCTAAAACGCCATCGATGTCCTGTTGAGTAATGTCTTGTTTGCCATATGGAATCATTTTACTTTTAACACCTCAAAGCCCGGGTCCACATGCTCTACAATCAATTTTTGCAAACTATCTATCGTTTCCCACTCTGTGTTGGTTCCTGAATTATATGTAAATCCAAATGGAACCTTCGAAGCATTAAAATGAGCGAGGTAATCCTCTTCATTATTGGTGAACGATACAGATGGTAAAATAGCGTAATATCTTCCCAAATCTATGGTATTCAACGAATCAGTATCTGTAATCATCTCTTCATGCAACTTCTCACCTGGCCTTATTCCAACCACACGCATATCACAATCTGGGGCAATCGCTAATGCGACATCCATTATCTTATAAGACGGAATTTTGGGCACAAAGATTTCTCCACCCAAATGATTCTCAAGCGCATACATCACCATATCTACGCCATCTTGAAGAGAAATATTAAATCTAGTCATATCTTCATGAGTAATTGGAATCACCCCCTTATCTCTTTTACTTATAAATAGAGGAACCACCGAGCCCCTAGAACCAATGACATTTCCATAGCGAACAACGCTGAACTTAATATCCTTAGAGCCTTTAATATTATTTGCTGCTGTAAAAAGCTTATCAGACACAAGTTTTGTTGCTCCATAGAGATTTATTGGAGCACATGCCTTATCAGTAGATAGAGCCACTACGTCTTTGACACCACATTCCAAAGCAGCATGAATAACATTTTCAGCTCCATCAATATTGGTGCGAATGCATTCTGTTGGATTATACTCAGCAGTATCTACCTGCTTTAATGCAGCAGCATGGATAAGCACGTCGACACCCTCGCAAGCTCTCTTTAATCTTTCCTTATCCCTTACATCACCAATAAAAAAACGTAATTGAGGAAAATCTGCCTCTGGATATTTTTCTTTTAAATCAAATTGCTTCAACTCGTCTCTAGAAAAAATAATAATTTTCTTAGCTGCAGGATATCTCTCCAATATCGTCTTAATAAACTGCTTCCCGAAAGAGCCAGTGCCACCAGTTATTAACACCACTTTACCGTTCAACATAAACTATCCTCTGAGAAAAGTTATTGATATAAAATAAACTCATCTTCCAACAATGTAATGTCGTATTAAAACTATACACATGCTTAACATACCACCAAGGAGTGTGCCCACAATGCAGATAAATGACCTACTTGG
>Ga0209252_1002661_pt1 | contig 10476 bp, 8 predicted proteins | sample SaaInlV_135m_DNA_3_FD_184673 | JGI IMG/M metagenome (GOLD analysis project Ga0209252, IMG submission 184673) | Marine microbial communities from expanding oxygen minimum zones in the Saanich Inlet - Saanich Inlet SI074_LV_100m_DNA (SPAdes) (version 2) | ecosystem: Environmental > Aquatic > Marine... | reverse complement strand
ACAAATAATATTTATGACTTCGGAACGATTTCAAAAAATAAAAGCTGTTTTAAATAAACGTCAGCCAGATTTGACAGTTATCGTGGATAATGTAAACAAACCCCATAACATAGCAGCAATTTTCCGCTCATGTGATGCTGTTGGGATACCTGATCTCCATGGCTTTTCAAGTCATGAAAAGATAGTTGGCGTTAATTTGAAATCTGCTTCCAGATCTAACAATTGGGTAAAGCTCCAAGTCCATGATTCAATCACGTCCATTTCATTGCAATTAAAAAGTAAAGGTTATTCTATTTATGCTGCTAATAGCAGCGACAATGCTTTGGATTACCGAACTGTTAATTATACCAAACCTACCGCAATTGTACTTGGTGCCGAATTGGGTGGCCTTTCGGAGGTGATCCTCAATGAGGTCGGGCAAATTAAAATACAAACCCGAAGTAAACTTTATTAAAAAACCCGTCTTCCTGAATTGGGACAGTCCAGGATTTTTTGTGTCCCTGTTTTGTAAATGTTCTCGTTTCTTCTGATTCAAATCGCTCTCGGGAAAATGTATAACCCACTGTAATTCCTTTTTTCGTTGTTTTTTTCATTATAAAAAAAAGGTCTGATCCCGAATTCTCTCTCACAGCCATCATTGACAAATCAATCGGGATTTTTTTTAATGGTCCAAAATTGAGATCAATGATTCCTATGAAATTCGCCGGTGAATTATTCAATCCGAAAAATGCCACTCCGGTAATGAGTGAAATATTCCCACCCAAAAATATTTCATTCAACCTTTCATCCTTCAACTTAGTGTTATTTGAAATTCCTCCTCCCAAGATCAAATCAGGTGCTATTGCTTTCATCCAACCCAATGATGAATTGAATTCAATCGATGTTTCCGGATCCCTATCCACATTGCTAAACCAAACATCACCGTACAGCCCATTTTTAAATTGTATCTCAAAAAAACCATCTAACTCCATATTGTCAGTCCCTGCATTGGCGTATAGTCCCGCACCCAGCCCAATATTAGGATTCAAAACTCCGGAAGACTGATTTGTCACTTGGCAAAAAGATGATGTAAAACAAAATAAAATTGTTAAAAGTATTTTCATGTAAGATTGAATAATTATTCCGAGACAATTGTCCGAAATATATTATCCGAAGCAATTGAACCAAATACGCCAAATCCCCCTTCTATGCCAATGGACCGGCCCTTCGTTGTAGGGCTATTTAATAAGAAATTAGAATAATCATCAATTTCACCTTTAACAAAATACGTAAAATAATTATCATCCATGGCTGTGAGCCGTATAAAATAGTCTGCGGTCTGCGACGAATCACTGGATAAGTCACAAAATTCTGTTGGAACGGTATAAATGCTGTCAGACAATTTTACCACCCTTTCAAAATAAGGCCGGCACCAGTCCGTCCCATCTTCCCAATAATCATTATTTTGGATAATACTCCCTGATAAATATCCGCGTGTACTATCATCCCATTTATCCCAAAATATCTTATAAGTATCCCTTGATGAAATTGTGTCTGAAATGAGTGAATCAATTAAAGTTGGATAATTTGGTGTGGTGAGTTCTCCAACCACAGGATCATAATTGGGTGAATTGATTGTGAGTTGATAGGTAACACCCGGCTGGGCAGTAAATGAATCTGTTGTATCTTTATAATAATTCATCCGGACTTCAGTTGTATCCACAAATTCCCAGCCGAGAATTGGCACAACAATTGTATCATAAAATTCTTCCGATTCTACAAAGGTAAAATTAAAGGTATTCGTTCCATCGGATATTTGAACAGTGGCATCTTTGATTAATGCAGCAGGCTCATAAATTGAATCCACATGATATATATCGTTTTCTTCATCATACCAAACTGTATCGACACCTACAAAAATTTGGGACATTTCTCCCAAGTCCGTTGTTCGATAAAGACCAACAAAACTGGAGATACCAGGGTCTAATGAAACAATGCCTAAAACATTCAACACATGGTCATAGTTTGATTCAATATCTTCCCATTCTTCCGGTGGCGGAATGCATCCTGGAATTAAAAGAAACACCGAAAAAAGGTGGGTTAGAATTGAGAGTCTAAATTTCAAATTTGACTCCAAATGTAATCAGAAGAGGAAACATACCCACCTTTCTTCTTTGTACACCCATTTGGTTTCCTGTAGGATCCGTTTTAGTCTGATAAGTATATCCCAGAATATTCACATGGTTCGTTACATTCATAATCTGCCAATACGTATCATATTGGAGTCCAAAAAGATTGCCATGTTTTCGAGTGAGTCCAATATCAAATCGGAAATAATCACCATACCGAGTTGAATTTTTCTCTCCCACCAAAAAGCTATCATTAGGATACCAGTATGTGGATGTATTCAAAGAGTGCGAAAAATCATAAACACGTCCCATGATTGGTGTATAGGGGTTTCCAGTTGAGGTAGAAACAGCTGTACTAAATTCAAGATCCGCATTAATCTCCACACTTGTTACCATGTTAATGGTATGTGTTCTATCAAAACTGGGCGTATGCCATCCGCTTTGCGGATTATAATATTTTGATTTTGCAAAGGTATAACCAAGCCAACCATTCAATCTGCCAGACGATTTCTTGATTAAAAATTCGATCCCTGTTGCTTCCGCATCGGTATCCCAAAATTCATTAAAGGGTTCGGATTGGAATTCATTTTCATTTTCTGTAAAGGCATCCACTTGTTTTAGTGTGAGCAAATTATCAAAATCTTTTTTATAAACTTCAACTCGATAAAAAATATTAGACGGCGACAAATATTCTAAACCCAAAATGGAATGTTGTGATTGGCTAGCATCTTTATCCTCGGGAATTCCCATCCATAAATCCACTAATCTGAAATTTTCATCCTGGTTATTCGCCGTGGTTAAAAATTGATGGTAAATACCCCAATTCAATTTGAGAGAAATATTATCAGACCAATTGTATTTTATTCCCAATCGAGGATCAAAATACAGTTTATCATGTAAAGAGTAATCCGTGCCCCGCAACCCGACTTGGACTTTTAATTTATCCGTCACCTCTATTTTGTCTTGAATAAAAAATGCGATTTCTCTCGTATCTTCATCCATATCAAGTGGCGTTAGTAAGATGGAAGTATCCAATGTTGTTACGCCAAAATCCATACCTAAATTAAAATTCACATCTTTCAATTGAAATCCACTGGTGATCTCATGGCCGTCTCTGGCTTTCCAAATAATTTCCGATTCAAGAGAATTGTCCAAAATGATGTCGTACATATCAAAAAAGAAGGCCGTTTCATTATAGATTGTTGAATCAGGATAAATGATGGTTTCCTGGTCTAGTGAATGAATATTAAAATGAAAACGATATCTGCTCCGGGAAAGGAATGTTTTTGCCACAACAGTTGGGGAAACGATCCACCGCCAAGTCAATCCATTTGTGTGGTTCCCCCATGGCCAATCAATACCAAATCTTCTTTTTACACGAGCTGTCGTATTATCTTCGTAATTGTAATTCTGTGTTTCGTCGAAAGACCAATCCAATACATCGTCTCCGTAAAACCGGGAATAAGTGAGCCGATGGTCCAAACCAAAATCCAAATTGAATTTTAATTGTAAATCATAGAAATAATAGGGGAACTCCAAATACTCCTTTGTGCCGTCTTCCTGTTTATTAATGGGAATTTTAATTGCATTGATAATTTTATCAAAATATGTACGACGCCCCGAAATCATCCAAGATCCTTTAATCCCTTTGTATTCAGGGATAGGTCCTTCTGCCAATCCTTTACTGGAGATCAGGGAAATATTAGCAGACCCTTTCACGGTTTGAGTATTCCCCTCTCGATTGATCACATTCAAGATGGCGCCCATCCGCCCACCATATCTTGCAGGAAACCCACCGGCATGAAAATCCGCCTCCCTAATTGCATCCGTGTTAAAAGTAGAAAAAATCCCACCCAAATGATAGGGATTGTAAACCGATATCCCATCCAGCATGATCAAGTTCTGATCCGGTGTGCTACCGCGTACATAAAGAGCGCTGGAAAAATCACTGGAGGTCTGAACACCGGGAAGCATTTGTAGTGTTCGAAATATATCTGGTTCAATAAAGGCAGGGGCAGAATTAATTTCGCGGAGATCTAAAGAGATCTGACTACTCTCCATGGATCTTTCAAACTTTTGTCGTTCGGCTGTGACCAGTATTTCTGAGCTTACTATGGCTTCCCGTTTCAAGCGGATATCCAATCGAATCGTTTCTTCATCCGTTAAATTTATCTGCTTTTTGTAAACACCAAAACCGATCATGGAAGCAATTATTTCATATTGCCCATTTGGTATTTTTGTGATGACGAAATAACCATCTTTATTTGAAGCTGCACCGAAACCGCTATTGGAAAGAAAAACATTGGCATAGGAAATAGGTTCACCCGTAGCATTTTCCCTAACAAATCCGCTGATGGTGGATGTTGCTTGAGCGTAGGTGAGCAACCCAAATAAAAAGAAACAGCAAACCATGGATTTAGAAAACCTTTTCACACTGTTGACTGGTTTCATTTTAGTAAAATCATCTTTCTGCTTTGAATTTCATTTTCTGTCCGAATAGAATATAAATAAACACCGTTGCTAACTGCCTCTTCCAAATCATTGTAACCATTCCATTGAATTTCATGATCACCTGGTTGCGATTCTGCCATCAGTAACGTTTTAATCAACCTACCTCTTAAATCAAAAACTTGAAGAGATATAATATTTTGTTTTTCTAATGAAAAACGAATTGTTGTGGATGGATTAAATGGATTTGGGTAGTTTTGGTGTAATATAAAATTGGTTGGTAAATCACTACTTTGACCTTCAACAATATCTACAGTTTGGAAATCGGATAATTTATACTCTAGAAAAAAGTCTATTAATTCTATACTACTGTTGAATTCCTCAGAAGTTCCGTAAAACCAATCATGACCGCCACCAATAACTTTAAAATGGACAAACTTTGTTAAGGATTCGTTGGCGTATGTATATTTTTCTACATTTGCACTAATTGAATCAACTGTTTCAATTGTTAAATTATTGTAATCGCTCCAATAATCAATCGATTCTCCAACAGTTAATGAGCCATCAAATGACGGAGGATAATAATTAACGACATCATCCGCTGTGCCATGAATATGGATAATGGGAATTTCTCGATCCTGATCACAAACCTGATTTGAATTGAGCATGAAATTCCCTGTAACTGACCCAAACGCCGTAATCTTGCTTGATAACTCACAAGCTAGTTCATAAGCCATATAACCACCATTTGACATACCACAGGCATAAATTCTGTCTAGATCAATATTATAATTGGCTGCGATTGAATCAATTAACACATCTATAAATCCCACGTCATTATATGAATTCCCATCCCAAAATGTCCCAACATTCCATGAAGGTATTCCTTGGCCATTGTCCATTCCCTGCGGATAAACGACTGCTATGTTTTGGGGATGCACAAATTCATCCATCTGCGAATAATATTGTTGTCCCCATCCATTACTTGTATATCCGTGCATATTGATAATTAAGGGACATGGGTCCGTCGGATTATCCGGATATGATAACAAATAATATCTGATCGTTCCATCATGATTTAGTACATGCCACTGGGAAAAACAAACTGACATTGAAATTATGAAAAATATATATATTTTCTTCATTTAAGAAAAATCACCATTCTGTTTTAAATTGATTTTTTTGCTCAATTTGAAATTAAACAAAAATTTGGAATTCTCCCATTAATCAAAGATGATCATTTAATAATCGGTCTGCCCACAATAATCCTATTATCGTTTTAACATCGGTGATCTTTCCAGACCAAACCATCTCTACAGCGTTATGTAAAGACGTTGGCATTAGGTCAATAAATTCATCTTCATCTAAATTGGTTTCAGTTTTTTCCAACTCTTCAGCAAGATATATCCACATTTTTTCATTGGCAAACCCAATGGCTGGATGAATATGCGCCAGAAATGTTAATTTATTGGGACGATATCCAATCTCCTCTTCCAACTCACGCATTGCACACTCTTTTGGATCTTCTCCCCTATCCAGTTTACCTGCTGGGAGTTCAATCATTACGGATTGAACTGGATAACGGTATTGCCTAATTAGGGCAATTTTCCCATTCGGTAAGATTGGAATCAAACACACTGCACCGGGATGATTTATCCACTCTCGAGTACTTGTATTCCCATTTGGGAGTTTCACTTCATCTTTTCGGACATCAAGAAGTTTACCTTTAAACATGATTTCGGATTTTCGTTTTGTTTCTTTTAAAGATTTCATCTCTAATACACCAATAGTTTGTTTGAAAAATATTTTAGTTTTAACTTGTATCAATGAAAATATACTGATAATTTTTTTATCGATACGACCTAAAATCAATAATAAAAGAAGGTGTCGCCATGAAACAAATAAAATATTATCTTATTCCATTAACGATTTTTTTCTCAATTGTCTTAGCACAAGAAGAAACAACTGAAGCTACTGCTCCTGAAGAAACAACTGAAGCTACTGCTCCTGAAGAAACAACTGAAGCTGCTGTTCCTGAAGAAACAACTGAAGCTGCTGTTCCTGAAGAAACAACTGAAGCTGAAGAAGTTGCGCCAATGGATAGTGCAGCTACTGACTCTGCAAATGCTGAAGATGCACTTACAATGGAAGAAGAAGTTGAAGAAATCGTAGCTGGGCCCTTAGCAGGATTTAGTTTTGGTGCTGCTCCAAGTATTGGACTCGTATCTGGAGGAACGTTTACGAATGTTCCTATTGGCGCTACTGTCGTTATTACCACTCCTTGGGTATTTAAAATGGGTCCATTAGATTTTACAATTTCTGCCGCTTTCGGTGGCTATGCTGGTGAATATGATTCAGAAAAAGATGATGACTTCATAGGTAGTGCCCAACCAGTAGAAAAGTTTAATCCAACAATTATGGGTATTGGTGGTAATCTAACTTTAGCTAAATTAGTTTTTGCTGAAGGTCATGCTGGGATGGTTGGCTCTGGCCCTGGAGTACGAGGTTTTGCAGGCGTATCCTTAGAATACCTTATGAAAAAAGGACTTAATCTTCCTGTAAATATTCTTGTGGGTGGAGAAGGTTTTATTAGTACAGATATGGCTGGTGCTGGTAATCCTTCTGGTTGGGGTGGACTTGGTGTTCGTTTAGATTACGATTTCTAAATCTAAGTCACACTATTATTTTAAAAAAAAGCGACTGTCTCTAGTCGCTTTTTTTATGTCTGGTATGTTTAAAATATTACAATTTAAAATTCTTTGGGAAATATATATTCATTCCAAAAATCCAATTGGGTTCACTATTTTTTCCCCATTCAGCTTTGCCTTCTAACTGAATAGACGGTTTCCAAACCCATTTAAAATCCATAGAAATAAATTCATGAATCTCCACACCGCCACTTGGAAACGGCCCTGCTAAATAATCTTTATAAGGTTCATACGGCCGTGAAGTAATACTCTCTTCTCCTCTTTCCCGTTTTCCAGTGCTCATGTATAAAAATAGCTTATTTCTATTAGAATAATTCATTCCAATTTTCAATTCCCTACCGTCACTGCCATAATACCAGCCCAAGGGTTTATTTCTAATAACAAAATTATTGGTTCCTGAGCCATGGCGGAAGGTGGGTGTTCCAACTTTTAGTAAAGATATATACGCCGTTAATAAAGAAGATTGATTTTTAACTGGGGTGAAACTTATTCGCCCAGAATAAGCTAATCCATGCTCTTTTCCAGCATCTTTTTCAATACCATCAATGACAAATTCGTCAAACAAGAAATTCCCAGAAAGTCTAATTTTGGGACTTACCATCCAATCCAACGATGCTTGCCAAACTGCATTTGCACTACCGGTTCCTAAAGAATTTAAACGTTCATTTAATTCAATTTCTAAATGTGTGGATATAGGATTCATATATCCCAAATCTATGGGACGGTTTTGCCCAGAATAAATAACCGTTTCAGTTAATCCAAATATCAGAGTTTTTTTATTCGTCCATTCCACCCCTCGGGCTGTAATGTATCGGTTCACAATCGATTCGGTAGATTCTAAAAATCCGTGAATATATTTTACCCTAATATTCTTCATATCGAGCCCAATCATACCATAATCATAGGGTGGTGAATTTTTACTCAATGCTAATTGGATATTTGTCCCAGCTCCCCAGTTTTCTCTGCCTCGTCCCAGCTGTATTGTGAGCCAATCACTTTGATACCCGATCCCTGATAAATCTGTTTCACCTGAATTGAATCCACCACGAGTAATATCTCTTGGGATACCAGAATACCGGGGAAATGCATCTATGTCATTTACAATTCTTGGATAGAGATATCCATAAAAGTTATTATTAAAAGTAAAATGACCAAACCCATAGAGTGCAATTGAGTTATTAATAGATTGAAACCCAAATCTGGAATGGATATTTAATTGATTTAATTCATTTTGACTCAGTTGAAATCGAGGACTTCCCAGTGTGGTATAGGATTCCCAATTTTCCCCAATATCCACTGAAAGATTATAAATTTCATTCTCAATGAATTCTTCCGGGATTTCCTGAGCATTGAGAATTGAGTTAAAACCCAAGATTAGGATGGATTGTATTACGATATTTTTCATTTAATTATAAAAGATGTTAATGTAAAAAGTAGAAAAGCGAAAGGGGTTATTTTGGAATTAAAAATTTATTAGATGGGAAATAGTTTATGGGAATAAAATATTCATGTGCCTAAGTGTCCGTGTATATTTTAGGTGTGTGAAATTATTTAAGGAAAAAACAAACTAAATCCTTCTTCGATATTCATGATTCTGCATGACAAGGAATGGACCATCTTCTCCGCCAGTTGGCAGATACGGTGGGTTGAATTAAGATATGTTTTAGTGAATCAAACGAGATTGCTTCTCCGCTACCCAGCGGATCGCAATGACAGTATCTTTTAAAGATTTGGGTTATAATAGGGAAATGGTTTAAAAATAATAATCGGGCAAAACTTGATGTTTGGATTTCTTAGGCTTCCCATCGAATTGGGAATGAATCTTGTTGTTTAGACGGGACTTTAGAGGAGAAAGGTCTTGGCTGATAATATGGCACCAAATTTTTCAAACTTAATTGTATTTTATCAATATCAAGAGTTTGAGCAATGTTTATACATTCTTGAACCATGACTTTGAATTCTTCCCAAGACACCTTATGATTTTCACCTTTGAGAATCATAATTTTTTTATGGTCAGTGACAATTAAGTTCTCATCTTGAGTTTGCAATTCTTCATATAATTTTTCGCCAGGACGAAGTCCAGTATAAACAATAGAAATATCATCTTCTGGTTCAAATCCAGATAAACGAATTAAATCTCGAGCCATTTGGTCAATTTTAACGGATTTACCCATTTCTAAGAGGAATATTTCTCCGTCTCGACCAATTGCAGCAGATTGTAAAATCAACTGGGATGCTTCTTGAATAGACATGAAAAATCGTGTCATTTCGGGATGGGTAATTGTAACAGGGCCACCTTCGTTAATTTGTTTTTGAAAAGTAGGAATAGCGCTTCCTGAAGAACCCAACACATTTCCAAATCTAACAGCCATAAATTGTGTTTTAGAAGAAAGGTTTATAGATTGAATAATTTTTTCTGCAATTCTTTTTGTTGCACCCATAACATTGACGGGATTAACTGCTTTATCTGTGGATACCAATACAAATTTTTCTGCGTTATTATTATCAGCCATTTCTACCATATTTAATGTTCCTTGGACGTTTGTATTGATAGCATTCCAGGGATGGTCTTCTTGAATAGGAACATGTTTATAGGCAGCAGCATGAAGAATGATTTGGGGCTTAGTTTCATTGAATACTTTTGCCAACTCATTTTTATTTAATACGCTACCCAAAACCGGTTTAATTATAGTAGGGGTTTCATGTTTGTTTGCTCTCACTGAAATATCAAATATTTTTTCTTCATTGTTATCATAACAAATTATTTCAGATGGCGAAAAAGTTAAACATTGAGTTACAAGTTCGGAACCAATGGACCCACCTGCTCCTGTAATGAGCACACGTTTTCCGTTGAGCATCTCTTTGATAGAATTCATATCAAGTTTCACTTCTTTTCTGCCTAACAGATCCGAGTAGGAAACATTTCTGATATTAGCTAAGGACATATCTTTATCAATTAATTCGATAAGACTGGGCACCGTTTTAAATGGCTTCCCTGTTGATTTGCTGACCTTTACAATTTTTCGCATTTGATCACCAGTGGCAGAGGGAGCTGTAATCAAAATTTCGTCATATTTAATTGTGATGTTGGGTAAATCCTTCACCGTCCCTAATACTTTAAAACCATGTAAACTGGCACCCTGAATTGAGATATCATCATCTACAAAGCCCATAACGGTGAAAGGTGAACTGGGTGTTCCTATAATTTCTCG
>Ga0209252_1002657_pt1 | contig 10480 bp, 11 predicted proteins | sample SaaInlV_135m_DNA_3_FD_184673 | JGI IMG/M metagenome (GOLD analysis project Ga0209252, IMG submission 184673) | Marine microbial communities from expanding oxygen minimum zones in the Saanich Inlet - Saanich Inlet SI074_LV_100m_DNA (SPAdes) (version 2) | ecosystem: Environmental > Aquatic >... | reverse complement strand
ACTCTATGACATGGTATTAAAGGAGGATAGGGGTTTTTACCCACTGCATTAGCAACAGCTCTGAATGCCTTAGGTTTTCCAATGGCTTTAGCAACTTCAAGGTAGGATTTAATCTTACCTTTGGGTATTTTCTTCAAGTAATTCCAGACTTTTAGCTGAAACTTAGTCCCCTTTAAGTTCATAGAGTTCAAAACCTGTATTATTGGCTATTTTATCGTATAATTTCTTTGCATTTTCATTGGAAGAGTGGGTGATCCAACGAATTCCATCCCAATTATTGACTTTAGATAAGGATTGTAGATGATTAATAAGTTTTTGAGCTATTTTTTGACCTCTAAAATCAGGCTCTACGAACAAATCGTCTAAAAAACCAATATATTGACCCTTAATTGGTCTTGGCATTGTTCTATAATGGGCAATACCAGCAATTTTACCCTCTAATTCGAAGCAAATACCGTTAACAATATGATTATCATCGTGAATCCAACCCCATAAGGTGTCTAAAATCTCTTTATTCATTGGCACTTTATAGAAATCAGCATAACCATTATACAATTTAGACCAATTTTCCTCATCTTTTATCATTAATTTTCTAATCATTTAGTTTAGTTTTATTGCTTAAATTATTGTTATTATTATTAAATATTAGATTACTTAAACCTTGAACGGGAATAGATTCTGCCATACCGATAGCATCCATATAATCTATAAAAATTTTTTTTTTACATGTCCATAGTGTTTTAGCACTTGTCTTAAAAAAACCTTTTACAGAAACCATACTGTAAAAACCTTTCGGGCAGAGAAAAAGGAAATTAACCCCAGGTCTAGCCATTGAAAAGACTAGGATAGTATCATCATTTAATCTATGGCTATTATTACAGCCACATTCATAAGTAACATTATCGTTATACTTTAAACTGTAAAATTTGGGTCTATAAACTGTTAGTTTTGGAAACTCTAAAGCAAGTTCATTTTTATCTTTTATTAAATTCATTAAGCTTAAAATAAACGATTGACATATAAAATCACTTAATATATTACTATCGATAATTAATGGTTATCAATAGTAATATATGAATGAAATAATTACTGACATAAAAGCATTACAAGAAGAAACTTTATTAAATCTTCAAAATTCAAAAGCAAATAACACACTAAGAGCTTATAAATCAGATTTTAAGGATTTTGGATTGTTCTGTGCACAAAATGGATTTAAATCTCTTCCTTCGGACCCAAAAATAGTTTCATTATACTTAACGCATTTATCAACTAAAGACGTAAAAATGAGCACATTAAAGAGAAGATTAGTATCTATAGGAGTAATACATAAGCTTAAAGGATACTATTTTGATACAAAACATCCATCAATTATTGAAAATATAATGGGTATTAAAAGAAGAAAAGGAAGCATTCAAAGAGGAAAAAAACCGTTATTAATCAATATTTTAAAAAAACTTATTAATGTAATTGATAAAGAAAAAAATAAAGAAATAAAAAAACTCAGAGATAGATCAATTATCTTAATTGGGTTTTCGGGTGGGTTTAGAAGAAATGAGATAGTTTCTTTGGACTACGAAGATCTAGATTTTGTAGAAGAAGGTCTTAAGATTAGTCTTAAAAGATCTAAAACAGATCAATTTGGTGAAGGTTCGGTAAAAGGACTCCCCTACTTTGACAGCTCACAATATTGCCCAGTGGTTTCAATCCGTAAATGGATTGAAATATCAAAAATAAATTCTGGAGCATTATTTAGAAGGTTTACCAAAGGATCAAAACTATCAGAGAATAGATTAACTGACCAAACAGTTGCCTTACTTATAAAAGATTATTTAAAATTAGCAGGCGTCGAAAGCAGCAATTACTCTGGACATAGCTTGAGATCAGGTTTTGCTACATCTGCTGCTGAGTCTGGAGCAGAGGAAAGAAGTATAATGGCTATGACAGGGCATAAATCAACAGAAATGGTAAGAAGGTACATTAAAGAGGCTAATTTATTTAAAAATAATGCGTTAAATAAAATTAAAATATAGCAATTATCTCTTATGAAAGATATTTGATGTTCTTAACAATCGTGTAAATAATTGAGAAAATATACTATCAAAATTATAATAAATATTTTGGTAATTTTTAGCTTGAAATTTAAATATTCTATTGAGACAAATTAATCCAATCTTATTGGCCTCAAAACGTCCTCCAATAATTAGAGCATCATAGCCATAACCACTGATAAATAAATTGTTTAAAGATTGAGAAGATAAAGAACACCAAGGTTTATGATCAGAAAAATTATTAGTTTCGATTAAACCTTGATCAAAATCAAAGAAAAATGTTTTATTAAGATCGGTTAGTTTAAAGAATATTTTAGACTTATTTTTAAAAAAAAAATTATAAAAATTAAAAAGATTATTATTTTTTTTTATTGTATTGATAAAATGATCTGAGGAAGTTTTTAGAAAACTATAATCAATAGTTTTTTCATTTAAAGGTAATACGTTAATTTTATTATAATCATCATTATATTTTTTTAAAGATTCAAAATTAGAAATATTTGAATTTAAGTCCCATGTATCACCTGGATAAAAGCACATAAATTTAACATTAGGATTTTCTTTTGAGAGGTATTCAATTGTAGAATCAATTTTATTTGAGGAATCATTCATATAAAAGTTATCTTTTTTTGAAAAATAACAAAAACTTGCAAATGGTATTACAATTTTAGGATTTAAAAATTTAATATTACTTGAAAGTTTATTTAAAATATCTAATGCCCATATCTGCCTCTCTTTAATATTATCAGCATTAGATTTACCTATAGCATAGCTAAACTGGACCATAAGAATATCTATAGGTCCTGTTTTATCTTTAATAAATTTTAATTGTGATTCATTTTTTATATCACAATCATTTAAATTAAGTATTGTTAAATTATCAATCCTGATTATAGACATAGAGTCAAGATATTGAAAAGGAATGACTTCTATCGTAAAATTATTTGAAAGTTGAAAAACATCTTTGTGACTTATTTCAATAACATTCGGTGATATTTTTTTTAAATATTTAACTACTCTGCCATCTAGGGTTTTTTGAAACAAAAAAATATTTTTTTTGGAGAATATCTTTAAATTAGGCGGATTAAAATGATCAGGATGCTCATGGCTGAACCATATAAATTTACTATTTTTAAGAGATTTGATAGATTTTTTGTTGGTTTTGGATAATAAATCCCATGAATTGTTAAAAACAGATCCTTCTATCCATGGATCCATTGCAAGTGAAACATCATTATTTGATATTATTACACAAGAATGGTTTACAAATTCAAAATTAGGCATAATTACTGTACATATAATATATATTTAATCATTTTATCATAATGTTTTCTTTTTTAAATAAGAATCAAAAATTAGCAATAATTGGCACAGGTTACTGGGGATCAATAATTATAAAAAATCTAATTGGTCTAGGTTTCAAAAATATAACTGTACTAGATAAAAATATTAAAAATTTAAAAATAATTAAAAAAAAATTTAATATACTAAAAATTGAAAACAATTTTTCTAAAATTTTAAAAGATAAAAATTTTCATAATATTTTTGTAATAACACCTCCATCAGAAAATTTTGAAATAGTGAAGAATTTAATAAAATTTAATAAAAATATATTTTTAGAAAAACCAGGATTTCATAGATTTAATGATTTAACTAAAATTCAAAAATATTTAAAAAATTCTAAGTCAAAACTTATGTTTGGATACATATATTGTTATAATGATTACATTAAAAAGATTAAAAAGATACTTGATAAAAAGATTTTAGGTGAAATTCAATATGTAAGTTTTAGTAGAAAAAATTTAGGCCCTATCAGAAGCGATGTTGATGTTGACTATGATCTTACAACGCATGATTTAAGTATAGTAAAAATGTTATTTGGAAAATTACCAAAAATAAAATCCTATGAAAAATATTCAATATTAAAAAAAAAGATACCCGACATATCGAACTTACATCTTAAATTTGATAAAATTAAAATAGATATAACAAATAGCTGGCTTAACCCCACGAAAGTAAGATTAATACAAATTATTGGTAAAAAAAAAATGTTATGTTTTAATGAAATGAATTTGGATACTCCTATACAAATTTTCAATCAATACGCCAAATATCCTGAATTAGATTTTTTTGATAAAAAATTCTTAAAATCTAAAGCACTAATTTATAAAGGCAAAAGTAAAAATATAAAATTACATTGTGATTCAGCGTTAAATAATGAAATTAGATCTTTTTTTAGTAACAAAGAAATATTAACTGACATTAAATTAGCTAAGGAAATATTACTTTTTTTAAAAAAAATTTAAAACTTTAATAATTTTTGAGGTTTCTTTCTTGTTAAGAGTGGGATCAATTGGCAAACTAAAGCATTTTTGTGCTAAAGATTCTGAATTATAATATTTTTGATTTTTAAAGTATTTTTTAAGTGAATTTATTTGATTTATTGATTTAGGATAATGAAATCCAAACTGAATATTATTTTTTTTAAATAAATTAATTAATCTTTTTCTATCATTGGTCATAATAACATATTGATGATAAACAGATCCTCTTGAATAATTTAATTTAATTAATTTTTTATTTGTAATTTTTTTATCATATAAATTGGCAATTTTAATTCTTTGTTTGTTATATTTGTCGAGTAATTTAAGTTTTTCAATTAAAATTGAAGCCTGTATTGTGTCCAATCTACTATTAAAACCAATCTGAGTGTGAACAAATTTAATTGTTGACCCTAAATTTCTGAAATTTTTAATTTTTTCATAAAATTTTTTATTATTAGTTGTTATTATACCGGCATCACCATATGCACCAAGATTTTTTCCTGGATATAAACTAAAGCAGGAAATATCTGTTAAAGACCCCACTCTTTTCTTATTTAAATAAGCCCCATGAGCTTGAGCACAATCATCAATTAAAAAAATCTTTTTATTTTTTATTATTTTTTTGATTTTATTAATATTAACCACTGATCCATACAAATGTACTGGTAATATAACTTTGGTTTTATTAGTAATTTTATTCTTTAATCTCTCCAAAGATATAGTTGGCTCAAATGAAGATATATCAACTAATACGGGTTTTAATCCAGCATTAATAACTGCAAACGCTGTTGAACAATAAGTCATTGCCGGTATAATTACCTCTGAGTCTTTTGGTAGATTTAATATTTTTAAAGCTATTGTCAAAGCATCAGTTCCATTGGCACAGCTTATTGCATATTTTGTTCCACAAAATTTAGCAAATGACTTTTCAAAAATTTCAACATAATCACCAAGGATAAAATTGCTATTACTTATAACTTTTTTGATATTTCTAGTAATTTTATTTTTTATTGGTTTATCTTGTTTATTTATATCTAAAAATTTAATCATTTGTATTCATTAACTCTTTAAACCTTTTAAGTTCAAACTTTAATTTTACATTATCAATTTTATTACGTTTTAAACCAATTAAATTTTTAGTTTTTTTTTTAGCCGGCTTGCCATAAAATTTAAAACCTGGCTCAACTTTTAATTTCTTAGTTACAAATGAATTCATTCCAATAATAGAATAAGAGCCAATAATTTGATTTTGATGTATGCTTGATCTAATACCTAGTTGGGCCCCTTCCATAACATGAACATTTCCTCCAAGTATTGCCCCACTGCTTAAAACAATATTATCTTCAATAATACAATCATGATCAATTGTTGTTGAATTCATAAAATAATTATTATTACCTATAAAAGTTCTTTTTGAGATAATTGTTGGCAAGTGAATATTGCAATATTCGTTGAATATATTGTTATTTCCAATATATATTTTTCCATTGCTTTTAGCAGAGGGATGTTGAGCTCTATTCCCAATTACTACATATGGACCTATAATATTATTCTTTCCAATAGTTAATTTATTCCAATTTATTACAGCTGTTTTGTGAATCAAATTCCCTTTAACTTTATTAAATCTTAACATTTTTTATTTAATCCATTTATATTTGAAATTTGATCTATTTTGAAAAATTCGGTTAATAATAAAATCACTAATAATTTTAGATTCAAATAATTCGAAATATCTTTTTTTTGCGTTTCTAGATCTTTTTTTTAAATTGAATTCATTGTCTTTGATGTTAGATAATTTTAATATTAAATCTTTTGAAGATTTATAAGTTATAATCTCATCATTATCAAAAAAATCTTGATACTTAATTTTTTCGTGTATGAAAGGTAAAATACCATTTCCCATTATTGAGGCAATTCTATTACTAGAAGAATATTTTGAAGGGCCGCCTCTACTGAGATTTAAAGCAGTTTTTGATGTCATTAATTCTTTGTTAAATTCATAATTCCATTTTGGTTGCTCATTATATAAACCGAGAATTTTGAATTTTATGTTATCATTCGATAAATGAATTAAATCATTGATAAAATGCGATCTTTCATCAAAAGAATTTCTTTTTAATTTACCAAAATTTACACCATTACTTAAGGCAAAAAACATATCATTATTTTTAATACTTTCGTAAAAACAACCAGACTCAATATTTGGATCAACTGGTATAGGTAAAAAATTAATTTTTGATTTAGCAATTTTTGTTTTAATGATGTCTGGTGAAGTTGTTATAAAATATTGGTCAATTAAATCATGATTAGACTCAATTAAACCCAAATTCTTATTAAAATTTGGATCACCTTTTATTACATGGTCTTCATACCATAAAGCAAATTTAGTATTATATTTTTCTTTAATTAAAACAATTGTTTCTTTCGATAAGCAATTGTTATGACCTAATAATATAAGATTTGGCTGATAATTATTTGCTATTTCAATAACTTTTTTTTCGAGAGATGTTTTATCGAATAATTTGTAATTATGATTTCTATAATCAAAATCTATTACGTCGTGTCCATTTCTGATTAATCCGTTAGATATTTTTTTTGCTATAGATAAATTAAACAATCTATGACTTGTTCTAATATCAAAATTTGAAATATGCATAATCTTATATGTTTTATGTATATTTAGATTCAAAGAATTTTGTATCGGCTTTCTTAATGAATCGAGCAAAAGAATACTTTTTTTAGGTTTGTGAATTACTTTTTTAAAATTATCATTTTGTATATTTAGAAGAAATTTCTTATCTTCAATTAAAAGAGATAATAATTTAAATAATTCCGTAGGGTTATTTTTTTTTAAGATCAAATTATTATAGAACGTTTCTGATAAACCACCGCTATGTGATGTAATTACAGCACAACCTCTTGAGGCGCTTTCCATAGCAGTTCTGCCAAAAGGTTCTTCCCAAGTAGGATTTACAACAGATATTGAGGATTTTTCGTAAATTTTTAAGAGTTTGTTATGATTAATCCAATTATGAATTTTTAATCTTTTATGACTAAATGAAAAACTTTCTCTTTGTTCGTTACCATAGACTTCAGCTTTCCAATCAGGATATAAATCTAATATCTTAATAATAGTTTTTCCAAAAATTTCGTACCCCTTGCTAATATTTAGTTTGCCAGAAAAAATTATAGTCTTATTTTTTTTTGGAAATTTTTTAATTGGTTTTACAAAATTGTATACAATTTCAGTTTTATTATTATGGGTATTCTTTAAATTTTCAAAAAACTTATTTTTTACCCACTTACTTACAAAGATAATTTTATTACAATTAGATAATAAAAATAATTTTTTTTCAACATTGTGACTATATCTAATAGTATTGGGATCATTATGAAAAATTAGATTTATTTTAAGACCAGGATTATTTTTAGCTAAATAAAAAGCATATTCTGGCCTATTGTGAATTTCCACAATATTGATTTTTTTTTTAATTATCTCTAAAGAAATTTTGTTAATATATTTTGAGTTTGTAAATAATTTTCCATTTATAGAAATAGGAACAACTTTTTTTCTTAAGTAAGATTGATTTACAGGAAGTTTTTTGCAGAAAATTAAATCATTATTGTTTTTTGATTGGTTTAAATAATCATTTACCCAAATAGATACAGCACCAAAATTTTTAAAAGAAAAACTTTCTTTCAAGGGTAATATGATGGCGGTTTTTAACTTATATGAATTCATTATTTATTTTTTCTAAAATATCTTCAATATCAATTTTATCATTAATTGCTGATTTATAAATTATTTTATAATTATCAGTTTTTTCAACCCATGTATTTAGCCAAATTTGTTCTGACTCATTCATTATGTCAATAGTTTTTTTTTTAAAAGCCAAAGATGTGTGAACTAAATACCCTGCATGGCAACTTATATTTACGAATGAATTTTTTATTAAATTGTGAAAATTCAATATTGGTAAGTCTTCAATTATATTTATATTCGAATAAACATATGAACTATTTTCTAAATCGATTAAATCGAGCTTAGGAAAATTTAATTTCTTGTAATAGTTAAATTTATTTTGAAAAGATGTTAAAAAGATTAATTTATTAGTTCTTTTTTGAAGATTGATAATGCTGTTTTGAAAATTAGTAGTAATATTTTTTATATCATCAAATTTTTCATCTAAATGTATTATTATATATTTTCCATATAAATGTTTATATTTATCAACAAATGAATCATCTATAAAATATGTATACGTGTTGTTAATAACAAAATATTTATTAAGTATTTTATATTTTTCAGGATAATTATCATAGTTATTTTCCTCAATAAGTTTTCTGCTATTTAAATATTCATATTTTATATTAAACATTTTAAAAAAAAAAATAAGAACTTTTCTAGCAATATAATTTATAAAACCTTTTTTCTTATATATAAAAACAAATTTAAAATTGGACCGGATAATAAAAATCAATAATGTTGAGATATTTTTTCCATCAAAAACAATACTGGCATCATATTTCGAGAATAAATATAAAAAAAAAAATTTTAATTTATTAAAAAATTTAAATTTATTATTAAATATGACAACATTAGAAAAAAAATTCTGTGTTGAAATCAATTTATAATTTTTTTCCGAACATATTATTTCTGAATGCTGAAAATTTTTGGATATCTCTTTAATTACATTTGATCTAATAAGATAATCACCAAGTCTATCTATTGAAAAAAAAATTATTTTATTTTTCATTATACTAAAAATTTTTATATAAATAATTTAAGTAATTATAATTATTTAATTTCCATCCTAATTTAAGTAATTTTTTTTTCAATTTTATCCAAATCAATATTGAAGTTATCAATATTAATATTAACAAAAAATGGTTTAAGTTTATTTTGTAAAATTGGCCATAATGATATTGACCAACATACAGCAGGAATTATAACCTCACTATCATCATCAATTTTGTCGTCATTCAGAGGATTGGTTAAACATGAAAAAGCTAATAAATTTGCTGATGACCCTGAGTTTGTCATTAAGGCATATTTAGCACTAATCTTTTTGGCAAAATATTTCTCAAATTTATTGGTTATTTTGGAGATTGTTATATTTCTTGATTTTAAAACGTATACGCCTACTTTGATATCTTTATCATTAAATGCATTTGATAACAGGTTATATCTAAATTTTTTAGGCATTATTTTTTTTATTTAACTATTTAGATCTATATTTTTGATATAGACTTTATTCTTAATCTTTTTACGAAGTTTATAATTTTTTTTTAGTGTATATTCATTAATCATTGCTTCGTTTTTACTTTCATATTTTTCATAATAAATTAGTTCCCATTTTTTACCCTTAGTATATTTTGCACCCTTACCATTATTATGTAATTGTAATCTTTTTGATAAATCATTTGTATATCCTACATATGAAAAAAATTTATTATTTATTTTTTTTTTAGTTTTTATTAGATAAACGAAATAAGACATATTTTATATATAATTAAATAGATATTTTATTAAAGAAAAAAATTAATATTTATTGATTGTTATAAATTAGGAATTATTATTTTAGTGCATGATGTCAAAATATTTTGTAGCAATAATACTAGTTTGTTTGGTGTCTGTAATTGGTGGCACTATAAATGCTCAGTATATTAATGATGGCTATCATTGGGGATTTATTTTTTCACATTCTTTTGACTTATTAAGAGGCAAAGAACCATATATTGAAATTTTTTTAGAATATGGTTTTTTACAAGTTTTGGTAAATTCCCTCTTAATAAAGATATTTGGAGAATATGTTTTTTTGATACAAGTTTTTATTGTTTTTATATATTCAATTTCACTATTCATTATATTTAAAATAATACTTTTATTAACTGGCAAAACTAAACTATCTTTTTTATCAGTATTAGTGATATTTTTACTTTACCCTTGGCCCACTAGCCCTTGGCCAATTTATTATTCATTCTTTTTTTCACTAATTTTCATATATTTTTATTTAAAAGAAAGTCTGAAATATTCAATTATCGCAGGAATTGCTCTCTTTTGCGCATATCTGTCTTATACGACATTGTTTAATTTTATTATTTTTT
>Ga0209252_1002647_pt1 | contig 10500 bp, 4 predicted proteins | sample SaaInlV_135m_DNA_3_FD_184673 | JGI IMG/M metagenome (GOLD analysis project Ga0209252, IMG submission 184673) | Marine microbial communities from expanding oxygen minimum zones in the Saanich Inlet - Saanich Inlet SI074_LV_100m_DNA (SPAdes) (version 2) | ecosystem: Environmental > Aquatic > Marine... | reverse complement strand
AGGCCTCAATGTGAACAATCTTGTTACGACTTCACCCGGATTTATATTACCCCGCCAGCTGGGACTTCCGCTAACCAGATCCATTTCATCCGATGGCGGAAAAATATGGATATCTACATCATGGGAAATGCTTTTACCGATATTCTTAGCTTTAACAATAAAATCGATTTCCTGACCTATTTTTGGGTTATGACCGCTGTTTTCTGGTTTCTTATGATCCCTGTAATCAAGCTGAAGGTTAATGATTGGAACCTGGCTCTGGGGATCATCCGGATCTACTACCTGATGCACAAGTGGTACGGCATTTACCACATTGATACCTTCATCAATTTTGTGTTTATGTATTTTCCCTTCTTCGAATTCATCCTCATAATTATAGGTTAAGGTCATTTCTTGAAATTGACACTGACTATCCTTTTTCGCTCTGAATTTATAAGTGTTTTTCCAAGGCTTTTTCTTCGCGGGTAGTTCATCCAATAGTATCTCAAATGGTTTTTTCTGTTGTGTTTCAGTCAATTCTTTATTCCCATCATCATCAAAACGAGAAAAAATATCCCGTGGATATTCCAATACAGTTCTTACATCCTGAGCATCTGCGTCACCATTATTTTGAATGGTGATATCGAGAAAAACGTCATCATTGATAATGGTTGCTGCCGTTTTGAATTTCCGATTGATTGAAATGTTCGGCTTTTTACTTTTTACCAGATTTGCATCTTCAATATGGATTCGAAAGGCTTTGAATCGCCCACACTTTTCCTGAGGTGTCGGTAATTTGCCCACAGAACTTTTGTTGCTTTCTATAATGTCCAAAGATTGAAGATGATTAGAGTAGTGCAAATCTCCTTTCTTATTAATTGTTTTGCTATATATGAAAGTGTATAGTTCCTGACTTTCAGGAGTTGTATTATATGAAAAGATCATAGGTTCAACCAACAGACATTGGGTTTTTTTATCATATAAATAAGTACTAAAATGATCAATTTCGGTTTCCATATCTTCTTCTGTTATATCAATAATTCCATTACCGTCACCTGCTAAATCTTTGCACCTGTAAATGAGGCCTCCATCTTTCAATTCTTCATCGATTGGTATAATCATTTTATAGTCATTAAAAAATTTTAATTCTACCATGAGCACATCGAGCATATCCTGCCTTTTCTTAAGCTCTTCGTCCAGGTTATCTTTAACCTCGCCGTGTGCATCAGCATTCCTTCTCTTTATCAATTCGTTTACATTTCCATTCCATTTACTATCTTGATATAATTTTCCTATTTGCTCTACTAAAAAATCATTATTCTTGCCGTTATTTGTTGCTTCCATTAATACTTTGGATGTATCTCGGGTGATCTGGTTCCATTTCCCAATGGACATTTGGCCAAGGTCAAATTTTAATTCACCGTCTTCATTACCTTTGAAAATATTTTTCACCGCATCTGCCAATTGCTCTTTGTCTTTATCCTCTCCTCTTGTTTTGATATGATAATAATTGGCTAAGCAGATTGATGCATTGAGTGAAAGCATCATCTCCAGGCAAATGCGCTGGTGGTCTTTACGCTGGGGGTCTTCTTCTTTGAGCGTTTTTGAATAGGGCTCATAAATCAGGTAAGGATATTCTTTATAATTTTCAAGACTCATTTTGCGCCTCCTTTTAGGATTCAGGCTGGTTTATGATGTTGTAATAGTTTTCTATTTCTTTGTTAAACAAATCATTTTTTTTACGAAACAGTGTTTCATAACTCTCCAAGGATAGAAAATACTTTTTTTAGTTTTCAAAATCAGTTATTGAGCCATTTAATTTATTTCTCGCATTTTTTTTTCTAATGAATCGTAGGTTTTTGAGTATTCATCACTCATATCCTGATTTTACTCATCTGCTTTATATCTAGAGCTAAACCTGTATTTCGCCAGGATCATGTCATACAAATAATCACTTAGTCTTAGTTCTAGCTTTGCAAATTCTCGCCATTGCTGAAGTTCATCTTTTGTGGGTTTGAATATTGTACCTTCTGGATATTTTTTTTCAAATTCCGAAAATAAGATTTTCTGCCGGCGGTTAAACTGGTCAAATCGTTCGACAATGGTTTCCTGGTTAATGCCAATTTCCAGCGCATAATCATTCAACTGAACCACAACATTAGAAAAAAGCTGCAGCATGGTAACGGTTTCCCGCTCGTATTTATCCAGAGCATCTAAATTGAGATTACCGTCATTATAAAATTTATCTACCGGCCAGATTCTGGAGTAAATATTTATAACCTCATATTCATCTTCCAATTCAATATATTTCTTTAATGGCATTAAATAAGATTCATCAACCCCATCTAATGTTTTATTAAACTTTAATCCATAATATTTATTCGGGCTACATTTCACATTTGCACCTAGCTTTAATAATTCTTCCTTGTAATTAGTAAATAGTCCTCGCTGCAGTTCAACTCTTTTTGCATTTAAGGAACCATCAATATCAATTTTATTGGCAGTATCATCATCAATGGTGGGCCAAATTACTGAACATTTTTTCCTCGCATCATTTTCAATAGAATTATCTATATTATTTGGAAACCATTTGAAGTTTCCTATACAGTAACCAATAGGAAATGCTATCCCTAAGGGAGCTTCGACTGGATGGATTTTAGCCCAATAATAATATGAGAGATTTCCAATTTGAAATCTATTGGGAGAGTTGGCCCAACCGGATTCAATGATATCTTCATCAATTTTATTGGTCATAGAAATAGCACTATTCAGATTTTCATTCAATAAATGATCCACATATTGGTTGATCTCTTTCCAGAGATTCTTATGCATCCCCCATTGAGTAGATCTTGAATATTCATTCCGTTCATCGGTCAGGTCAGTTATTTTCTCATCTATTGCCCCTGATCTTTCTTCTCTTTCCTGTTCAATCTCTTCTATCCTTGATATCATTTCATGGATCTGGGCATCAAAAAATTCTTTTTTTTCATCTGACTTTGTTTTTAATTCATCAATATCAGCCAGCAAATTCCGTTTCCGCTCCGGTTTGGATACCTTTTTTCGCATTTCACGCTTGGCCGCAATACGGTCATTGATACTCTTTATTTGCTTGGACTTCTGGGCCTTTTTATCCTTCAGGTTCTTCTTCGCATTGGCCAGGCGTTTCATTACGGGAAGCGATTTCTTCTTCGTCTTTAATTTATTGATCGCCCCTTCCAGCTTCTTTTCCTGATCCTTCTCCTTTTTAATCACCTTTGGATCCACTTTACCAACCATGGATAAATAGTGCAGCCACCAGGGACTGAATGACATGCCTCCTTCAGCATCTTTCACTTCAATAAAGATATCACCCAAGTTATCAGGTGTGCCCACACTATCCTTGATCCCCATCTGGTTTTTCACCTTCTCGATCAACTGAAACAAGCGTTCATCACTGATGGCAGACGTCTTTGCAGTATCCCGCAACACCAGGTACTCCATGTCATCAATCTTACCGTCATCAATCAGTTTCCCGTGGATCATCTCCCGTATATGCGGCTCCATGGCCTTGGCCTTCTCACGATCGATGATCTTCTTGGCTACCTCCGGGTTCAGCTGAGGAATAGCATGGTAATACAGCTTCACAAATAATTTGTCATCCGGATCCAGCAGGTAGCGCAGGTCTGTACTCATGAATCGCAGGTCATCCGTCGTCAGGTCCAGCTCCAGTTTCTTATCCTTATTGCCAAATTCCACCAGGAAAGACCCTTTCTTATTCTTATCATCCAGCATTTTAGCCAAAATAGGCTTATAATCTTTAAGAATATCAAAATCATCTAACAGTTCCGAAAGAGCGGCGTGCATTAAGGGATTGATAAAGGCATAGTAATCATCACCCAGGGGCCACTTCCGTTTATTATCCTTCGGCCCAGCCTTCTCATCAGGATGAGCGTAAATATTTCGAATTTGAATAAAAATACTGAAAAATCCTCTCTGCTCATCAACAAGATCTATATTATTAAGAGGCTGTCGAGTTTTACGTAATGTTTGAACTTTATCAGCAAATTCGTTATCAGCACCTTGATTAATTACCTCTTTTAATAAATTAAACTCAAAAATAAAATCGGAAACGGAGTCATATTTATCTTTTTCAAATTTATCAGCAAGGATCGTCTCACTCATCTCCTTGGAAAGCATTCGCATAAATGATAAGAATACGCCAAAACTTGGTTTGCGGCTTGAAAACTTGTAGAACTCCGACTCTAAATCTTCGTTGATCTCTCCGGAACGCTTGTACTCACCGAACATGATGCCAAGGAGATAAGTAAGTAAGGACTCACCCATATCCAGCAGGGACTTGTGCATGGCGCCATCGCCATCAGCATTAATGTAATCGTTATAAGGGCGATATATTTGTGCTGGGTGATGGGAAAAATTTTCTTGTTTACTCATGATTTTCCCCCTCCGTTATATCATTTATGACTTTGTAATAGTTTTCTATTTCTTTTTTAAACTGACCGTCATTTTTTTCTTGAATAGCTTCAAGATCTAATGGCTCTTCGACAAACTTAGGTGGTAAGTGAGATAAAATTAACAATGAACCTGATAAATTATTGTAATCATTCAGAAATTCATTCTCATCGTCTTTTAATTCTTCCTCCTTCTTCTGTTTGTTTTTCAATTCTTTAATTTTGCTGATTGGATACTTATCCAAAAGTTTTTTATACGATTCCAAATACTCGTTAAGAATCTGAAAGAATTGTTTACAGTCATCAAAATCATCGGCTATGATTGCACATTCAAAAAGCCCCTTCAATGCGAACATAATGGAAGAAATATTGTTTTGATCTTTAGCCATTTCCAGGCTTTCTATATAATATGTATTCGCTTCTATTATAAGTTCATTCTTCTTGTTATCGTCTTTTTCCACTGATGCATATTTAAGTTTGATCGCTCCCAATTTACTTGACGTGGTTGTAATTCCAGTTTTGCTTCCTATATCGCGTGATATTTTCAAATTTTCCCGGTAATGTTCTTCAGCTCCACACAAATCTTCGAGCTTTTCACAACATCCACCTAATCCACCATGAGCCATCGCAATACCCAATAGATCATTTATTTCAGGTTTTTTCTTTACTTCTATCGCACGATGAAAATAGTCTTTGGCTAATTCTGGTTTCTTTTCACCGTGTAGAAAAGTAAAACCAGTATTATTATATACTTCAGACATCACTTGCAGTATATGGTTTTGTTCTATTGATGTTAAATTATCTTTCTTTGATAAATTTTCAGCTAGTTCGATTACTTTTAAATGCTCTTCCTTACGCGCTTTGGGATTGTCCTCAACTGAAATTGCATAATAGAATTTTGCCCTTAATTTTTGTACTTCAGTGGCATCATGATCAATGATCTCTTTTGCAATTCTTCTGGCATTAGATAAATCCTTATCCCTATAAAATTTTAGAGCTTGAATTAATCTTAATTCAATCTTAGGCGAGGTTATATCTATTGCATCGTCAGCATTATCAATTATTTCATGAGCCTTTTCTATGCAATCATCTACTTCTTTAAGATTGTTCCCTGCATTTAATAGACATTTTGCAAAATCAATAAACAAGTTTAATTGGATACTTGCATCAATTGTAGTTTCAAATGTTGAGAGTATATTTATACAATGATTAAACAATTTATTTGCAATATTAAATAGGTTTCTATCAGATGCCCGTCCCGCTGCTAGGTTATTATAGACCAGTGCCTTTTCAGGATAAACATCAGCTATAGCCCTAGAATGGGTCGCCAGGGACAGAAGGTCCCGGTAAGGAATCTCATTTTGCAGAATATTGTTCTGTTCAAATTCCTTTTCCTTGATCTCTACATAGCGCTTGTGGTATTCCCTGACCATCTGGGGAACAAATTCATCATCCCCTTGAGCACGCAGGTTGCGGAAAATGCCCACCATCCGTTTTTGAACAAATTCATAGATATCGTCTTTTTCCGAGATATCCTTTAGTATATTGCGTTCTTCGGCACCTTTCACCATGTCCAGGAAATCCAGCATATCCACCTTGAATATTTCAGAGATGATCGAAGCCTTGAATGACCTGCCCAGCACCGCGGCACACTGCAACTTATCCAGTAGACGCGGATCCAAACCGTTTAACAGTTCTTCAACCATGCGATTATAATCATCCGGCTTCGGCAGTTTTTTCAGATCAGCACCCTTGGCAAGAATGAATTTATCAGCGTAGCATTCTATCATTTTCTTTTCAACAGCCGTGTCCAGGGTCTGCAGGATCTGGAGCGGACTACGAATACCTAAATCGTTGAAATAATTCACTAAAACTTGTTTGGAGCGAAAATCGAATTTGAGATTGTCCAGAAATCCATCCACTATTTTAAGTTCTTTTTGAAATAGTTTATGATTGACATCATAGTTGACATTAACCACCTTCTTCTTTTCGGCAAGAAATCCATAGACCTTATCATCATCTTTCGAACGGCTGGTAAAGATGAAACTGACCTTATTTTTCCCTTTAAAGGGTTCTTCACCACTTAAAATATTTATGATTTCACCCAGCAGCTCAATTGAATCATCATCCATCCATTGCGTATCGTCAATAATGAAAATTATTTTACCATTATCTTCAGATAATTGGGTCAAAATTTTTGCAATTGTTTTAGCTATCTCTCCTGTATTAGCCTTTTGAGGTTGTCCATCATCTTCAGCATCAAGCAAGACGCCCAGGGGCCCCAGACCTCCCTTTAGTACACTCTCTAAAACTTGGCCAGTAGGGCTGCTGCGGAGCTCTTCTGCTTTTTTGGCAGGATTGGAAAAACGGTTCACATTTAATAGTTTAGAAAGGGCCTGGGAAAATGGTTCGTAGGGCACCAGATCTGCATCATATTGAGGATCGTCACAATCACCAAAAAGAATTGTTGTTTTAAATTTTTTATCCTTCTCAAACCTGTTCTTTATACCTTTAGCTAGTTCTTTTGCCAGGCGGGTTTTACCCATACCCATATCAGCTTCTATAAATACCACTTCTATTTTTGGGGATTTATCATCATCTAATCCATCTTCTACAAATTTAATAATTTTATCAAAATTAACTTGCCCTATCGTATTGAAAAATTTTGGTTCTTTTATCTCCCTCCTGAGCCAACCGATGCCTGACTGCTCTTCTTCCTTTATAATATTCTTCAGAATTATTTCATTATCAATTTCTTTTTGCACTTCATTGCTATCTACTAACATAGCCATTGAATTTTGATTACCAGGCTTAACTACTTCCCAAATAGCATTTTTATGACTAAACCTGATGCCTTTTTCTATTTTAATACCGCTATCACCGCTGAGTTTCTTTTCCAAGGCGTGGATCAACATTAAGGGAACCGAAACTACAGGACCACTAAATATCAATAAACCGAATGAGGCAAATACCACAGTTTGCACATCCCAGTTCAGGATACATGCAGTATAAATAAACAGGGCCAGCAATAGGAACATATTTTCTATTTTTGATGCTTGATCACAGTTCATAACAGAACCGGAGTAAGATCTGCCGATAACGAATGCAAAGACACCGATGCTTAAAATCGATGGAACCATCATTATTAAGGCATTCTCAAATCCTAATCGAACCGTAGCAGTCATGGCCAATAATGTGAATGATCCCAGAAATGTCCCAAAAACCATTGCAGCGATCGTTTCGGGGTTATTTAATACAACTCCAATTGTTTTTATCCTAGCTGACCCCATGTAAATCAGGAATAAGGGCAATAGGCTCATGGAAAGAACTAAAACACTAATCCAACCCAACCCGCTGGGAGTCCAGATTAAAGTACCGCCATCTATTTCCAATAAGGAAAGTGTGCGAAACAGAATTGCTGTAATGATAAAAGACGATAGAGCAACAGCTAATCCAAACCAGGCTGGGGGATAGCTGCCTTCACTTTGTCGATTTAATGCATTATAAATCAGCACAATAGGAATGCCTAGAAAAAGTAACAGTAACATCCACAGCGAACCCGGATGAGGTGTTTCAGAAAATGCATAGGTACTAATCTCTTTTTCAAATACCTGTTTTTTCATATTCCAAAATTGATAATGAGATGATGCATAAGAAAGATTATCGACCTGGTCGATCATCTCTAATCGCAGAAGCCCAATCCCAACCTGAGAAAACCCGGTGGCTACTTTATTTAAAACCGTTGGGTCGGGGGTTTCTTGGTACAGCAAGTCAATTTCTGCACTTGACAAAATATCAGCCAATTCATGCTGCGTGATAACATATATATTTGTATTGCTGTTCAAATAATGATGTGCAATCTCTTCAACTGCATAACGGACGGATAAATCATAGGATAGCGGCACAACATATTTTATAAGCAATTTAGCGAAAGGCAGGCTGGCAATACTATTTTCCAGGGCAACATCATGGGGATCATCAAAATATTCGACTATTTCATCCTGGTTCAACAAAATGGTGAATAGTGGTGTAAAGTTTTTTAATTCAGAAGTGGCATCTTCTTTTTGGACACGTAATGTATTAAGACCTTTCTGAATTTTTTGATTAAGCCCCATAACATCAGGCGATTTTTCAATACCCTTTAGCTCATTTTGAGCTTTTTCAAAGTAGAAGATAGCCTTATTTATATCAGTAATTTCATTATCACGGGCTCTGGAGAGCCAGTAATAAGTGTCTGCATGTTTGATATATTCTACAGCTTTTGAGACTTGACTAGATTGAGATGGGCTCTGTGCATAAATAATATTAAAAAATGCAACGTAACTACAAATTAGATTGAATAAGTATACCTTCATTCTAAAAACTTATTATTAAATACCATAGCTAAGCAATAATTAGTTTATTTCCAGATCAATGTATTTGATCTCAGGGAATTGCTTATACACTTTATTTTCAATTGAATTAATGAATTGACCAATCATTTTTACAGTTACTTTTAATTCATCCAGATTCAAATCGTTTTTTAAGAGTTCTTCCGCAAGCTGTGGATCCTGATTGATTATCTCACTATTGATATTAAAATCGACTGATAATGAAATAACTTCGGGTGATATAATTTCAGTTTTCAAACTTGATATACTTTTTATTTCCGGTAGGGACAATAAAAAATTATTTATCTCATTTTCTGATGAGACGGATATAGCACGATTGATCAATAATCTACCGTTTGCATACCCTATTATGATTGCCATTATACCCAATAAGAGACCAATAATGATGGATGCAATCGAATCAAAGATCGGATTATGGAAATATCTGGTCATTAGAACACCTATAAATGCAAGGGCCACGCCCAAAACAGCGATACTATCTTCGATCAATATTCCAACCGATGTTGGATCATCACCTTGTTCGATCCATTGTAAAATGGTCTTATCTCCTTTTTGTGAATAAACATCTTTGTATGCCACCAATAATGCATAGCCCTCAGCAACAAAGGAATATCCCAGTATAATCATAACTGTTAAAAAAGACCCTGATTCATGATGGGTACCAAAAAGCGATGATACACCATGATAGGTAGTAACTCCAAAACCAACAAAGAATATTCCTGAAGCAGATAAAAGATTCCATAAATACCTTGCCTGTCCATATCCTACAGGAAATTCGCGGGTAGGTCCCTTTTTTGAGACTTTTATTCCAATTAAAACAAGAGTCTGATTTACTGTATCTGCAAGTGAATGTATGGTCTCAGCAAGCATGGAGGGACTTAAACTAATTAACCAACCTATTGCTTTAAATATAGTTACAGATAGATTGACAATTATAGCAGTAATTACAACGCGAGTTGAGCCACCTGAAGCCATAATATTCCTATATTATATGGTTTAGAAATAGAACAATATTAATAATTATTTAATCTATTCTTTTTCTCTGAGATCTTTATTTACAATAAGTACGGGACAAAGTATATCATTTGCAATATCCTGATCAATAGAGTCAGAAATACTTTCCTTTATATCTCCCATTTTCCGGTGTCCTAATATCACAAGATCATATTCTTTCGATAACTTGGATATCTCACCCTCGATCTTATCACTTTTTAAAATTATTATTTCAGGGTTGGGAAAAGATTCTGTAAAACCATATTCTTCTATTTGTTCTATAATCATTGTATCAGTAATCTCTTTGATACTATCCATCATCATACTCATGTCGCCAGCATATTTTGGATTAACATGTACAACATCCATTTTAGCATCAAGCTGATCTCTGAAAATAATCGCTTCTGCTAATAGGTTCGACTCCCGTGAATCTCCAGATAACGCAAGCAAAATCTTGTTTATTTTCTTCATTAGATTTTCCTAAAAGTAATTTTATTAGAGCAAGTATGAGTATTGTTTTTCATTTTAATAAAAAAATAATCAAAGTCTTTTAATCATGTTCGATATTATTATCTTTAAATCTACACATAATCCCACAAATAAAACACCCCCAAAAATGATGGTCTCCAAATAGAGTATAAACAGCATGATAAGTGGTAATTCCAAAGCCAATAAAAAATATTCCAGTG
>Ga0209252_1002646_pt1 | contig 10506 bp, 7 predicted proteins | sample SaaInlV_135m_DNA_3_FD_184673 | JGI IMG/M metagenome (GOLD analysis project Ga0209252, IMG submission 184673) | Marine microbial communities from expanding oxygen minimum zones in the Saanich Inlet - Saanich Inlet SI074_LV_100m_DNA (SPAdes) (version 2) | ecosystem: Environmental > Aquatic > Marine... | reverse complement strand
CCATCTTGCAATCTCAAGGCTGTTTCGCTCCAATACGTCCAACCGGGCAGCAAGCGTTTGCAACCCGCGCAACGCCAAGCTGCAATCATCTGGTGAGACGGCAAGGCCCAGTTGCTTATAGATCGGTCCAAGCCGGTCGTACGCGAGTTCGTTACGTGCGGAAACAGAGCCAAGCAAGAGGTCACTGTGACCACCGACGTATTTTGTGAGCGCCTGCATACTGACATCTACATCATGTGCGAATGCGTCAAACATCACACCAGCCGCATAAGTATTATCCAAGGCCACAGCAACGCCACGGGCATGGGCGGCCTGAACGATAGCCGGCACATTTTGCACCTCCATTGTGACAGAGCCGGGGCTTTCGCACCAAATGAGGCTGGTATTTTCACGTATCAGCCCATCAATTCCAGCGCCGATTAAGGGATCATAGGCTTCGACTTCAATATTCAAACCACGCATCATACCTTCAGCCATCGCCTTGTTCGGCCCATAGGCAGAGTACGGCACCAAAGCATGGCTGCCTGCTTCGCAATAAGAAAAATAAATCAGTGCTATCGCTGCCTGGCCTCCCGGCACAATGAATGTCTCGGATGCCCCTTCAAGCTCCGCAATTCTTGCCGCCAATTCCAAAGTCGTCGGTGTTCCATATAGCCCGTAGGAATAACCATACTCCGATTGCCGCCAATCATCTGTGACAACCGCTTGATCGTCAAATAAAACCGTTGAGCCACGATAAACAGGTGTGGCAAGTGAGCGGTAATCTTGCCGCGCCTTCGGAGTAGGATTCAGTAATTTTGTGCGCCAATCCATTTTTATTCCTTAATTCTTTTTACATCCCGTTCACTATCCAAGCATATTTTTGCTCTCGGGATCGTAGAAGGGTGCTAAACTGACATCAGCATTGAAGGTTACACCTTCTACCACTACTGCGAATTCACCGATTTCGAGAGAGCCCACATCTGTTTCACCATCGGGCAGCGACACCAAACATAATCCAACTGCACGTCCTGAGGTGTACCCATAAGCCCCTGAGGTCACATACCCAACAACTTTCCCATTACGTAGGACCGGTTCATTGTGATGCAGAATTGGGTTAGGATCACGGAGCTTGACTGAGCACAGGAAAGGGCCTTTGCCTTCTTCCTTACGCGCCAGATAAGCGTCGCGCCCAATAAAGGAAATAGGCTTGCTTGGTTTGCAGGCAAACTCTAGCGCCAGTTGATGCGGCGCTTCGGTATAGGCCATGTCATTGCCCCAATGGACAAATCCTTTTTCGATCCGCAGCGCATTCAGGGCCTCGCCACCAATCAAACGCAAGCCAAATGCCTGCCCCGCCTCGAAAAGAACTTCAAAAACATGCTCAGCAAAGTCCGGCGTGACAAAAATTTCCCAACCTAATTCACCAGAATAGGACAACCGCTGTGCTTTTACGCAGGCGTGCCCGATGTATAACTCCTGAAAGCTGTTGAAGGGGAACGCGGCGTTCGTAACGTCCACGTCGCAGATTGCCGCCATGAGATCTCGGCTTTTGGGGCCCATGATCGCAAGTACTCCAAAGCCCGAAGTCACATCTCGTAGGCGCACGTCTTCTCCGGGCAACAGGTGGTCACGCAGATAAAGATGGTCGCGGCGCGTGTGCGAGATCGAACTCATCACCATAAAAGCGTCTTTGGCATGTCGCGCAATAGTCACATCGCTCTCTATACCGCCGCGTTCGTTCAGCATCAGGGAATAGGCCATACGCCCCACAGCCATTGCAATATTGTTGGTACAGACCCGCTGCAAGAACACTTCGGCATCCGAGCCTTCGACCATCAACTTGCCCAGCATGGTGTAGTCGATCATCGCGACATTTTCGCGGGCAGCCTGTTGTTCCGCCTGCGCATAGTCGAACCAGTTCTGGCGGCCAAAGCTGTAGTCGATCTTTGGCGTGACACCATCGGGCGCAAACCAGCCAGGACGTTCCCAGCCTTGAGTTTCAGTAAAGCATGCACCGCGCGCCTTCATCGCATGATAGAATGGCGACCTGCGCAAATTACGGACGGTTTCACGCTGACGGTTAGGCCAATGCATGGCATAGGTCAGCACCAGTGTTTCGGGACAGCGGTTTTGCAAATAGACATCACGCGCCTGAAATTCTTCACAGCGGCTGGGCTCCATTTCACTGAGGTCAATAGGAGGATGACCCTTCATGATCCATTGCGCGAGTGCACGGCCTGCGCCCGAACCGGATTGAATACCGGTCGAGTTCACGCCAGCTAGGACAAAATAATTCTTGACGTCCGGCGCTTCGCCTAATGTAAAGCGCCCGTCGTAAGAGTAGCTTTCTGGTCCATTGAAGAAGGTACGGATGCCTGTTTCCTGCAACAGAGGCACCCTGTTCATCGCCAGTTCCAGAACATCCATCACATCGTCTTCGACAAAAGGCAACGAGTCAAAACAGAAGGCCTCTGAGATACCGTCCATGCCCCAGGGTTTGGCGTGGTTATAGGCAAAACCAAACAGCAGCTTGCCCGCGTCTTCCTTAAAATAAGTCCCATCGCAATAAGAGCGCAGCACCGGCAGATCGCTGGGCAGGTCCTTGATTGCTTCAGTTACAAGATAGTAGTGCTCGCAGGCGTGCAGTGGAACGCTAACGCCGTTCTGCTGTCCAATATCCCGTGCCCACATCCCCGCGCAGTTAACCACAAAATCAGCCATGATCGTGCCCTGATCCGTGTGCACACCGCTGGCGCGCCCTTCAGTGACAAGAATTTCTTGCACCTTGGTGTGCTCCATGATCGTTACACCGCGCTGGCTTGCGCCCTTGGCCAATGCCGTGGTCAGATCAATAGGGTTGGCCGATCCATCACTTGGCATATAAATACCGCCCAGCACGCCTTCGGGATTCATCAACGGCCAACGCTCCTGAATCTCGCATGCACTTAGATAGTTGGCATCAATGCCGAAAAGTGAGGCGAAATCCGCCTTTCTTTTCAGCTCAGCCATGCGTTCGTCATTGATTGCAATGGAGATTGATCCAGACCGCCGGTATCCGGGATTTTGACCGGTTTCAGCCTCGATTTCTTCTAGCAGTTCGATACCGTATTTTGCGAAAGCCGTGGTGGCATGGCTGCCCTGAAGTTGCCCAACCAGGCCGGCCGCATGCCATGTGGTGCCACTGGTTAGTTGCTTGCGTTCCAGCAGAACAACATCAGTCCAACCCTCCTTGGCCAAATGATAGGCTACCGAACAGCCGTGAATACCGCCGCCAATGATGACAACCTGTGCATGGGAAGGGAGTTGCTTATTCATGATCTTGATCCTGTGTAGATTAGCTGCATTGGCCCGGCCTCTTCATGCGCGACAGCACTAAATAGCGACTTTTCCGCGCATAATTTTCTCAAAGATCGCTGGATCGGTGACTCCTTCCGATCCGATCAGTAAAACACGGGACCGGGCATCAAGCCCTAGCTTGTTCGAGAGTTCGGCGTCCTGACGCACAGCGATCAGGGCGGCAAGTCCGGCGACCGCGCTCTCTCCGGCTTCTAATGTGGCGTCGCCTTCTAAAGGGCGGGCCAGCAGGCGCACGGTCGGTGCGACAATGCCTTCAGGAATGGTGAGGAAATCGGACGCTTCCTCTGCAAGGATTTCCCAGGCCATGCCCGAGGGTTCACCGCAAGAAAGCCCGGCCATCAGGGTTTCTTCCTCTATCGCAAAATTGGTGACCTCACCGTTGCGGCCGCTTTCAAACAGGCAGGCCGCAAGCTCTGGCTCTACGATAATAACACGGGGGCCATCTTTGCCCCAGTGCTGGCGTAGGCCAGCGATGACACCCGCCGCCAAACCGCCAACGCCGCCCTGAAGGAACACGTGGCTGGGCGCATGATACAGAGCGTCGAAAATTTCCTGTGTCATCACGCCATAGCCCGCCATCACGTCGCGTGGCGGCTCCGAGTAGCCCAGCCAGGAGGTATCAGAAACTACGAACCAGTCATTTTCCTCAGCTTCTTTCTTGGCCAGGAGAACAGATCCATCATAATCACCACGAATGCGAATGACTTCCGCGCCGAGATCACGCATGGCCTTGGCACGCCCTTCGCTCACTTCGGCGTGGATATAAATCCGACAAGGAGCACCAAAGCGCTGGCAACCCCATGCGAGTGAGCGGCCATGATTGCCATCGGTGGCAGAAACTAGGGTAATCCGGGCCGCTTCCTCTTTGTAGATGCCATTACGGATATCGGCGAGCGTGACCTCCTGGCCCAGTTTTTCAGATATCTGGCGTTGTAACACGCGCTGTGCTGCGTAAGATCCACCAAGTGCCTTGAAGCTACCAAGGCCAAAGCGAGAGCCTTCATCCTTGTAGAGCACTTCGCCGACTCCAATTTCCTTTGCCAGGGAGGCAAGGGAGACCAATGGCGTTGGGGCATAGCCTTCCCACTGAGTGATCTCTACGTGGGAATTGGCGAAATCCCCTGGAGAGATTACGTGAAAGGCAGCATCGCCATCGCGCATCGTCGCTGCGATGTGAGCAATTTTAGCAGGGGGGAGTAAATCAGACATCAGTGTATCTTTCGGCTTGGGAGACGATCACGGACCAGTTCTGCCCATAAGGCAGACCCAATCGGCAAAAGGGCATCGTTGAAGTCATAATCGGAGGAATGCAAAGGGCGCCCACAAGCGCCGTTTTCACCATTTCCTAAGAGAAGGAAACACCCGGGGACGGTTGCGCAAAAGTGGGCAAAATCCTCTGAGAAAGTCATCGGTGTCCTGTCGGAAACGGTCTCCAGATTCAAGGCACGACCTACCCGGGCCACCGCGTCAGTGGGGCCGGGCGCATTGATGGTTTCGATGAACTCAGTCTTAAAATACACCTCGACTGTGATACCATGTGCGGCGGCGATTCCAGTGACGATTTGTCGCATAAAGCGTTCAATGTTTATACGATCTTCGGGCAGGCACGCCCGAACATCACCTTTCAGAACAGCTTTGCCAGGCAGCACGTTGCGTTGTCCATCGGTGAGGAATTCCGTAACCGAGACCACGGCCCCGGCGGCGGGCGTCAGTTTGCGCGAGACGATCATTTGCAGCGCCGTAACCATTTCAGCTCCCACCGTGATGGCATCCACGCCGACATGTGGCATTGAAGCATGTCCGCCCTGACCATGAATAGCAATCTTAAACAGGCTTTCGCTGGCGCAAATCTGACCAACCCGGGTCGAAACCTGACCCAACGGAGCGCCGGGCAGGTTGTGAATGGCATAAATCTCGTCAATCGGGAAACGCTCCAGCACGCCCTCGTCGATCATGGCGCACGCTCCCAACCCATGTTCCTCATTTGGCTGAAAGATAAAAACCACGGTGCCGTCAAATTCGGGATTGAGCGTCAGCTTCTCCGCCGCACCCAGCAACATAGCCATGTGACCATCGTGACCACAAGCGTGCATCACCCCAGAGTGTCGAGAGACATAGTCATGTGGGCTGGCTTCGTGGATTGGCAGCGCATCCATATCGGCGCGCAAACCGATTGCGCGATTTCCGCTACCCGCTTTCAACACGCCAACCACACCTGCACCTTCATGTACTTCAAGCCCAAGGGCGCGCAGATATTGGGCAATCTTCGCCTTTGTGCGTTCCTCCTGAAAACCCAGCTCGGGATGTTGATGAAAGTCGCGACGAAGAGCGACCATATCCGGTTGCGGCTGAGCCCGGTTCTTAGGCTTAAAACTTGTCATAACGCAGTCTCTCTTTGCCGTGCAACTGAATTAGCAACCGCGCGCGGCATCGCCCCACATATCTGACAGGCTAATACCCATCTGATACGGATCTTCAGGGTTCACGAACAATTGGCTGGTGCCGTAGATGAAAGCACGCCCAGTAATTTCGGGCAATACGACGTCGGTTCCCTGGATGGTTTGCTTTTCCCGTAGGAGCATTTTGAATTCGCCGTTGGTGATGGACAGGGCGATATGTTCTTCGTTCAGCTTCATTTTTCCACGTGCATGTAGGATCGCAGCGCGGGCGGCAGCACCGGTGCCACAAGGGGAACGATCAATGCGCCCACCGGGCATCATATTGGCAAAGCGGTGGATTTTGGACCCTTCCTCTGGATCGAGGGTCATAAATGGAAAAGCGCCAAGATTAATTTTGTTGATCGTCTCATCATAGGGATGGCTGATGCTGACCTGCTCTTTCAAAGCAATGCCAACCTTGCGCAACACTGCTGCGATGTCTCGCGCTTCGTCCGGTTGAATCGAAAACCCAAGTTTACGGGCATCTACAAAACCATAATACCACCCCCCCCACCCAACGTCAGTGAACAAGGTACCGAGACCTTCTACTTCTATTGGGTGATCAACGTGGACCGGGAAAGAAGCGGGCGCGCTTACGGTGCATGCAATTGCATTGCCGTTCTCACATCGAACTTTCACATCAATCAGCCCCGCTGCCGTATCCAATCGAACCAGCGTTTCAGGTTCTACCATCGGCAAAGCGCCTGTTTCAAGCAACACAGTTACGACGCAAATCGCATTTGCACCCGACATCGGATAGCAGCCATTGGCCTCCATCGGGAAAAACCCCACATCTGCATCATCGCGTGTTGGCGGCACCACAAGGTTGGTGGTTTTGTCGACGCCCCCGCGCGGTTCATGCAGGACGAACCGGCGCAGGCTGTCATCAACGCTGTTAATGTAGTAAAGCTTCTCGGACATAGTTTTGCCAGGCAGGCCAATCACACCACCGGTGATCACGCGGCTGACTTCGCCACCGATGTGAGCATCTACGGTTGTTATAAGGCGGTTTGTTTTCATTGGCTTATCCTTGCATCAGCGCATTTCTACCAGTCCCGGAACAGAGACATTGTTAAGCAACGGCCCGATACCTGCAGGCCGTTGTAATTCTTTGTTCAGATAAGTCAGTCGAGATAGGAGTCAGCGTTTGCTGCAGCAACACTTTCCTGGAACACCTTCAAAAGCGCCTTGCCATCATCACCCAGAGTATTAGCCAGATGCTCAATAACAGCCGGCTGGGCCAGCGCTTTGAACTCGTCGCGCGCTTCTTGGGTAAGGGCCACAACTTCCATCTTTTCACTCAGCGCAGGCAGGCCGCGATCAGAGGCTTCGATGATCCGGCTGATGCCGCGGCTAGCAACAACGCAGGATTCCGATGCATAACGAACAATGCGCTTCTCAGAATCACTCAGTCTGTCCCAGAATGCACCCGACAGAAGCATCGTGTAAGGCGAGAACAAGTGGTTGGTCAGGGTCAGGTGAGCCTGCACTTCGGCAAAGTTTGCGTTGGCGATGATCGGCACGGGGTTCATCTGTCCGTCGATCACGCCAGTTTGCAGGCCGGAATACACCTCACCCCACGCCAGTGGATAGGCTTCGCCGTTCAAGGAATTGATAATGATCTTATGCGAAGGAATCGTCATGGTGCGAATGCGCACGCCATCAAAATCTTCAACACCCGCGATCGCACGTTTGGAGTTTGTTACGGCAAAAAACCCACCTGAATCCGGGAAGCCAAGAACTTCAACGCCTTCCAAGTTTGCCTCGATGTCATTGGCCAGCGCATCGCCGAATTTACCGTCAAACACACCGTAGGTCGCGGCATTGTGGTCATAAGCAAACACGAGGTTCAGAACGTCGATATTAGGATAATAGGTTGCCATGCTGCCGGTCGAGGCAAGAACCGCCTGAATGGTGTTGTCCTGCGTCATCTGGACGGCTTCTTCGTTACTGCCCAGTTGGTCGGACGGATAGATTTCGACGTTAATGCTGCCATTAGTGTCTGCGTTAACAATATTTGCAAATACAGAAGCACAGGCATGTGTCGGGCTGTTAAATGCATCAGCTGCCTCTTCGTGAGTGAGGCGCAGTGTCTTTGTTTCGGCAAATGATGCCGTAGCGGACATGACCGCCAATGCGGACACCACGCCAATTGTCGCGATTTTGTTATGAGTTGTCATTTTTGTTCACCTTTGGTTGAGTTGGTTTTTAGTATGTTGCACCGGGCAGCAGTGCATGAAAAAATGAGTGCACAGTTTGGAGATCCTGCGCGCTCACGGCATCATGGGGCCCATTCCACGAAACCAAAGAAGCGCGGCAAGAACAGAGCCAGTGTTTCATTGAAGGAAAACGAGACCATCACCAGTGTTTCAGCGACAAGGAATGGCCAAAGTTTCATGGCAATACGTTCCAGCTTCTCTCCGGTTACCGACGACAGAACAAACAGACAGGCCCCAACCGGCGGCGTCATCAAAGAGATGTTGAGTGCCAGAATGATCATGATGCCCGCGTGCACGGGGTCCATGCCGATGGAATTGGTCAAAGGCACCAAAACCGGGGCTACGATGATCAGCGTGGCGGTGATATCCATCACCATGCCGACGAAAAGCAGAAAACCCATGATCATTGCGATGATCACATAAGGGTTGTCCGACATGGCCCCCATCTGGGTGGCGATGGCCTGAGGAATCTGATTGAAGCTCAGCCACCAGCCCAGAATGGTGGCAAACCCGATGATGACAAAGATCACACCCGTGATCCGCGCGGTGCGCACAAGCATTTCGTACATGTCCTGAACGCTGATGTTGCGGTAAACGAAAACACCGATAAAGAGCGCATAGGCGACAGCGATAGATGCCGCCTCGGTTGGTGTGACGATGCCACCAAGAATGCCACCAAGAATGATCACCGGCATGATCAGAGCCAGGATAGATCCTTTGAATTCGCGCCACATATCTATCAGCGCAGCACGGCGTTCGGCGGCAGGCAGGTTATTGGCATTTGCGCCCAGACGGATCACCACCATGCAGATCAGACAAATCACAAGGCCCGGCAGAATACCCGCCGCGAATAAGGCTCCGATAGAAACGTTCAACAATGAGCCGTAAATGACCATCAATCCTGAGGGCGGTATTGTCGGCCCAATAATGGAGCCCGCCGCCGTGACCGCACAGGCATAGTCACGCTGATATCCATGGCGTACCATCTGGGGCACAAGCGTCTTACCGAATGCTGCTGCATCAGAAGTTGCTGATCCCGTTAGGCCCGCGAACATCACAGATACAACCATGTTGGTCTGAGCTAGCCCGCCCCGCAAGTGACCAACCAACACACGCGCCAGTCCAACCAACCGGGCTGTGATGCCGGTGTGGTTCATAATTTCACCAGCCAGTATAAAGAACGGCATCGCCAAAAACGGAAAGATGTTTAGTCCGTGAAAAACCTTTGCGGGCGTGAGGTGCAGATACCCGGTACCGCCCATCTGGATCAACCCGGCAATCCCCGCTGCCCCCAGAACAAAGCCGATAGGCATGCCAAGTGCGATCAGCACAACAAAGACGATGGCGACAATCATTCGATGAACTCCGCTGAGTCAAATTCGGAGTAGTCACCAAGATCACGCATGGCCGTCAGAAGCGTTTGCAATGCGGCAATCCCCATTGTCACAGGCAGCGCCATATAGGGCCAGTACAGCGACATACCAAAGATATGCGCGAATTTGCGTGCGCCTTTGTCAGCAAAATCAATACCATACCAGGTAATCGCCAAGAACATGACAAGCGTGATACATTCGACACCTACGGCCATTGGTCTGCGAAATCGGTGCGGAATTCTGTTGGTCAGTATCGTCAGCCCGATGTGTTCGCGTCGCGCAATCCCTGCAGAAATTGCCAGCAACGCCATCCAGATCATCAAGTAACGTGCCACCACTTCGGGCCATGGCAGTTGCCAATGAAAGAGGTACCGATCAACGACACCAATCCAAACATCCAGAACCAGCACAAACATGAGGGCGGCAATGATCCGTTCAACCCACCAGTTGATCATTTTGCTTAGGTTACCTGCCAACCTTTGCATGAATTGCCCTTCCCTGTTTCTTGGTCGCTGATTTCAGCAGTTTCGGTTGCGCTTGTTGGGAAACCAGTCGACAATGGTCAAGACAACTGGATTCTGGTACGTACCAGTTAGGGTACAGTCAATTCTGGTATGTACCAAGAGAAAATTTGAATGACTTCGAAACAGACGCCAAAATACATGCATATCAAATCCGAACTGGCTGAAGAAATTCGCCAGGGGGCGTTGCGATCACATGACCGACTTCCATCGGAACGCGCGCTAAGCGAACGGTTTGGCGTGAGCCGGGCAACGGCACGTCAAACGTTGATTCAATTGGAAAAAGAGGGGCTGGCTTATACAAAGGATCGTTCCAACCGCTTTGTTGCGGAACCCAGCGTTGACTATGATCTGAGTACAACCATCAGCTTTTTTGCAACCGGCATCGACCGCAAAAGCGAGGTTAAAATCGAAGTGCAGAGTTTTGAAACAGTTGCGGCAGATTCTGCTCAATCTGAGGCTCTGATGATCAGCGATGGGACCAAAATCCACAAATACTCGCGAATCGCTCGGGTGGGAAACAAACTGGCATTCGTCGAAGAGGAATACGTTCAGGCGGACCGATTTCCCGATTTGGAATCTCGAAACCTGGAACGACCGCTCGTGCCCTTTTTCG
>Ga0209252_1002645_pt1 | contig 10507 bp, 10 predicted proteins | sample SaaInlV_135m_DNA_3_FD_184673 | JGI IMG/M metagenome (GOLD analysis project Ga0209252, IMG submission 184673) | Marine microbial communities from expanding oxygen minimum zones in the Saanich Inlet - Saanich Inlet SI074_LV_100m_DNA (SPAdes) (version 2) | ecosystem: Environmental > Aquatic >... | reverse complement strand
AAAACAGCAAAAAAACAACTGAAAAAATAGATTAATTTCTATTGATGGCTATTGATCGTTTAATAGCGGAAGAATGAGCTGAAGGGTCTTGGAGGTCGCACCTGTGTTTTGGTGAATCATATGTTTACCGCGATCGCCCATTAAATTTCTTAGATGGGGGTCCTGAAGTAGCTGGTTTAAAACTTTGTCTAAATCTTCTTCATCTTTGATTTGGAATCCCGCTTTGGCCTCAAGTGTGAGGCGACTGATTTCAAGAAAATTCCCCATGTTGGATCCGAACACCACAGGCACACCCACCGCGCAGGGTTCCAAAATGTTATGCCCTCCGATGCCTCGAATGGGAATAAGACTGCCGCCGACCACCGCGATATCTGCCGCTCCGAAGAGCATTGGTAACTCTCCCATGGTGTCAGCAACCTGGACGCTCACCTGATCATCAAGTTTGCGGTCGTCGATGCTTCGGCGATTGAGTTCGAAACCGTTGTTAGTCACTAATCGGGCGACAGGGTCAAATCGTTCCGGGTGGCGGGGTGCGATAACCAGAAGAAGGTCGTTAAATCTTGTTTGAAGTTTCTTAAACGTGCGAAGCAATAGCGCCTCTTCTCCTTCGTGAGTACTTCCAGCAACGATGACGGGACGGTTGAATCCCCACTCAGCTCTAATCGCGTGAGTGAGGTCCGCCATATTTAACGGCATCTTAATCTCGAACTTAGTACTACCTGTTCGATGAATTTTGTTGGCACCCACACCCAGGGTTTCGAGACGGCGTCGATCATCTTCGGTTTGGGTTGCGAATACTGATACCCTCGATAAGACTGAACGGATAAGAGGACGAATCATGTGATATCGATTTGCAGATTTTTCGGATAACCGAATATTGGCCATGGCCACGGGGATGTTTCTTTGATGACAATGTCTGATGATGTTCGGCCAAATTTCGGTTTCCATCAGAATCAGCACTTTGGGCTGAATGTGGTCAAGAAATTGTTTAACGGCGAAAGCGTAGTCGTAAGGCGCGTAGCGGTGAACAACAGATGAGCTAAATGTATCGGTGACCTGTCGAGCCCCCGTTGGGGTCATCGTCGTAATGATGATCCGTGCAGAGGGGCGGTCTGTTAGGAAGCGTTGAACCAACGGTGTGGCGGCATGAACTTCTCCGACGGATACTGCATGTATCCAAAGATCAAAAGAAGGCTCTATTTTTTTACCGCTGCCAAAACGTTCGCCCAGCCGATTTAGATAACTCGGGTTTTTAAGTATCCTCAAGACCAGTTTTAAAACGAGTAGGGGAAGGAACAACCAAAGTGCGAGCGTGTAGAGAATGATGGGCATGGTCAACAGTAAAAACTAGGACCCCATTGCCGACTCGCGAAGCCAATCTCGCGGTTTGAGAAAATCTGTAACGAGTGTCTGTTCTGTGCTGCCGGGGTCGTCTTTTCGATCATATTGCCAAGTGACTTTGGGGGGTAGAGACATCAGAATCGATTCGGTTCGACCTCCACTTTGGAGTCCAAAAAGAGTACCGCGGTCATAAACCAGGTTGAACTCGACATAACGTCCTCGGCGATAAAGCTGGAATGATCGTTGGTCAGAAGAGAATGCTTGAGCTCGTCTTTTGGAAACAATCGGCAGATAGGCCGGCAAAAAATGGTTTCCAACGCTTCGGGTTAATGCAAATGCGGTCTCAAAACCGCCCTCAGAGTAATCATCGAAAAAGAGTCCTCCGATCCCTCTTTGCTCGTTTCTATGTTTTATAAAAAAATAATCATCACACGCTTTCTTGAGCGTTGGATACAGATTAGAGCCAAAAGGGTCGACCGCGGCTTTTGCTGTTGTGTGCCAATGGATCGCATCCTCGAGATATCCATAGTAAGGCGTTAGATCAAATCCTCCCCCAAACCACCAGATCGGTCGATCGTTAGTGTGCGCGTAGAAGAATCGAACGTTCATGTGCGATGTGGGCACGAAAGGATTTTCAGGATGAATGACAAGGGATACGCCCATTGCCTGAAAAGGGCTTCCCGCCAGTTCGGGGTGTCGTGCCGACGCTGCTGCCGGCAGCGAACTGCCTTCAACATGGGAGAAGTTGACGCCCGCTTGTTCAAACAGCAGGCCTTTTTGCAATATCCGAGTTCGACCCTGGCCGTTCGATGATTCCCATGCATCCTCTTCGAAGACGCCCTTGCCATCCGCCTCGCCTAATGCCAGGCAGATGGCATCTTGAAGTGTTTTCAGGTAATCGCTGACCTGCGCAATATCAATATCGTTATTCAATTGTTCTAGCCCCTGATTGACTTTCCGGTCAGTGCGTCTGTGATGGCGCTGGGTTCCGAGGCGTTGCCTACCGCTGCATCGAGAATGCAATCAATTTCATTTTTGAATTCATTTTTTACTGACTGCGCGGTTCGTAGAGACGGCCGACCCGATCGATTTGCGCTGGTGGATACGATAGGCAGACCACTGTCGTGACAGAGCTGTTGTACAACGGGGTGGTTAGTGACACGAACCGCTAGTGACGAATGTTGACCGCGTAGCCAGGATGGGACACTCGACAGGGCGGGTAACAGCCAGGTATGTGGTCCAGGCCAGGAAGCCAGGGGTGCCACCATCAATTTTTCATTTGTCATATCAACGAGTCCCCGAAGTCTCAGGGGTGTGTCAGCGATCACGATAAGGCCGTGTCGCCAATCTCGATTTTTTAAAGCCAGTATACGGCGCACGGCCTCTTGATTGGAGGGGTCACACCCTAATCCAAAGCAAAATTCTGTTGGGTAGGCAATGACGCCGCCACGATGGAGGCAGTCGACGCCATCAGAAACCTCGCGTGTTAATGAATCTTTGATGATCGGGTACCTTCGGCGGGTCAGTCAAACGGCCCGCCAACCAATGTCAGGCCGCCATCCGGCTCCGGACCATTGGATTGACCCGACCCCGCTGTAAGCATTTTTTTGGGCGTCTATCAGGGTTTGTCCCAATGCCGTTACGCAAAGCACTCGCCCACCATCCGTCAGGATTTTATGATGCTCTGTTCGAGTACCCGCATGGAAAACTTTTATATCGCTGGAATTGATTTCATCAAGTCCATGAATTTCATCGCCCCGCGGGTAATCCCCGGGGTAGCCGTCTGCAACCATCACCACGCCCAGTGCATAACGGGAGTCCCATTCTAATGAGTAGTCATCGATACGCCCCTCGATTGCTGATACACACAGCGCGATCAAATCCGATTGCAACCTCATCAATATTGGCTGGGTTTCTGGATCACCCAGGCGACAGTTGAACTCCAGTACTTTAGGGTTTCCGTTGGGATCAATCATTAGGCCTGCGTACAAAAATCCAAGGTAAGGCATGCCTTCTTCTGCGAGTCCGCGAACTGTAGGATTAATAATTTCGTCCATGATGCGTTTATGCAGAGCGGGATCGACATTCGGCGCGGGGGAGAAAGCACCCATTCCTCCGGTGTTGGGCCCTTTGTCGCCCGCTTCTCTCGCTTTATGGTCCTGTGAAGTGGCGAGTGGGATGACCTGAGTCCCTGAAGCGACACAAATAAAGCTGACCTCTACGCCCTCAAGAAATTCTTCGATGACGAGCGTTTGCCCTGCGTCTCCGAAGCGTTGATCGACAAGAATTTCATCAATCGCGTTTAGCGCATCGACCTGGGTGTGTGCAATGATGACGCCTTTTCCGGCCGCCAAGCCGTCAGCTTTTAGCACCAGCGGAAGCGTATGAGCGAAGACGTATTCTCGGGCTTGTTCAGCATTTGTGAACGATTGCCAGCTCGCGGTGGGGATTTGATGCCGGTCGAGAAAAATTTTCGTAAAACTTTTGGATGCTTCCAGTTGAGCCGGGCCGCTGCGGGGGCCGAAGCAAGGAAGGCCGGCTTCCGAAAATCGATCGACAATTCCATCGACTAAAGGCGCTTCTGGACCGACGATCGTGAGATCCACTTGTTTTGAAATAGCAGCTGAGATCAGTCCGTCGATATCATCAGCCTTGACGGGAATATTCTCGACGTGTTTCTCCGTTGAAGTTCCCGCATTTCCAGGAGCAACGAACACTTTTTCGACTTGAGGTGAAGCGATGGCTTTCCATGCGAGCGCGTGCTCCCGCCCCCCATTGCCAACAATGAGAACTCGCATACGCTAGTGCCGGAAGTGCCGCATGCCGGTGAACACCATTGCCATTCCCTGCTCATCGGCAGCGGCGATGACTTCATTATCACGTTGCGAGCCACCGGGTTGGATGACCGCTTGGATCCCAGCTTTTCCAGCGGCATCAATGCCATCGCGGAAAGGAAAAAATGCGTCTGAAGCCATTACCGATCCGGCAACCGTTAGGTTCTCGTCGGCCGCCTTGATTCCTGCAATGCGGGCCGAATAAATACGACTCATCTGACCTGCCCCAATCCCAATGGTTCTAAGACCTGAGGCATACACAATCGCATTGGACTTTACAAATTTTGCGACGATCCAGGCGAACAGTAAATCATCGAGTTGTTCTGCGCTGGGTTTTTTCTGCGTCACGACCTTTAGATCAGATACGGTCACTCGACCCAAATCGTGATCCTGCACCAACAGACCGCCCCCAATTCGTTTAAAGTGGCGTTGTGCAAATCCGAGCGGATCGATCCCTGACACTTTCAGTACGCGGATGTTTGGTTTTGTTGCGAATATCCCGATAGCCTCTTCCGAGTAATCCGGTGCGATCATGACCTCGACAAATTGTCGTTCGATAATGATCTTGGCCGTCGTTTCATCGACTGTTCGATTAAAAGCAATAATGCCTCCAAATGCGGAGGTGGGATCGGTAGCGTAAGCCGCTTCATAGGCTTGTAGCGCAGTCTGCGCGACAGCAACCCCGCAAGGATTAGCGTGCTTAATGATGACGCAGGCGGTGTTTTTAAACGCGCTGACGCACTCAAGCGCGGCATCAGCGTCGGCAACATTGTTGAAGGAAAGCGCTTTTCCCTGAAGTGAAATTGCAGATGCGAGGGTTCCGGTCGCCGGTGCGGACTCTTTGTATAGAGCAGCGCTTTGGTGAGGGTTTTCGCCGTAGCGCATCGTCTGAGCTTTTTCATACTGCAGGTTTAGCATTTGGGGCAGTCCATCTTCCGGGTCGAGCGTGAGGTAATTGGAAATCATCCCGTCGTATTGGGCTGTATGACTAAAAGCTTTTGCAGCGAGTTCGCTACGAGTGATCTGTGACACGCCGCCGCTAGTTTCGATCTCTGAAGCCACCCGATCGTAATCGGACTGACTGACAATCACAGTAACGGCATCATGATTCTTGGCAGCTGCGCGGATCATTGAGGGTCCCCCGATATCGATGTTCTCAATCGCATCTTCTCGCGTGCAGGCTTCCTGTTCGATCGTTTGCGCAAAGGGGTATAAGTTGACGGCTACGAGATCGATTGGATTAATATCGTGGCGGGACATTTCTTTATCATCGATGCCGCGCCGGCCGAGCAAGCCGCCATGAATTCGGGGGTGAAGCGTTTTGACCCGACCATCCATCATCTCGGGAAAACCAGTGTAGTCTGATACCTCGATGACGGGCACGTTCTCCTGCTGCAAGAGACGAGCAGTACCTCCGGTAGACAGAATTTCAACGCCGTGCGCTGAGAGTCTTTTTGCGAATTCGACGATGCCTCGTTTATCTGAAACGCTAATTAAGGCTCGCCGTACGGCGCTTATTTTTTTTGTGGTTGCCATTTGAGAAGTTTTCTATTTTTTGAAGCGTTATTCAATCCCCTTAAATAAGGTTTGATATTCAACGCAGCCGGTGAGCCGTTAGTTTTTTTCGAAGCGTATTCCGATTTAGTCCCAACAGTTTGGCGGCTTTGAGTTGATTGCCCTCAACGTGTTGCATGACCTGCTGAAGAAGGGGTCGCTCGACTTCAGTAATAACAAGGTCATATAGACCCTCAGTCGCAACACCATCAAGATCGTTGAAGTAGGCCGTCAAGGACTGACGGACGCAGTGGGCTAAGGGAGGCGTTTTAGGGGTGTTCATCGCTCGTTTTTTCAAAAAGTTGTGCAAATAGCATATTGACCAGATTTTGTTGCAGGTCGGGTGTAAGCGCTCGGTTAAATTGAGTGCGAAAAGTTGAATCCGCGCCGAGTTTTTCAGCATACCACTGTACATGCTTACGAGCGATTCGGACGCCTTGCTCAATTCCGTAGAAACTATACAGCTCTACAAGGTGGCTAATGATGATTTCGTGCTTGCGCGCTAATGAGGGGTCTCCAGGATCATCACATTGCCGAAGGACCTGATCAATTCGATCAAGCAGCCACGGTTGTCCCTGCGCCGCCCGTCCGATCATCACCGCGTCGGCGCCTGTTATTTTAAGAACCTCGATCGCCGTTTGGGGTGAATCGATATCCCCGTTTGCAATCACGGGGATCGAGATCGATGACTTGACGGCACGAATGGTTTCGTAATCAATAGGCCCGTGATAGCGGCAAGCTCGGCTTCTGCCATGGACGGTAAGTGCTTTGATACCCGCTTCCTCAGCAATTTTGGCAATGGTGATGGCATTTCGATGTTCTCGATCCCAGCCGGTCCGCATTTTTAGTGTGACAGGGACTGAAGCGGCCGATACCACGGAATCAAGAATGCGACCCACCAGTGGCTCATCTTTCATTAACGCAGACCCAACCAGTCGTTTGCACACTTTCTTGGTCGGACAACCCAGATTGATATCGATGATTTGGGCCCCCCGGCTGACGTTTTCTCTTGCGGCGTCCGCCATCTGCTCTGGATCTGCGCCAAGAAGTTGGACGCTGACAGGGTCTGATTCTCCACCGTGAGTCGTTCGTTGCCGAGATTTTCGAGAGTTTCGAAGTTGAGGTGCGGCACTGACCATTTCACTTACGGCTAGGGCTGCCCCAAATCGTCGAGCGAGGCGACGGTAAGGTTGATCGCTTACGCCTGCCATGGGCGCCGCGATAACCTGTCCCGGTAGTTGAACATTGCCAATAGTGACCCCCGTTTTTTTTTCCGGAAAACCCATTTCACGCATGATCTTGTGTCACCGGAATTAAGATCGAACCGCCCGTGCCGACAGGCCCCGAACGCGGGGATCGACATTAGCAAGGACTAATCTCACGACAGCCTCCCGACCGCTACCAATGACCACGGCACCACTGGCAACGCCGTATTCGCGCGGCAGATACGTCCGTCGCCCCAGCAGTTCTCCCGAAGCGCTATTTAAGCTTATTTCTAAAGATGGATAATTTTCGGAATTGTGACTGTGGTTCAGTAGATGTACCCGCACGATGAGTGCTTCAGGCGCCGTTCGATGAAGGTCGATGCTGCTATGCGTGACCGAGATCGCCGGTTTGTTTAATGGCGGAGCGAGTTCGCAACCCGTTTGGCGACAAAGCGCGGCAATAAACGGCCGCATCTGGGGAGCGCTCGCGATTTCCTCAAGCAAGACAAATCGAACCTGAAAGAAAAGGCCGAACACAGCGATGAAAATTCCGGCTAAGGGCCAAATTGAGCGCGTTGTTGATTTTTCCTCTGTCGGCTCAGGCGGCCTTGGGTTGACTGAGGGGTCTTTATCTGGCGCTTGAGAATCGTCATCTACCCAGATTTGAAGTCGAGGCTCGGTTCGACCCGATGAGTAAAAAGAACCGCCGGCTTCGTAACCATCTGCCGGATTACTTGCACTGCGATCATCTGTTGGTGTCGTTAACGGTTTTTCGTGATCCAAACTCGAAAAAGTTGAAATTTTCACCGGAATCGTGGATCCAAGAACGGGATTGGGTATCCGGTCAATCAGGTTCCACGCAGCATTAAATTCAGCGCCACAGGTCTCGCAGGTAATGAGCCCCGCGTTAACCTGCAAAACCTCTGGTGAGACTTCTATTGAGGCCTCACAGAGATTGCATTTCGCTTGAAGTGTTGATGAGCGGGGTGTGAGCATGAGGTAATCGAGAGCTTCAGTTACGCGACCCGTGTAGGACAACCCATTCCTCTTGTCGGTCGAGCGCTAGATTGTACTGCGGGAAGACGTTTTGTACCCGGTCAGCCTGAGACTCCAGGATTCCGCTGAGTATCAGTTGCCCTCCGGTTTTGAGATGGCGATTCAGTTTTGATGCAAGCTCAATAATGGTTCCGGCAAGAATATTGGCAATCACAATATCAAATTGGGAGTTGGGGTCAATTTCTTCTGGCGTCATCACGGTAAGATTTTTCTCGACGTCATTGAGCGCTGCATTTTCACGACTGGCTGTTAGGGCGCGTGGGTCAAGGTCTACGCCGATTGCGTGCTGACCGCCCATCGCCAGTCCGGCTATCGCCAGAACACCAGAGCCACACCCGAAATCCAGAATGGTTTGATTGTCGACGTTAAGTTGCTCGAGCGCCCTTAAGCATAGCTGAGTAGTGGGGTGCGTTCCCGTTCCAAATGCAAGCCCCGGGGTGATGATAATCTCCAGGCCACGGGCTGCTGAAGACGGCTCCCACGGCGGGCAAACCCAAAGATGGTCGTTCACTTTTAAAGGCGGAAAGTTTTCCCGGCCGGACAATTCCCAGTCTTGATCTGGAAACTGCTCGATAACAGGATGACACGACGGCCCCAACACCTGCTTCAGTGTCTCAAGAATGGGTGACGTGCGGGTTCCGGATTCGAAAAGACCGGAAATAATTTGTTGGGTCCAGCACGGATCGTTTGGAGTGGCTCCGTCGAATTGGGGGGAGTCACCCGCGTCGACGTGAGTAATCGCCAAGGCGCCTAGGCCGTGAAGGATTTCGTCAATCCGCCCAGCCAAGTGACCTGCAGTGGTGATTGAGATGCGTATCCAATTTGACGGGCCTGAATGGGTCACGCTGTTAAGGTTTGTGCACTACGGGAGAAGCTGGCGTTCGAGGTAGTGGATATCGAGGGCCCGCTGTCGGAATGCAGCATCATCGACCAGTCGTTGCTGGAGGCTGATATTAGTGTCAATACCCTCTACGACCATCTCCCGAAGCGCGCCGCGCATACGCTGAATCGCTTGTTCACGATTCTCGCCATAAGCGATGACTTTAGCGATCATTGAATCGTAGTAAGGTGGCACTTTGTAGTTATTGAAGATATGAGAGTCAACGCGAATTCCGGGGCCACCGGGCTGGTGATATTGGGTAATTTGCCCGGGCGAGGGCAGAAAAGTTTCGGAGTTCTCCGCGTTAATTCGGCATTCGACGGCATGCCCGCGAAGCCTGACATCAGATTGTTTAATGCTCAGCGGTTCTCCGGCCGCGATTTTGATCTGCTCGCGCACGATATCCACTCCGGTGATCAACTCGGTGACAGGATGCTCGACCTGAAGTCGCGTGTTCATCTCAATAAAGAAAAACTCGCCATTCTCATAAAGAAATTCAAAAGTGCCGGCGCCGCGGTAGCCTATTTCGCGGCAGGCGTTGGCGCATCTTTCGTTCATATCGTGTCGCACGTCATCCGGGATTCCAGGTGCCGGTGCCTCCTCCAGAACTTTTTGATGACGCCGTTGCATCGAACAGTCTCGATCTCCTAGAACAACCACTTCACCGTAGGTGTCGGCAAGCACCTGAAATTCGACATGTCGGGGTTTCTCGAGGTAACGCTCCATATAGACGGTGTCATTACCAAAAGCGGCTAGGGCCTCGCTTCGTGTTAACTGCCAAGCATTCAGTAGCGCAGCTTCTGTGTGGACGACGCGCATGCCTTTTCCGCCTCCGCCGGCCGTTGCTTTGATGATGATCGGATAGCCGATATCAGAAGCAATACGCATGATTTCATCTGAATCATCAGGGAGTGATCCATCCGATCCCGGCACGCAGGGAACGCCCGAAGCTTTCATCGCAGAAATGGCTGAAATTTTGTCGCCCATCAGCCGAATGGTCTCAGCAGAAGGGCCAACAAAAATGAAACCACTCTGTTCCACGCGCTCAGCAAAGTCTGCGTTTTCAGCGAGAAAACCGTAACCGGGATGAATCGCTGTGGCGTCGGTGACTTCTGCGGCTGCAATAACTGCCGGGATATTTAGGTAACTTGCTGCGGCAGGCGCGGGCCCGATACAAACAGATTCAGAGGCGAGCCGCACATACTTGGTATCTGCGTCTGCTTGGGAGTGCAGTGCGACCGTTCGAATGCCAAGTTCGCCGCAAGCCCGAAGGATGCGAAGCGCGATTTCGCCACGGTTGGCGATCACCAGTTTATCAATCATGGATGGAGGCTAAACGCCTTGCTCTTCAATCACAAAAAGAACTTCACCGAATTCAACAGGATCGCCACTGCTTTTTAGTATTTTGCGGACGATACCGCTCACTTCCGCTTCAACCTGATTAAAAATCTTCATCGCTTCAATCATGCAGAGCGTGTCGCCCGCGGTTACTTGGCTGCCGAGTTCCACATAAGAACTTGAGTCAGGGTTGGGTGACGCGTAAAAAGTACCGACCATCGGTGAGCACACCGTGCTGCCACTGTCGGAGGCAGGCTCGCCAATTGGTGCGCTAGCGGCTGGGGTGCCAACCGCGGGAT
>Ga0209252_1002632_pt1 | contig 10549 bp, 12 predicted proteins | sample SaaInlV_135m_DNA_3_FD_184673 | JGI IMG/M metagenome (GOLD analysis project Ga0209252, IMG submission 184673) | Marine microbial communities from expanding oxygen minimum zones in the Saanich Inlet - Saanich Inlet SI074_LV_100m_DNA (SPAdes) (version 2) | ecosystem: Environmental > Aquatic >... | reverse complement strand
GTGTTGTTTACATCTGAAATTGTCTGAATAAGTGACATGTATCAAAAATCCTTTGGATATTTCATATAAACCTAGTTGAATTTACACAAGAAATTTAAGAAAATACTGTGAATCGGTGTTATGGAGCGATATTTGATTCATATAAAAAATGAAAAATATGTTCCTGTGAATTCACGTGAAATACTACATAGATCAAGAGATCTAATTTCTGGAATGGATGCTCATGTTAGACTTGCTAGGGTTGCTACAACTTTCATTGAATTTGATGTAGCTATTGAAACAAAAGATGTACAAACACTTGTAAAAAAATTATCTCCTATTGGGGATTTGGATAATATTCGACATGTGGTTGAGGAAGAAATTGAAATAGATCAAGGAATTAAAGATGGTATTTTTTATTTTAATGCTGAACGATTTTGGGAATGTCATGAGGCATTTGAAGGTGTTTGGAAACAATGTTTTGGACGTGAAAAAGAGTTGGTTCAAGGAATTATACTTGTAGCAGTTGCATATGCTCATGCTCAAGAAAACGAATTGAGTATTGGTGTTGCAATGTTAACTAGGGCTTTAGAAAAATTAGGTAGTTCGCCATCTATGTATCATTCAATTGACGTTGAACAAATTAGAAAAAAATCTGTTGAAATGCAAAAAATTAATGATTTGGTTTTGTTTGAGATCTAATTAATTCTAAGGATTTTGTAACTACTTCTGACCCTTGAAGTAATCCTATACTTCCTTTCTTTGCTTGTTCTTCAGTCATTCTTGTTGTACCATCATTTTTAATGAAATCTGCTGAAACTACAACTGGTACTGGATCATCGCTATGTCCTTTATTGATACATGGAGTAGAATGATCTGCTGAAATAATTATTGCAATTTTATTTGAGTCAATATTTTCTACAAGTGTTTTAAAAAATCTCTGATCAATTTCTTCTATGTTCTTCATTTTACCTATGGCATCTCCATCATGACCAAATTCATCTGGTCCTTTGAGGTGAACGTATATTGCATTTTGTGTTTCCATTGCTTTTGCTGCCACTTTTGCTTTTTCTTCATAGTCTGTTAAACCTCCTGCTTCAAATGCTTCCATTTTAAGAACTTCTGAAATTCCAAGTTCAACTGGCATATCTACAATACATGAAAATTTCATTTTATGTTTTTCATTAATTGGTGGTACATCTGGATATTTGTTACCTGCATCTCTTAATAGAATACAGCTTAATTGTTTTTTATTTTGTTCTTCACGTTTTTTATTTATCTCACTGTCTTTCATAATTTTTATTGATTGTTCTGAAAATTCATTAACTAAATCTGCTGTAATTTTAGAATCTTCATTTTCTTCTAATGGTAGACATTTTTCAATTTTTAAATAATCTCCCACTGCTTTTGCTACTCCCATTCCACCAATGTTACTATATGCAGGATCTGTATTTGTTATTCTTGATGATAGTTTTTTAGATGATGCTCTAATTCTTACTGTAACTCTATGTCCTATTGTTGGTGCAACTACAATTTTGGTATCTGGAATTGAAAATTCAATTTTTTCTTCTAATTCTTTTGCAATTCCATCTGCATCTTCTTTTTCAATATGTCTGCCTGCTCTTCTATCTGTGATCACTTCTTCTTGATTTAATGTTGAATAATTTCCTCTTAATGCTAGATCTCCATTTTTAAAATCAATTCCCACTCCTATTGCTTCAATTACTCCTCTACCTGCATAATCTGCATGGTCAAATTTGTAACCTAGCATATTGAAAACTGCAATATCTGATTCTGGCGCAATTCCTTTTCCAACTGAAATTACTTCTCCAATTGAACCATTGCTGGCAATTTTGTCTAATGTTGGTGTATTTGCAGCCTCTAAAGGTGTCTTTCCATCTAAATCTGGATGTGGAAGATCTCCTACTCCGTCCAAAAGAACGTAAATCATGTGAATATCCGAATTATCCATTTGACCTCGTTTATGCAATTTTCTGATCTCTGTTTTAAATCTTGCAATCATATATGCGATCATTTTTTAATTTTGAATTCACTCTTTTAATTTTTAATTTTTAATTACATTCAAAAATATCTTTTATTTTTACCATTCAATTGTTTTTTATTTTTTTTTAATTTAGTTTCAGAAAACATTTTAACATACAATTACTTTCAATTACCATTATGGGTGATATGCGCAAAGATTATGTTTCTGAACGATTCATGATTGTATCTAAAAAAAATGGTAAAGTAACTGATTCTAAAAAAAATCCTTTTTCTCCTGGCAATGAATCTATGACAAATCCTTCTGTTCTATCTCTTGTTGAAAAAGATGGAATGTTACAACGTCTTCAAGATAGTGAGGATGATTATGTTGAAGGTTGGTCAATTCGTGTTTTTGAAAGTAAAAGTCCTATTGTTTCTACTGACACTGAGAACTCTTACAGTGAAAAACCATTTTACAGTGAACCTGCATATGGATATCATTACGTAATTGTTGCATCTCCAAACTCAAAGGATACGTTTGCAACCATTGCTCCTGAACAATGGTCTAATGTTTTAGTTGTTGTACAAGATAGATTGAGGTGGCTTTATACTCAAAAAGGTGTGACATATGTTTCCATTTATGGTGACAGTGGAGAACTTGCAGGAAATACAAATCCTCATCCTCATCTAAATATTCTGACTCTTTCTACTATTCCTCCAATTATTGATGCTGAGGCTGAAGCATCTCACAAAATTTTGAATGAAAAAGGTGTTTGCCATATGTGTCAAACCATAAATGAAGAATTAAGTGGACCTAGACAAATTCTCCAAACTGATGGATTTATTGCTTTTTCACCTTGGGCTCCTTCATACCCTTATGAATTTTGGATTTCTCCAAAAAAACACGTTACAAGTTTTTCTAAAATCACTCAAAAGGAAATTAACGATTTATCTTTAATTTTGAGGGCAACTTTGGGTGGATTAACAAAAACTATCAAAAACGTTTCATACAATTTAGTTTTCCATCTTTCTCCTGAAAAGAAAAACACTAGACAGATTCATTGGCATATTGAAATTTATCCAATAACTAAATCTTGGTCTGGGTTAGAACGTGGATATGGTATTTTCTTAAATGATATTTCTCCTGAAGAAGCTGCTGAAAAACTTGGGGCTGCCTGTAGAAAAGAATTAGCTAATCTTGTTGGTATTATTTAATTTCTGAATGGTTTATTTATCATCTGTATTCAGTCTAGATTATGGGAATTGAAAAATGGCTTGCAATTACTAGTGTTGGTCTTTTTGCAATGTTTGCCGGTGAAATGATTTCTGTTTATAATTTTATGAATACTGTACCTGAAGATGCAGTTGTTGCACAAGGTTTTACTCCTGATCCAAAATTAATTCAATTTGTTTCAATTGGTGTTGCCCCTGCTGGAATTTTAGCTGCAGTTGCTTATATCATGTCCAGAAATTATGGTTCAAAACAAATTGGTGGTTTGATTATTGTTGGTGGAATTATTTTGTTGGCAGGTAGTATAGTTTCATATTCTATGATTGATTCGATTCGTGATAATTATATCACTAATGCCGTACAATACTTGCCAATATTATTCATAATCTTATCTGCACCTGTTATGGGTGTAGGCGCATCATTAATTCTAAAACGAAAAAAACGTCCTACAAAAGAATATTTTTAGATGTGATCAAATCTTAATTCATTTGAGTGTTGTTTGAATCCCATTTCTTCATAAAATGATTTAACATCATCTGAACAATCTAGAATTGTTTTATAACATCCTTGATTTTTTGCAATCTGCAAAACATATTTAATAATTTTTTGACCAATTTTCCTGCCTTGAAATTCTTTGCTTACTACTACGTCTTCTATGTGTCCAACTTTTCCTCCTTTGTGAATAAATTTGGGCTCCACTAGAAGTGTTGTGGTCCCTATAATTTCTTCATTCAATTCTGCAACTATTATGATGTGTTTGGGATTTTCTTTGATTTCTTCAAAAATTTCTAATGCTTTTTCTTGACTAATATTACTAGTTTGTCTTAGTGTATCTAATGTTTTTAGAAACCCTTTTTGAATATCCTCTTTTTTTAATTCCCTAATTGTTGGTTCTACCATTTTATGTTCTCCTTTGTTTGATATTATATTCTTCACATGCTTGTTTGTATGATTCTTTATTTCCTATATCGATGAACCCTTTTTTTGTAATGAAACTGTTAACTGTTTTATTCTTCATAGCTTTTTTAATTACGTCATCCATTCCATACGGTTTGTTTTTTGGAATTAAATTGAAAACTTTTGAATTCATTACATAGCAACCCATGTTTACATTTGCTTTGATTTCGGGTTTTTCATTCCAGCTTAAAACTTTACCGTTTTTAGAAGTTTGTATTACTCCATATGGTAAATTTGTTTTATACTCATTCAAACTCATTGTGATAAATGATTTTTTTGTTGAATGTTGTTTGATCATTTTTTTTAGACTAAAATTAAAAATTGAATCCCCATACATGCATACAAAATCATCATCAATGAATTCTTCTGCTGTTTTAAGTTGTCCTGCAGTTGCTAATTGTTTTTTTGACACTGCATATTCAATTTTAATTCCAAATTTCTTTCCATCTTCAAAATAATCTTCAATTGATTCTTTTAGATAACTAACACACAGTACTACTGATTTGATTCCACTTTTTTTTGTCCAATTTATGAGATGTTCTAAAATTGGTTTTTCTCCAACTGGTAACATGGGTTTAGGTGTTTTATTGGTCAATGGCCTTAGCCTCGTTCCTAATCCTCCAGCAATAATTACTGCTTTCACAAACATTATTTCAAATTTGAGTATTTATGTTCAAGGATAAATTTGTCTTTTTGTTCTAAATAATTTTTAGAATTTTTTCTACGACTATGTCTGGCGTTTCAGCAAATACTATGATCATTGGTTCCTTTCCAAAGTCTCCTTTATGGTATATAATATCTGGAGGTTTCTTTGAATTTTTAATTGCATTTTTAATTCCCCATTCAATGGTTGAACCTTTATTTTTTACATTTTTTGGCTCATGATTTCTATCATAATCATACGTAGTTAACTTTAATTTTTTTATTTTTGTTATTGTTTTATTTTTATATTTTAAATTAATTGCAGATTGAATTTTTGAATATTTTTTATTTACCGTTAATAATGCAGTTGCTACGTGTTTTGAACCGCCGTATGCTAAATCTCCTGCCACAATTACTTTTTCTCCAGATTTTACAATTCTTCCAGAAATCCCAAGTATTTCTTTAATTGATTTTGGCTTCTGTTTTGAATATACAAAATTTGTTTGACACTCTGGAATATTTTTATAAATATTTTTAATTTCAGTGAATTTATTTATTGAATTTAATAATTTTGCTTCATTACTTTTTTCCATATTTGTAATTACGATACCTTTGCCTACTTTTTTTGAATTTTTAATTGAATTTAATGTATTTTTTTTAGCAAATTCTAATGATTTTTTAATATTTTTATTTTTTACAATTGAATATAGTACTGATGCTGAATGAATACTCCCACTTCCACGATTTATTTTTGAAATTTCTTCATCTACAATGTAATATTTTTTATTTTTTTCTAAAACAAAATCTGATATTTTTTCATTTTTAATTTCTACTCCTGTAATCACTACGTTTTTTGCCCCCATTGCCTGCATTCTTTTAGCAATTTTTTCAGGCGTATTTTTTGAATTAATTTTCATTTTTGTTAAAATTTCTGCCTCAAATTTGTTTGGAGTGATAATTGTTGCAAGGGGAATGATGAATTTTTTAAAATCGATTATGGCTGCTTTTTCTATTAGCATACCTCCTGTTGTGGATTTAATTACAGGATCTACGACAATTGGTATTTTTAATTTTTTTAAATGATGATGTATTGTTTTAATAATTTCTGAATTGTAAACCATTCCAATTTTTATTCCATCAATTTTGAAATCTGTACTTATTGATTCTAGTTGATTTTCTAAAATATCTTTTGATACTGGTTCAACCATTCCAAAATTTGAAGTATTCTGGCCTGTGATTGCTGTGATGACTGTCAAACAATGTGTGTCTAATTTAGAAAATGTCCTTATGTCACTTTGAATTCCTGCTCCTGATGATGGATCTGAGCCTCCAATTGATAATAAATTCACATCATTTATTATTTTTTTAACACTAATCTATTTTTCCATTAATATTTTTTTAATTTGAAGTTATAATATCTATTTTATACTTCAATTACTTTTTTCTTATATGGGTAAAATTCCTATGGTTGATGATTCAATTCCTGAACAATTACAATGTACAAATTGCTTACTTCCTATGCAATATCAAGAAAAAAAAGATGGAAAATTTCTTTGGCAATGTTTTAAATGTGGAAAAAAATTTTTTGTGTCTGAAAACATCAATGATGATATGGAAGAAACTTGGAGTCCACCTCGGTAATGAATTCCTCTAAAAATAATTCTACTCATTCTGAATTCAATGATTACAAATCTTTAGTTACTGCTGAACTTGAATTAATTCAACGAGTTTTTGAAATTAGGCAAAATTTTCTAAATTTTTCTGATTCTGAACGTCTTGTTGAGCCTATTTTGCAAAGAATTTCCAAAATAAAATCAGAAAAATTATTTTTAGAAAAAAAATTTAATTTAGTTTAATCATATTATGTTGAAGATTGTGTTACACAATAATTTGAGCAAAATTCATCTTTCATACTGTAAAATTCTTTACCGCAATGAATGCATTCTCTGATAGTTTTCATATTTTTTAATATATTTCAAAAATATAAGATTTTATTATTTTCTTAATATAGTGCTAATTTTGATTTGCTTTAATTTTTAAATTAATTTCACTACTGTTTAAATCAGGTAAAAACTACATTAATTCATGACTACTCAGATGACTTCTGCCCGTCGTGGTATTGCCACTGATGAGATGAAACAAGTTGCTAAAGATGAAGATGTTTCACTTGATTGGTTAATTCCTAAAATTGCTAAAGGTTCAATTATTATTCCTAGTAATAATGTTCGACCTCAAAAAATTCATAATGTTGGAATTGGTAAGGGTTTGAAAACTAAAGTTAATGTGAATATTGGAACTTCAACTTTAAATGTAAATTTAGATGAAGAAATTGAAAAAGCTAAAGTTGCAATAAAATATCATGCAGACACTATGATGGATCTTAGTGATGGTGGTGATGTGAAAAAAATACGTCAAACATTGATGGACACTGCTCCAATTACTTTTGGTACTGTTCCAATCTATGAAGCTTATAACTACGGTGTTGAAGTTCACAAAAATCCTTTGAATTTAACTGAAGATGATTATATCAAAGCATTTGAAAATAATGCAAAAGATGGTGTTGATTATACTACAGTTCATTGTGGAATTACAAAAGATATTGCAAAAAGAATTCTTAAAGTTCAACGATATGGGGGAGTTGTAAGCAAAGGTGGAACCATAACTGCTGCTTGGATGTTAAAACATGATAAAGAAAATCCATACATTACTCATTATGATTACATGATGGAAATTGCAAAGAAATATGATGTCACTTTTAGTCTTGGTGATGCGCTTAGGCCTGGTTCTATTTTGGATTCTCATGATGAATTACAAGTACAAGAAATGATCAATATTTCTCAATTAACAAAGCGAGCTCATGAAAATGATGTTCAGGTAATGGTTGAAGGCCCAGGTCATGTTCCACTAAATGAAGTGGCAGCAAATGTTAGGTTGGCTAAATCTCTTATCGGTGATGTACCTTACTATGTTCTTGGTCCTTTAGTTACTGATGTTGCATCTGGACATGATCATATTGCAAGTGCTATTGGTGCTGCAATTTCTGCAAGTGAAGGTGTTGATCTTTTATGTTATCTTACTCCATCTGAACATTTGGCATTACCAAATGCAGAAGAAGTTAAAGCTGGATTGATTGCATATAGAATTGCAGCTCATGCTGGTGATCTTGTAAAAATTCGTGATAAGGCCATCAAGTGGGATATGGAAATGACTGAAGCTAGACGTACTTTGGATTGGGAGAAACAACTTGCTTTGTCTATTGATCCTGAAGAAGCTGCAAAAATTCATAGTCGAACTGGGCAGCATCCTGGAAATAATGTTCCTTGTACTATGTGTGGTGGTGCATGTGTTTACATGATGTTGCCTCAACAAAAAAAATATGATAAAGAAAATGATAATTTACAACAAATCGAATAGTATTTTGTCTAAACTAGGAACTGTTTCATAATTTTTTAATTCATTAACATTAATCCATTTATGTTCTGAATTTTCCCAATTTAGTTTAATTTCTGTTTCTTTTGTTTCAAATAGAAATGGAAACACTTCCCATTCGTGATTTTCATACTGTGGTGATGATATTTTTATTTTTTCTATGCTTTTGATAATCTTAATTTTCTTTTCTTTTATTCCTACTTCTTCAAAAATTTCAATTTTTGCTCTATTTATTGGAATTTCATTATTTTCAATAATTCCGCTAACTCCTGACCATAATCCCTTCATTGATCTTACTTTATCACTTCTTTTTAAAATTAAAATTTTATTGTTATTTTTAATGAAAGCTGTAATTATTCTTGTTGAACGCATTCTATTTATTTTTCAACAGATTTTACCATCTTTGAGAGTTTTTTGTATGACTCATCAAGATCTGTATGTTTTGATAATCTCTCTTGACAATTTTTAATATATTCAATTACTTCTTCTGTTTTTGATTCTTGAACTGATGTTAATAATCGTCCTATATCTTTCCATAATTCTTCAGCCACTCTTCTAATTTCTGGATTTGCAATAATTGTTTCAATTAATTCTGGAGTTTCTGTCATTATGCTTTCTGCTAATGTTTTTTGTACTCTGAATGTTGTGCCTGACATTTTTTCTGTTAACAACATTTTTTCATCTTTAGATATTATGTTTGCAAAAACTAAATTCATTAAATGTGTTAATCCTAAAATAACTGCAATTTTTTTATCATGTTCAATTGCATCAATTGTAACAAAATTTGCTCCTTCAAATAATGCCTTTGCAACTGTTAATTCTTTTTTTGCATCTTTAATTGGAACTGAAATTATATTTTGACCTTTGATTGTTTTAATTCCTGGGCCAAACATTGGGTGAATACAAATTGGATTTATTTTATCTGGCATTTTGGATAATGATGAAACTACTTTGGATTTTTCTGATGATATCTCAATTAGATATGTTCCTCTTTTCATCTCTTTTGCAATAAGTCTAATTATTTCCGGAGTTCTTCTTGTTGGCGTACATAATACAACATAATCTGCTTTCAAAATTGCTCCAACTAGTGATTCTGACACTAGTATGTTTTTTCCAAAATTAGTGCTTTCTGTATCATAACCTGTTACTTCGTAATCTGAGCCTACAAAATATTTTGTAAACCACTGGCCCATTTGACCTCCTGCCCCGATAACTGTTAGTTTTTTCACTAATTACCCCTCATTATGTTGCCTAGTATATGCATTCCTTCCATTAGTGCTTTTTCGTCTTGACATGCAGATATTCTGATAAAATTTGTATAATTTCCAAATCCTTCTCCTGGTGCCACTGCTAATCCTTTTTCTAGTGCATTATTGGCAAATTCTACTCCGTTAAATCCCTCTTGATTGATTTTTGCAAAAATGTACATTGCTCCATCAGGAATTATGAATTCTAATCCTAACTCTTTTGCCTTTTCTGATAACATGTCTAATCTTTTTTGTATTATTTTGGAATTATTTGTTGTGTCTGCTTGTAATGCTTTCATTGCAACATATTGAATTGGTTCGGAGACATTTGTTAAACAAAGTGCCTCTAGCTTGGTCATTTTTTCTATAATTTGTTTGGATGCTATTCCATAACCTATTCTAAATCCTGTCATGGCATGTGATTTTGAAAATGATTGTGTGACTATACTTTTTTCATAATTGTAACTTAGAATACTCTTCCAATTTGTTTTTGCATATTGTGAATAAATTTCATCACTTAATACGTAAAGTTGTTTTTCTTTTGCTAGTTCAATAATGTTATCCTGTAATTTTTCTGGTAAAATTTTACCTGTTGGGTTATTTGGATAATTAAGAACAATCATTTTTGTATTTGAATTGATCATGTTTTTTATCTGTTCGATTGATGGTTCCCATTTTCCTTCTAATGTTGTATTTATTGTTCTGACTTTAACTCCTGCATTTAATGCACAATCTTTGTATGCTGGCCATGCTGGTTCTATCACAATCATTTCATCCCCTGGATTTAACAATGTGCTAATTGCTGAAAAAATTGAGAATCTGGCACCTGGACTTACTAAAATATTCTCATGTGTAATTTTTACGTTAAATTTTTTTGAAACAAATTCTGCTAACTCTTCTCTGAAAATTGGTATTCCTTTTGCCTGTCCATATTTTATGAATCCTTTTTCAAAAACTTCTGAAAGTGATTTTTCAACAATTTTTGGAGGTAAAAAATCTGGTTCTCCAACTTCCATATGTATTATTTTTTCTCCTTTTTGTTCAAGTGATTTTGCTTTTAAGAAAATTGAAAGATGTGTTT
>Ga0209252_1002630_pt1 | contig 10555 bp, 9 predicted proteins | sample SaaInlV_135m_DNA_3_FD_184673 | JGI IMG/M metagenome (GOLD analysis project Ga0209252, IMG submission 184673) | Marine microbial communities from expanding oxygen minimum zones in the Saanich Inlet - Saanich Inlet SI074_LV_100m_DNA (SPAdes) (version 2) | ecosystem: Environmental > Aquatic > Marine... | reverse complement strand
TCAGTGCCGCCGCCAAATCTTCGATGAACAATAAAACCTGGGTGCAGGCGATGGCGTCAAAATGGTTGGCCTCCGTCGGCAAGGCACGCAGGTCGTCATCGCGCAGCGTCACCTGCGGCAAGTCGCCGCAGCGTTCGCGGGCTAAATCAAGCATCGCGGTACTGGTATCGATGCCTGTCGCCTGGCCCGAGAGCCCGATGACCTCGGCCATTTCACGGACCAAAAGCCCGGGTCCACAGCCGACATCGAGGACGTGGTCTCCGGTCTGCAGATCAAGTGCCGCTAACGTGCGGGCGCGCTGATGTGCAATCTCCGGTGTCATATAGCCGCGTTCGACAGAACGCGCGGTCTTGGCGTCGAAAGTGACGCCGGCATTCACTGGGTCGGTTGGCATGGTTAACCGCCGAGCAATTCGGAACGCACAGACCACGCGACGGTCCAGCCGCCGCCGTTCTCACCACGCTCCAAACACGCCACCGTGCCGGGTTGAAAATGAATGACGGTTTTGTCCGGGTCGCCGACGACAAGCCGGCTGGTCAATTTGGCCAGGTGCGGCAGATGGCCGACGATCATCGTGTCCTCGGTCCAGTCGTTGATGGCGTCTGAAACCAGATCGGTTTCATCGTTGGGCGCCAGGCCGTCGACAGCCTGCTCGACAATTCGCCCCGGTCCCAGCGTTTCAGCGAATATCAATGCCGTCTGAGCGGCGCGGAGCTTGCCGGAATGGATGACCCGGCTGATGGCGGGGCGGGTTCGTGCCAAAAACGACGCCATGCGCCCGACATCGGTGCGGCCCCGGTCACTGAGTGGCCGCTCGGAGTTTTCGTCTTTCGGTTGGGCAAGGCCGTGTTGAACCAAATAAAGATGCATGATGCGTGCCTCCAGACCAACAGAGTATAAAAAATCCGGTCGGCAGGCACGAAAAAACCCGGGCTGAGGCCCGGGTTTCTATTCTGCGTGATCGTCCGGCCTTTAGTTTCCGGCACTGGCCCCATTGGCCGCAGCCAGCAGGCCCTCAGCAATGGCGATTTGGCGCTCGGCCTCGGCGGTAGCGCCTTCGTCCGCCCCTTCGAGTACCTGCTTGGCGTCACTGAGCCGTGTTTCGGCGGCGGCGCGGTCAATATCACCAACTGCCGTCGCCTCTTCGGCCAGCACCGTGCAGCGTTCCGGTGACACTTCGGCAAAGCCGCCACCGACAAAGATGCGTTCCTTGACCTTGCCGGCCTCGTGAATGTCGATGACGCCGGGGCGCACCGTGGCAATCAACGGCGAATGGCCCGGCAGCACACCGATATCACCTTCGGCGCCCGGCACGACAACCATCTCAACGGGCTCGGAAACCACCAGTTTCTGCGGTGAAACCAGTTCGAACTCGACGGTGGTAGCGGCGTTTGTTTCGGCCATATTCCAGTTCTCCTAAGCGCGATCCCTATGGGGGCCTTAAGCCGCTTCGGCGGCCATGCGCTTGGCTTTATCCAAGACTTCGTCGATGGTGCCGACCATGTAGAAGGCGGCTTCGGGAATGTGATCGTAATCACCGTCAATAACGCCTTTGAAGCCCTTGATCGTGTCTTCAAGACCAACCAGGACACCCGGTGTGCCGGTGAAGATTTCCGCTACGTGGAACGGCTGCGAGAGGAAGCGTTGAATTTTCCGCGCCCGCGCGACGGTGAGCTTATCTTCTTCCGACAGCTCATCCATGCCCAAAATTGCGATAATGTCTTGCAGGGATTTGTAGGTTTGCAAGATTTGCTGCACGCCGGTGGCAACCGCGTAGTGTTCTTCACCGATGATCCGGGGATCAAGGATACGCGAGGTTGAATCGAGCGGATCAACCGCCGGGTAGATGCCCAATTCGGCGATTTGCCGGTTCAACACCGTGGTCGCGTCCAAGTGCGCGAACGAGGTCGCCGGCGCCGGGTCGGTCAAGTCATCGGCGGGCACGTAAATGGCCTGCACCGAGGTGATCGAACCCTTGGTGGTTGAGGTAATGCGTTCTTGCAGCGTGCCCATGTCGGTGGCCAGCGTCGGCTGGTAACCCACGGCGGACGGAATGCGGCCCAACAGCGCCGAGACTTCCGAGCCGGCCTGGGTGAAGCGGAAAATGTTATCGACGAACAACAGAACGTCCTGGCCTTCCTGGTCGCGAAAATATTCCGCCAAGGTCAGGCCCGACAGGCCGACCCGCGCACGGGCGCCCGGCGGCTCGTTCATTTGGCCGTAAACCAGGGCGGCCTTTGAATTGCCGCCTTCAAGGTCGATAACGCCCGACTCGATCATTTCATGGTAAAGGTCGTTACCTTCACGGGTCCGCTCGCCGACACCGGCGAACACTGAATATCCGCCGTGGCCTTTGGCGATGTTGTTGATCAATTCCATGATCAACACCGTCTTGCCGACACCGGCGCCGCCGAACAATCCGATCTTGCCGCCCTTCGCATAGGGGCTGATCAAATCGACGACCTTGATGCCGGTGGTCAGAATTTCGGTTTCCGTGGACTGCTCGACGAATTCCGGTGCGGCCCGGTGGATCGGCAAGGTCAGCTTGGTTTCCAGCGGCCCGCGCTCATCAATCGGCTCACCGATGACGTTCAGGATACGGCCAAGCGTTTCGGGCCCGACGGGCATGGAAATCGGCGCGCCGGTGTCGGAAACCTCGCCGCCACGCTCCAGGCCTTCGGTCGAGTCCATGGCGATGGTGCGCACCGCGTTCTCGCCCAAGTGCTGCGCGACCTCCAAAACCAAGTGCTTACCCTGGTTTTCGGTATGAAGCGCGTTGAGGATATGAGGCAAGTCGCCTGAGAACTGCACGTCGACGACGGCACCCATGACCTGACTGATTTTTCCCACGTTATTTTTAGCCATCTCGGATTCTCCCGTTCTACAACGCTTCCGCGCCGGAGATGATCTCAATGAGTTCTTTGGTGATAAAGGCCTGGCGTGTCCTGTTGTAGGTCAGCGTCAGGTCGTTGATCATATCGCCCGCGTTGCGGGTTGCGCTGTCCATGGCGGTCATTCGCGCGCCATGTTCGGAGGCGGAGCTTTCCAGCAACGCCTGAAATATTTGGACCGCTAAGTTGCGTGGCAGCAATTCGGCGAGAATTTCGTCTTCTTCGGGCTCGAAGATGTAGACCGCTTTCGGTCCTTCATCTGCTGTTTCCTCTTCCGCCTCGTCGGAAACGGCGGGCTCGAAGGGAATCAACTGCAGCGGCGTGACAATCTGGGTCATCGCCGACTGGAAGCGGTTGAAGATAATGGTGCAAATGTCGAAGGCTTCGTCTTCGAACAACTTGGTGATCGATTGGGCGACCCCGGCGGCCTCGTGGTATTCGACGCTACGCCGGCCCAAGCCTTGAATTTCTTCGATGATCTCGTCGGCGAACTCGCGCTTCAGGACATCGTGCCCCTTGCGGCCGACGCAGAAAATTTTCACCGTCTTGCCGGCGGCCTTTAATTCGTTGGCCATGGTCCGGGTCTGGCGGACGATGGAGCCGTTAAAGCCGCCACACAATCCGCGGTCCGCGGTAAATGCGACAAGTAGGTGCGTTTGATCATTGCCGGTGCCGGCCAAAAGTTTCGGCGCGCCTTCCGTGCCGCCCACCGATTGGGCCAGCGAGCCCAGCATGCGTTCCATACGGACCGCATAAGGACGCGCGGCTTCAACGGATTCCTGGGCACGCCGCAACTTGGCGGCGGCGACCATTTTCATGGCCGAGGTGATCTTCTGCGTCGATTTGACGCTGTCGATCCGGATTTTCAGGTCCTTGAGGTTAGCCATATCTCGGCGTTCCGTTCCTTAAAGCTTCTCTGCGTCCCAGCCTTAGGCGAAGGTCTTGACGAAATCGTCGAGGAAGGCTTTGAGTTTGCCTTCGGTTTCCTCGGATAACGCTTTTTCGGTGCGAATGGTCGTCAAAATGTCGCTGCCCTTGTCGCGGATCGTATCCAGGAACTGGCGCTCGAAACGGACAACATCGCCGACCGCTACTTCATCCGTGTAACCGTTAACACCGGAATAAATCACGGCGACCTGTTCTTCGACGCTGAGCGGCGAGTACTGCGGTTGCTTCAACAGTTCCGTCAGGCGTGCACCACGGGCCAGCAAGCGCTGGGTTGAGGCGTCCAAATCCGAGGCAAACTGCGCGAAGGCGGCCATTTCACGGTACTGGGCCAATTCTAGTTTGATCGAGCCCGCAACCTGCTTCATCGCCTTGATCTGAGCGGCGGAGCCAACCCGGCTCACCGACAAACCGACGTTCACGGCGGGGCGGATGCCTCTGTAGAACAGTTCCGTCTCCAAGAAGATCTGACCGTCGGTGATCGAAATCACGTTGGTCGGAATATAGGCGGACACGTCACCGGCCTGGGTTTCAATGACCGGCAACGCGGTCAATGAGCCGAGACCGGCGTCTTCACCCATTTTGGCCGAGCGTTCCAGCAAACGTGAGTGCAAATAGAAGACGTCGCCTGGGTAGGCTTCGCGGCCTGGCGGGCGGCGCAGCAACAGGGACATCTGGCGATAGGCAACGGCCTGCTTCGACAAATCGTCATAGCAGATCACCGCGTGCATGCCATTGTCGCGGAAGTATTCACCCATGGTGCAGCCGGTATAGGGCGCCAGGAACTGCAGCGGGGCAGGTTCCGACGCCGTGGCCGCGACGACGATGGAATATTTCATCGCATCGTTGTCTTCGAGGGTTTTCACCAACTGGGCGACGGTCGAGCGTTTTTGGCCGATGGCCACGTATACGCAATAAAGTTTTTCCGACTCGTCGTCGCCTTCGTTGACGGCCTTCTGATTGAGGATGGTGTCGATGATCACCGCCGTCTTGCCGGTTTGGCGGTCACCGATGATCAACTCACGCTGGCCGCGGCCAACAGGGATCAGCGAATCAATGGCTTTGAGGCCGGTCTGCACCGGCTCATGCACCGATTTACGGGGGATAATGCCAGGCGCTTTCACTTCAACGCGCTGGCGGCTTTCCGCGTCAATCGGGCCCTTGCCATCAATGGGATTGCCTAAACCATCAACCACCCGGCCCAAAAGGCCCTTGCCGACGGGGACGTCAACGATGGACCCGGTCCGTTTGACCGTGTCGCCTTCGCGGATTGTGCGGTCGTCGCCGAAAATCACGACACCGACGTTATCGGTCTCGAGGTTCAGCGCCATACCTTTGATGCCACCCGGGAATTCGACCATTTCACCGGCCTGGACCTTATCCAACCCGTGAATACGCGCGATCCCGTCACCGACGGAAAGCACTTGTCCGACTTCCGCGACCTCGGCTTCAGAACCGAAATCAGCAATCTGTTTCTTGAGAATAGCGGAAATTTCCGCGGCACGGATTTCCATTACCCGACCCCTTTCATTGCAAGCCGAAGCTGCGACAGTTTTGTCTTTAATGATGTATCGACCATGCGCGAACCGACCTTGACGATCAGACCGCCGAGCAGGCTGTCATCGACTTTTGTATCGATGGCAACATTCGTGCCCATGGCTGTTTTAAGTGAATCCTTGATGGCGCCCAATTGGGCATCGGAAAGCGCTGTGGCGCTGAAAACCTCGGCCGTTGCTTCACCGCGCTTCGCGGCCAGCAGGGCTTGATAACCTTTGATCATGCCGGGCAATGAGAACAACCGGCGGTTTTTGGTGACAACGCCGACAAAGTTCCGGGTCAATTGCCCGACCTGAGCGGCCTCCAAAATCGCGTCCATGGCCGTCAATTGATCGTCGCGAGAAATCACCGGGGAACGGATTAAGCGTTGTAAATCAGCGCTTTCGTCGACCATAGCGCCGATCGATGCCAAATCTGTGGCAACCGCATCGAGTTGCTTTTCGTCGTCCGCCAGCTCAAACAGCGCGGTCGCATAGCGGCCTGAAACGCCGGTGGCGCCGATGACATCCGATGACACTTGGGATTTCCCCTCGTCTTTTATTGCCTGGCCGTTAAAGCCCTAGACTTCCTGGGCTTCTTTGCGGTTCATCCCGCGCGAAGCGGGCATTTCGTAACATACTAGATCAGGGCATGCAACACGACTCGGGGGTGATTTGCCGAGACGAAAATTCATGGGTTTCCGCTGGTTTTGCTTGGGGTGAATATACGTTGGAAAACCGAAAAAATACAGTCCCGTGTGTCTTACAAACGTGTATCTCTCAAAAGAAGCTATAGGGGTCTACGTCAATCTGCACCCGAACCTTCTTTGGCCAGCGTGCGCGTCCCAACCATTCTCGAACTGCCGATTGGACATTGACCCCGGGCTTGGCCTTCAACAAAAGCCTGCGCCGGTGCCGGCCTCGGAGCAGGGCGATGGGCGCCGGCGCTGGGCCCAGCACCCGGACTTCCTGGGTTTTCGGCGCTGTCCGGGCAAGGTTTCGAGCGCCATCGTCAACGGCCACTTCGTCCTTGCCCGAGACAATCAGCGCGACCAGACGGCCGAAGGGCGGCATTTCGACGTCGCGGCGCGCCGACTGTTCAGCGGCCAGGAACGCGTCACGGTCACCGGCCGAAAGCGCCTGAATGACGGGGTGGTTCGCCATATAGGTTTGTAACAGAACCCGGCCGGGCTTTTCACCACGCCCGGCCCGCCCGGCAACCTGATAGAGTAATTGGTAGGTTCGCTCGGCGGCCCTGAGATCACCGCCCTGCAGGCCAAGATCGGCGTCAATGGCGCCGACCAGGGTCAATAGGGGGAAATGATATCCCTTGGCAACGATTTGCGTGCCGATGACAAGATCGACCTCGTGTCGTTCAATTTCTCCGACCATGCGGGCGGCGGCGCTGGGGGACGCAATATTGTCGCTGGCCGCGATGATGACCCGGGCGTCGGGGAACGATCGCGCGACTTCTTCGGCCAACCGCTCAACACCGGGTCCGCAGGCAACAAGGCTTTCCTCCGCCTCGCACGACGGACAGGCATCAGGCGGGTAAGCATTAAATCCACAGTGATGGCATTGCAAACGGCCCGCCAGGCGGTGTTCAACCAGCCACGCGGTGCAACGCGGGCACTGAAACCGGTGGCCGCAACGCCGACACAGCGTCAAGGGCGCATAACCCCGCCGGTTCAAGAACAGCAAGGCCTGTTCGCCATTGGCCAATGTTTTCTCCACCGCGTCGCGCAATGGCGGTGAAATCCAATCGCCACGGGGAGGTGGGGTCTTCAGCATATCAACGACACCGATTTCGGGCAGGGCCGCGCCAGCATGGCGCAATGGCAGGTGCAGGCTGGTATAACGCCCGCTTTCGGCATTAACGATGGTTTCCAGTGATGGCGTCGCCGAGACCAATGTGATCGGCAAGTCACCCAGCTGGGCACGGACTACGGCCATGTCGCGGCCATTGTAAATGACGCCTTCTTCTTGCTTGAAGGCGCTTTCGTGTTCTTCATCGACGATGATCAGGCCAAGGTCGGCAAAGGGAAGAAACAGGGCCGAACGGGCGCCGACGATCACCGGCGTGCGGCCTTCGCTGACAGCCCGCCACGTCGCGCGGCGCTGAGCATGGGTAAGATCGGAGTGCCATTCCGCCGGCAGTGCGCCGAAACGGCGACGAAAGCGTTCCAGCCACTGTGCGCTTAAGGCAATTTCCGGTAGCAGGACCAATACCTGCTGACCTTTCTTTAAGGTCTCGGCGACGGCCTGGAAGTAAACTTCCGTCTTCCCAGCACCCGGCACGCCGTCCAATAAGGTCACACCGAAGCCGCCTGCGGCTGCATCGGCGGACAGGGTCTCGGCGGCCTCGGCCTGCTCGGTTGAAAGCTTGGGGCCGGCGTGTTCTGGATCCGGGGCGGGCGGCAATTTGAACACCGGCACGGACACCATTGTGACGGCGCCGGCGTCGGCCAATCCTTTGATGACACTGGTGCTGACACCGGCCTCGCGGGCCAGTTCGGTAAGGCCGCGTGGTGGGCCGTCGGCTGTGCACGCCAGCACCCGTTGGCGGGCCGGCGTCATGCGTATACCTCCCCCGACCGTGCCCTTGGTGTAGGCGGTCTGCGGTTTCGGCGGGTCCAGGGCATCGCTGACGCTCATCGCCATTTTCAACACCGCGCCGGGTGACGCCAGGGTATATCGGGCGACCCAATCAACGAACCGGCGGCTGGCATCGGGCAGCGCGCGGCAATCGTGAAGGCCGATTACCTCTTTTACTTTTGCCGCGTCAATGTCGCCCTTGCCCGGGCCCCAAACTACGCCGGAGGCCGTTCTGGGGCCTAAGGGAACGCGGACAAAGTCGCCGACAGCCAAGCGCATGCCGTTGGGCACGCGGTAATCGTAGGCGCTGCCCAAGGGTAGCGGCAGAAGAATGCTGACCTGGGTGCCGGCGGTAAATGTTTCAGCTGTGTCGGCGCTCATGATGGCGGGTCGGGCTTTTGGTATTTGTTAATCCGATCAAGGTCTATAATAGAGCGATTCGCGGCTCTGGCGAGAACTTGAGGAAATATCATGACGCAACCCCAAGACCGACATCAAACAGGTGGCGCCGAGGCCGGCGAAGCTGCCCCATTGAGCGACGATCAGGTGATTGATTTTTTACGCGAATCGCCAGATTTTCTGGTCCGTAATCCCGATATTTTCGATGACATGGAGGCGCCCGCGCGGTGGTCGGTGGATGGCGTTGTCGATATGCAGCACTATTTGATCAGCCGCAACCGCACGGAAATGGATGAATTGCGCGATTGCGCCCAGGATGTCATTGAGACTTCGCGTTCCAACATGTCCACGCAGACCCGGTCCCATGCCGCCGTGCTGTCATTGATGGCGGCGCGCGAATGGGGCGATATTGTGCATGTTGTCAGCCATGACTGGCCACTTTTGCTCGACGTTGATGTCGTTGCTATGGCCTTTGAGCCGCCGGATCGGCCCAGCCCGCTGTTGGCGGGCAGCGATATTGGAAAATTGGCCGCCGGGAGCGTCGATCTACTGATCGGCGACGACCAGGACGCCCGATTGCTGCGCGAAGCCCAAGACGACGGCACGCTGTTTGGATCGGGGGCTGGTTTGGTAAAATCGGCGGCATTGATGCGTATGCGCCCCGGTGCGGGTCTGCCGCCGGGCATTCTGGCCTTGGGCGCGCGCAGCGTGACCTTCCATCCTGGACAAGGCACCGAATTGCTTGGGTTCTTGTGCCGGGTTTTGGAATCATGCATCGCGCGCAGCTTCGAAGCCCCGGAGGGCAGCGCCGGTTGACCGCATTTTCCGCCGAGCCCAGTGTCATCGCCGCCATTCAGGAATGGCAAGACTGGTTGCGCCATGAACGCCGCGCTTCGGAACACACGCTCACCGGATACGCCCACGACCTCAGTGCTTTTTTGGCTTTCCTGGGCGAACACCTGGGCTATGCGCCGGGATTAAAGGAATTGGCCGGCCTGTCGGCGATCGATTTCCGCGGCTACTTGGCGCGGCGCAACAATGACGGTCTGTCGCGCACGTCGACGGCGCGAGCCGTGTCGACCTTGAAAAGTTTTTTCCGGCTGTTGGAGCGCCGCGGCTTGGCTGAGAACGCAGCGATCTTGGCGCTTAGGCCGCCCCGCCCGCACAAATCCATTCCCAAGGCGTTGAGCGCCGAAGACGCACTCGAGGCCATTGAGACCATTGAAGAGCTGAGCGATGAGCCTTGGGTCGGCAAGCGCGATCGGGCGTTCCTGGCTTTGTTGTACGGCTGCGGGTTGCGGATCGGCGAAGCCTTGGGCTTGAACCGAGGGCAATTGCCGCCGCCGGGCGCCGGCGCTGATTCCATCCGGGTCACCGGCAAGGGCAATAAGCAGCGTCTGGTGCCGATGTTGCCGGTGGTCCTCAGTGGCCTTCACGATTATCTGGACGCATGCCCATTCGACCTGGGTCCTGATGATCCGGTATTTGTCGGCGTGCGTGGTAAACGCCTCAATCCCGGTGTCGCGCAAAAACGTGTCCGCATGGTCCGCCAATTGCTGCGCCTGCCCGAGACGGCGACGCCCCACGCCATGCGTCATAGCTTTGCGACGCATCTGATGGCCGGCGGGGGTGATCTCAGGACCATTCAGGAACTGTTGGGCCACGCGTCCTTATCCACGACCCAGCGCTACACCGATGTTGATGCGGCGCGGCTGCAATCGGTTCACGCCGCCGCACATCCACGCGCCCGGCGCTCCGGCAGTTAGATTCCGATCGGCTGGGCTTTGTCCCTCAGCACATAAAGAAACACCGGCCCCGATGCGGCGATCAACCCGATGCCCGCGAAGGCCCATCCCCAAGCGGTGACACCGGCTTCAATGGTGCCGGTGGGCGTCGCCAAATCGAGCAATAGCCCGAACACCACGGGGCCCAGAAATGAGCCGGTAAACCCGATGCACGAATGCACCGCCATGGTGGCACCTCGGTAACCTTGCGGTGCCGCTGCCATGGCGCCAGCGGTGATTGAGGCCGAATCGGAGACCTGCGCGATGCAATAAATCATCGCCAGTCCGGCGACCAATGTGTAGGACTGATCGGCGATAAACCCGATGACCAACGCCATGGCGCTGGCGGTTAACATCATAAATGTGATCGCAATGCGGCGCCCGATCCGGCGTGACAATTCATTGC
>Ga0209252_1002611_pt1 | contig 10599 bp, 10 predicted proteins | sample SaaInlV_135m_DNA_3_FD_184673 | JGI IMG/M metagenome (GOLD analysis project Ga0209252, IMG submission 184673) | Marine microbial communities from expanding oxygen minimum zones in the Saanich Inlet - Saanich Inlet SI074_LV_100m_DNA (SPAdes) (version 2) | ecosystem: Environmental > Aquatic >... | reverse complement strand
GGGGGGGGGGGGCATCATCCCTCGGTGCGACGTGCCCGAGGACCGGGCTGCTTGGCCTCATCCTCCGCAGCGGCCAGTTCAGGCCTACCGATCCGCTACGACCGCGGCACGGAGTTTGGCATTCGGGCAAGGAGGCTGTGGTAGCGATCCCTGTGCATAGGGGTGGCGGAGCGCAGTGCACATGCCTACCATCGACGCAGCTCGGTCTGGTCACTCGCCAGTCCGCAGGCCTCGCGGACCTCCTGATAATTGACAGTCCGGGCAAGGACGCCTTAGATTCGATTGTTGAACGAAGTAAAAAGTACTTTATCGAACTATGGAGCATACAATATGACGATGGACAAGCTTAGGAAACGTGCCTCCCATGACCCTGAACTGACCAGAAAACTTAATCAGGCAGAGACTTTTGAAAATCTGGCCTACATCGCAGGCCAAGTAGGTATTGATATAGAGCAGAGTGACTTTGAAGCACAGAACGAAGAGCTCTCAGAAGAAGAATTAAGTAATGTATCAGGTGGTATGAGATCAGTTGGTGGCGGGCTTCGGATCCGGAAGTTCATGGCAAAAGATGGCGCCCATACATGTGATACTAGTACATGCACGGATTGCTCCAGTTGCGGGGCCCATACCTGTGACACTAGTACATGTAAGGAATGCAACAGTTGCGGGGCATCTTCCTTTCAGACCAGTCGCTAACTAAGACTGGCTCATACTTCGCTCTCTGATTCTGAGTTTTGGCTGTAACAGTATTAGGGTTCTCTTCTTACCTGTACGCCACCGGTCCAATGCCGGACGGACGTACAGAACTGCGCCTTACTCCGCTCGGGCTACTGGAGCGGCTGGCTCCGACTCCATTCCGCCACCCTGGGTGCACAGGGATCACTACCACGGCGTCCTTGCCTCGAATGGCAAACCACGTGCCGCGGTCGCAGTGGATCTGTAGGCGTGAGGTAGGGGGCGCGGAGGATGAGGCCACCAACCCAGTCCTCGGCACGCCGCACCGAGGGTTGATGCTCCGGGGTTACCCGCAAATCGAGCCCGCATCCGTTGAGCCGTACTTCTCGCCCCTAGTTATGGAGTCCTGCCTCCGCGCGTGGGCCACCGCAGGGTGAGATCAGGCATCGGAGCTCATTGAACCTGACTCCGCACTGCCTTGGCTTTCCTGGCAATTGGGTCGTTGGAATATCTGGCCCAAGCCCTTGTCCTCGTCCCCCTGGGGTCAGGTCCGGAATCGGAAGAAGAAAAGGCTATGACCATCTGAATCGGTGGCACACAGCACTGAATTGCGAACGGGTACGATTCCTTGGGTGCCTCCACGGACAGCGGCCGTCCGGCGTCCGAATTAGCGAACGGGCAGGGCGGTCGATGAGAGGCGGCGTCAAAAGCACTGGCTTTGGTGAGGAAGAGTAACAAATCCAGTCAAGATCTTTATCAATCTGCTTTAATATTTATTCTTTGGACAAGAACATGGAACCTAACCAAAGCCAGTTTTATAAGGCTTGGATTGATATTGCTTCGGCCAACAAGAATAGATCACCCCTGCACGCAAACTTAAACAAAGAACGACGTTCCTGGCTCGGTGCACTCATGGCAATACCATATTTGCCAGCGATTACAGAATGGGCGTTAGTGAACTTAATGCCTCGAGCCATCGATGTCCTAGGAAGGCGAGCCGCCCATCAACTCGGTAAAAGTGATTTGCCCGAAGCCTTTTGGCAGAGGCTATTGATCTTAGGGAACCTGCCATCAGACCTAATGAAACTTCAAAGATCTAAATTGGATCCTGCTCCAGGTGGCTGTTCACCCAACAAGTACTGGGAATTACTTGGCTTAGGCTGGCTCAATCTTTATGAGTCCTCGAATATATTTTCTGGTGCCCTTGAAGACTCCCACGTGATCGTAGCTCCCACCTTAAGCCACATACGTAAAGGACTCAGCAGAAAAGAGTGCGCTATTTTTGATACATTATCTTTAGACTTTCAGGATGATGCATGTTTGACATTGCTCAAGATCTATCAATCAATATTTAAAGAGGATAAAGCGCTAAGGCACTTCAAGGACTCAATGGCCGGACGCGACTCCTCCAGTTCCATGGGTTTCGGATCATCAGAAATCATAAATCTCACACGCAATCACCCAGGCCTCGTTTCTGCGATTACCACTTGGGGTAGTAATTGTGAGCAAAATTACGGAGATCTCTGCCGCAGAATCTCTAAAGATGGTAATTCTATAAAGAAAAGATTTAACGTAAGTGTCCAAGATCTTGATTCGGTTAGACTTGGTTATGGTGATCGGCACATAAATAGTCAATCGACGTCAATGTTATTGTTCAACGATGGCTTTAAACTATTCTACAAGTCGAGATCATTAGCATTAGAGGAAGCCTTTTCAAGATTAACGGCAACTGTATGCGAAAGCTGTGACGTTCCAGTATTCAACTTGATGCCACCTTCTCTAGACTGTGGAGACTGGGGGTATCAAGAATTCGTAGACAGCGAGCTGGTTTGCGCACCTGGTCAAATAACTGATTTGATAAGTCGTCTCGCTTTAGTATCTGTCCTTCTCGATGTATGTGGAGCTACTGACTGCCATGAAGAGAATCTTGTGCTGGCGGACGGTATGCCCGTGTTAATTGATGGTGAAACACTTTTTCATGAGGTTGGTAAGCCAGCTTCTAAGTCTGAAAATGAAGATTCGATACTTGTCACTGGCTTCTGTCACTTTCTGCCACCTTCCATAACAAAGCTATTGTATTCCCTCCCCAGTGGGGGTATAGATCCCGTAAGTTTATATCTTTCTGAACTTAAGCGTATTTATTACCACAAAGGGTTGGAGGCGTCAGTATGTGGTGAATTAGACAAAATAGCCCAGTTAAGGCTCAGGAAGCGCGTTGTTTTCCGGTCCACGTCTATTTACGCAAAAATTATTCGCCGCTCCTTGTCCTCTTCAGCCCTACGTTCCTCGCGTAAGTTAAGTTCAGTCTATGAAGATCTCTTTGCCGTGTGCGTACAATCGGGAAACATTAACCGATCGTGGCTCCTCCTCTGCCAGTCCGAAGTACTCCAAATAGAGAATGGGTGGATTCCCTACTTTGACACAGATATGGGTGGGTCAAGGATCAATTTATATGATGGTCGCAATGTAAGAGCTGGCTTGCACCGACAGGTCATAAGGAATTGCAAGCAACGCTTGATGGTTAGGCAGGCCGGAGATGCTGATCGTCAAATCAAGCTCATCAAGTCAGTTTTAAAAATATTCCCCAAGAGGGGAGGGGGCGTGGGGGCCGTTACGCCGCAAGGGATCGCAAATCAGTTGCTTGATGTGGCCATTTATAAGGATACCTGGAAATGGCTATTCTTCACATTTAGTGAAGCAAGGTATCGCCTGGCATTTACGTATCCCACTAATCTTTACGATGGATCTCTTGGGATTGCCGTGTTTCTAAGTCTTTGTCGGAAACGAGGGTTAATAACTAACAAGTCATCTGAGTGTAGTGAAATAGAAGAGAAAATCAGGGTTGATAACGAATCTTTCTTTATCAAAGCCAGTCAAGGGGATGTGCCAACTTCATATCAACTGGGTTTCAATGGAGGAATAGGCGGTAGATTACTTTCCTTGCTAGTGTTGCCTGGCGACCCAAGTGACGATCCTGGAGTCACTACTGCAACTCTTAAAACTTTGGAGGGAATGATTGCTGCACTAGAAAGTGAAGATGTTGATGAATATGGAGGGTTGGACATAATGTCAGGTCTGTCTGGGTTGGCTGGAGGTGTTCATGCTTGGTCAACCCATAAAAACATATCCGTTGAGCATCCTACGTTGACTAGGTTTTGGGACATAGTCAGTCAGAGATTGATTGATAGTCAAAAGGATTGCGGTGGTTGGGATGTCTTTGAAACACCTGTGTCAGGTTTCGCTCATGGTTCGTCAGGTATGATGTGTGCGCTAGCAATTGCAGGGTCTCATAAAAGAAATGCTAATATAGAAATACAAAGGTCAATAGAAAAAACTATTGCATTCCAGCTGGATAATCTTAGTAAAAGTGGCGAATGGCTAGATATAGAGTTAACAACACTTGAAGATAGAGAAGTTCCTGCTCGGTCTTGGTGCGGTGGTGCTGCGGGAGCCCTAATAGCTGCGGCTGTTATGAAAAAGGTTGGTTTCGAAGGTGTTAATGGATATAACGATTGGTTAAGGCTTGCGAGAGATGCCGCGCTCAACCATAGGCCTATCCGGGATCAGATGTGTTGCGGTCTTCCGGGTTGGACGATGGCATTAAGTGCAGCAGGTCGATCACTAGATGATGCTGTCTTACTAGGAGCATCTATTCAACGGCTAGAAGAGTGGACTGAAGAGGTGAAAGGAGGTAAGGAGTTAAACTTGCGTAGTATAAAAGGTTATAAAGTGGATCCTCCTGGCCTGTTTGTTGGAGGTGCTGGTGTCGGATTAACTTTGCTTCATGGGGAAGAAGAGACGCGAGTAAAGGATGTATTGATTTCAAGCGGATATTTGATTGACAATGATGTATTCGGGGATTTGGTGAATTAAGGAGCGTTTGACAAAGGCATGTCTTTATTGGGTCGTGACAGGAATGACAACGACCCGGTTGTCCCGAAAGGTGAGGTACTGCGGGGTATGGTGTTGCTCCTGCGAAGGCCAGCTCTGTCTGTGGCTTATGGTACAGAGGTGCGTCGGCGCGCTCCTCGGTAGGGACTGGTCGAAGGTGGACTCGGGTAGGGGCTCTGAGTCAGGTGTAGCGTACTCCGATGTCGGATGCTCCCGGGTCGAATCCGCCGAAGGGCACGAACGAACCGATCGTGCGGTCGTCATCGACGGCCGTCGCAATGCCGAAGTCGTTGAGTCCGTTCTGTATCGAGACTACGACTCGGTCACGGGCCAGCAGGGGCCCGATCGCCTGGACGGATGCCCCGGTGTGATGGGCCTTCACGGGAGGTAGGCGGTCGTGATCACGGAGGTCACGTCACTGGGATGCACGCAGTCTGCGTCTGCCCTGAACTCGTCGACGGGCCCGATGATTGTGAAGCCGGTGTCCCGCATGACCCGGGCGCGCTGTTCGGCGGTGTCGACCAATCGAACTGGCTGGCCGGCGCGGACCAGCCAGGCGCCGATAGACCCGCCCATAGCGACGGCGCCCCAGACTAGAATGTGGTCAGGATCTATACCAGAAGTTGCCGTGCGGAGGGCTCCTGAGCGAATATGTGGAGCCACTCCTCCCTACTCAGAACATTGATGACGCTTCCTGCTGCTGAAGCCCTCGCCCGCCTGCAAGATGGAAACGCCCGATTCGTGGCAGATGCACCGAATCTGACGGTGGCCGAGGCGTACCACCGTCGGGCCGAAGTGGTAGACGGGCAGGCACCATTCGCCATCATCCTCGGGTGTTCGGACTCACGCGTCCCAGCTGAGGTGATTTTCGATCAAGGGCTGGGTGATCTCTTCGTGATCCGTGTCGCCGGAAATATCGCGGCCTCATCTCAGGTGGGCAGCGTCGAATTTGCTGCGACTGAGTTCGGAACACGCCTCGTCGTTGTGATGGGGCACACCGGCTGCGGTGCGGTCCTGGAGACGCTTAAGCAGATCAGGGGCGCGGGGGCGGCTCCTTCTGCGAATCTGCAGTCCATCGTGGACCGAATTCGTCCCGCGGTCGAACGACTTGCGTCAGCGGCCCCGGGGTGGACGCCCGAATCGCTCATCGGGGACGCGGTCCGGACGAACGTCGGCACGTCCATGAATGACCTCACCGCCCATTCCGACCTGCTACATCGACTCGTCGACGGGGGAGGTCTGCATGTGGTTGGCGCCGAGTACTGTCTCGAGACCGGCGTCGTCGAGTTCTTCTGACGCGAGCCGCCCTGGTTCAGCCGCGTTAGTTCATCTCCGGAGGTGTGACCCGTCGCATGGATGCTTGCTCGAAAGCGTAGGCAAGCTCGATCAGTCGTGGCTCCGAGCAAGCTGATCCGGTGAAGCTCACGCCAAAGGGGCGAGGCTTGGCATCGAACCCTGCCGGCATGTCAGGGCCGCCATCGTTTGCCACGAAGGCGAACGGAACGATGACAGTCGGATACCCGGGCTTGGCCGCGATTCCGGCCCCGCTGGAACTCGGGAAGAGCAATGCGTCGAGCTCATGCTCGGTCATGGCCGCGTCGATTCCGCGCGTCGCGTTAAGCACATTGTCCTGCATGAGGTCAGCCTCATACTGAGCGCGATCGGCTTCGAGGTCGATCGCGTCTGCACCGTCGAGCCGTGCCTGCTCGTATTTGATCGCGCCCATGGAGCGGTGCGCGAGATTCCATTCACGTAGCTCGGTGAGCGTCTTCACTGGTGCGGTCTCGCCCAGCGTAGCAAGCCATGCATTGAAGTCTCGTTTCATGCCGTAGTTCAAGACACTGCTTCCACCGTTCGTGACCAGGCTCGTGGCCGGATCCGTGTCGATGACACTCGGGATGTCGGCAGGGTCGACGACGATTGCCCCCTGGGTCTCTAGGATGGCGATCGCATCGGCCATGACGGCTCGACTCTCCTCATTCATCCGGCTCTGCCATCGGTTGGTGCCCGGCACCTGAATCGAGTCGTAGTACAGGGCTCTCGGGATGCCGATCCGGGCACCCTGCAGGCCGTCCAGGTTGAGGAAGGTCGTGTAGTCTCCGTTCGCCGGGACCTGACAGAGCGTGGTGACCGCATCGTTCGGATCAGGCGATGCGCTCTCTAACACCCCCAATAAAATGGCCGCGTCCGTGACGGTCCGGGCCATCGGGCCAGCAGTATCCTGGTCCCCACTGATCGGAATGATGCCGTATCGACTGATTCGCCCGACCGTGGGCTTGATCGCTGCGAGCATGTTCGAGTTGGCCGGAGAAAGGATCGATCCGGATGTCTCCGTTCCGACGTTCGCCGCCCAGAAACTCATCGCAGTTCCGATCCCTGAACTCGACCCGCCAACACCCATGACGGGCCGGCCATCGTTTCGACCGTCACGAGGATCACGGCGGGGGTCATACGGATTGAGCCCGTAGCCACCGATCGCGCTGTAGTTCCCCGGCATGCCGGCAGCTGTGAAGTTCGCGAGCTCGGTCATGACCGTCTTGGCAATGATGATCGCTCCGGCTTCACGGAGATTGGTCGTGATGGTCGCCTCGTACGGCGGGAAATAGTCTTCAAACGCTTTGGCTCCGCCCGTGGTCGGCATATCCATGGTGTGGACATTGTCCTTCAGTGCAACGGGAATACCATGAAGCGGGCCACGTACGTGACCGTCTGCACGCTCCTGGTCGAGCCGCTCGGCATCGGCCAATGCGTTCGGATTGATCGCGATGACCGCGTTCACCCGTTCCTCGTACATGGCGATGCGGATCAGGTGGGCCTCGACGAGCTGACGGGATGTCAGGCGCCCTTCTTCCATCTCCTGCTGCATTTCAGGAATCGTGGCTTCCACCACATTGAATGTCACCGAGTCAGCTGCGGATCCGCTGCAGGCTGCGAGTAGCGGGGCAGCGAGCAGGGCTGTGAGCAGAAGCGTTCGGGACGTCTTCGGGGTGATCACAGGGCGGCCCTCTTCATGCCAGTCTCGCGGACGGAATGATTCAGTCCGCTGCGACAAGCAACATATGTGCGGTTACCGGCCCTTGTCTATTTTCGTTTGAACGCGCTTGCCCTTGATCTTCCCGTCGCTCAGAGGCTCGAGCACGTGGCTGGCCATATCGTGCGAGACCTCGACGATGATGAAGGCTTTCGAGATCTGAATCGAACCGCTCTGGGTACCTCGGATCCCGGCCTTTCCGGTCATTGCTCCAACGAAATCCTAAGGTGGACCACGCACTCGGGAGCCGGTTTAGCGAAGTGGCCTTCCTCTGGGCGAGTGGGGTATGCAGAGGCCGCGAAGGAACTCCTGAACCAAGCGGACGACCGGGACATCGATTTCAGGTCTGTGGTGGCGGCCAGCGGAAGCGGCCAGACGCACGCCAGTCTCCTCATCGGCTTTCGCCCATTGGGCCGAAACGAGGTTCAGGTCCACGGGGTCTGTGTTCGATGCCGAGTCCTGGTAAATCTAGGCGCCGGTCAAACCTCGATTTCGTTGTGTCTGAGCAGGCTGTTGTCTATGATGACGGCCCGCCATCAGGCCCTTCGATCGTTGACTGAGCCGTTGCCACGACCATATGCCATCGGGGTAGAATGATAAAAAAGGTCGAAACTGGCCGTAATGGTCGTCGCGTGCGCGCTTGGTACCGGTCTCAGTGGCTACGGGGAGGTCTCACCCGACGCTGGTGTGCCCGCGGATGTGATTTTCGTCGGCGACAATATCGTCACGATGAATCCCGATCAGCCGACCGTCGAGGTGAGAGTGATCCTAGTTAGGTCGGAATGATCGTCGTTACCGGAGGTACCGGCTTCATCGGATCGAATCTGGTCGCGGAGCTCGAAGAGCGCGGAGAGACCGCCCTCGTAGTCTGCGATCGTCTACGGGAAGCTGATAAGTGGAGAAACATCAGTAAGCGTGAGCTGGCGGCGCTTGTGCCCCCCGAGCAGCTCTTCAACTTCCTCGAGGCGAACGCGGGCGAGATCCGTGCGATCTTCCACATGGGTGCGATTTCTTCGACGACGGAAACCGACGCGGACCTGATTGTCGCGACGAACGTGCACCTGTCGGCGGATCTGTGGCGGTGGTGTGCCCGGACTGGGGTTCCCTTCATTTACGCTTCGTCCGCCGCCACGTACGGTGACGGCTCGATCGGCTTCGACGACGACGGTTCGATCGACGGGCTTTCACGCCTCCGCCCCATGAATCCCTACGGGTGGAGCAAACACCTGTTCGACCGGATGGTGGCGAGGTGGGTGGACGAGGGGGCAGCGACCCCCCCGCAGTGGGTGGGCCTCAAGTTCTTCAACGTCTACGGCCCCAACGAATACCATAAAGGCCAAATGCAGAGCCTGGTGTCGAAGACGTTTCGGACGGCGGCGGCCGGCGATCCCGTCACGCTTTTCCGCTCCCACGATCCGAAGTATCCGGACGGAGGGCAGATGCGGGACTTCGTCTACGTTCAGGATTGCGTTTCGGTGATGCTCTGGCTGCTCGACCACCCGGGTACCTCAGGACTCTTCAATCTCGGCACGGGCCAGGCACGCACGTTCCTGGATCTGATCGGAAGCATGTTCGCCGCGCTTGAGATGGAGCCCACCCTCGAGTGGATCGATACTCCGGCCGAGATCCGGGATCGTTACCAGTACTTCACGCAAGCTGATATGGGGCGCTTAAGGACGGCCGGTTACGACGCGCCGTTCCTCGGTGTCGAGGAGGGTGTCGGGGCGTATGTGACCCGCTACCTCGCCACGGACGACCCATACCGGTGATTCCTCGAAAACTCTTCGCCATTCCCGATCCGACGCGGGTGCTTCGGGAAGATTGAGGGGCTCAGTCCCTTCGGATCCACCGAAGAGCTCAATGAATCGGCCTCCATCTCCTCACCTATCCGTGCTTGTAGTTGTTCATCGTCCGTAATTTTCCGAATGAATTGTTCAAGGTTCTCTTTGGTCACGGGGTTCTCCCGTCGTGAAACTGTCCCGCTCGTAGAGGATGAGATGTTCAACTAGGGGCAACGTGAGCGATGGAAGTTCAACTCGGAACGAGCATCGTTCCCGGTACGAGCGCCCCTCGATTACCGGCCCGCCACCTCACGTTCACTAAGCGCTGGACGCCAGGCACGGCGGGCCATAATGTACGCGCGTGGTGTACACGCGTGCGCCGGCCGATCGTGGCGGGGCTCGACCGACCTCAGGAAATTCATGGGCGTTTTTACTTCAGCTGTAATCACGGTCGGCCTCGTGTTCCTCATGGCCGTGTCGAAGGTCGCGTCGACGAATGAGGGCCCCGCGGTCGATTCCGACGGCGTCATCAAAGAGTACTGCATGGGCTGCCACGACGACCGCCGAATGCGCGGCAACTTGTCCCTCGAGGACTTTCGTGCCCTAGACGCCGGCCGGACCCCCGAGACCGGCGAGAAGATGATCCGCAAGCTGCGCGCGGGCATGATGCCGCCCCCGGGTGCGAAGCGCCCGGGAGGCGATACCCTCCTGCAGCTAGTGGAGTCGCTCGAAGCGAACCTGGACGCCCAGGCCTCCGCCCATCCTAATCCGGGGGGGCGCACGTTCCAGCGCCTGAACCGCGCCGAGTACGAACGGTCGATTGGGGACCTCCTCGGACTCACGATCGACGCCTCGGCCTACCTACCGCCGGATACGAAGAGCGCCAACTTCGACAACATCGCCGACGCGCAGCTGCTGTCACCCACCCTTCTCGATGCGTATCTGAATGCCGCCGCAGCGGTCAGTCGAATGGCTGTCGGCGACCCCAACGCGACGCCCACGGAGGCGCAGTATCGAGTGGCCCGGTGGGCCTCGCAGCTCGAACGCGCTGAGGGGGCCCCGTTCGGAACCCGTGGCGGAACTTCGGTCCTCCACTACTTCGTCGCAGACGGCGAGTACGTGTTCCGCGTTTCGTTTCACCACGAGACGACAGGCACGATCGTGGGCAACGGTCGCTCGGCGTTGCAGACCGCTGAGGTCCCCGAGCAGGTCGAGATCTCG
>Ga0209252_1002605_pt1 | contig 10624 bp, 8 predicted proteins | sample SaaInlV_135m_DNA_3_FD_184673 | JGI IMG/M metagenome (GOLD analysis project Ga0209252, IMG submission 184673) | Marine microbial communities from expanding oxygen minimum zones in the Saanich Inlet - Saanich Inlet SI074_LV_100m_DNA (SPAdes) (version 2) | ecosystem: Environmental > Aquatic > Marine... | reverse complement strand
TTGAAATAGTAAATATCTTTAGTTTGTCTACGCAAGTGTAAAAACAGACTATTTTCATACAGCTTACCCATATCCTTACTTATGGCGTAATCATAAATTTTTTTAAACCCATTATCAATAGCATATATTTTTTTAGGGTTTCTCTGCTCCCCTTTAATAGAGTTTCTATAGATGGGTAAAGTAAATATAGCATAAGCATCTTCTAAGTGAGAGATATAATTAAAAACAGTATCTTTACTCAGACGAAATCCTTGTGATTTAAAATCATTATAAAGCTTTGTTAAACTTACAAGTGTTGCTATATTGGTAAAACAATATTTATTAAGTATTTTGAGTAAGCTTCTGTTTGTAATATTATATCTATCAACTATATCCTTATATACTATCAACTCAAGATAGTCGCTAAGTATTTTTCTAGATATTTGAGGCTCTTCCGCTATCGTTTCAGCAAAGCCGCCATCTATAAGATAGTCATCAAGAGCGTTTCTAATATAGTTGAGGGAGGTTGATGAGTAGAGATTAACCTCTATATTTTTATATTTCAAATACTCTTTAAAGGAAAATGGAAATATTTCATAGGTGAGAGTCCTACCCCTTAAACTTGTCGCAATTTCAGTTGATAATAGTTTTGCACTAGAGCCTGTGATATATATTTGAATATTTTCATTGTCATATATTCTTCTCACATAAAGCTCCCATTTGTTAACGACTTGAACCTCATCTAAAAATAGATATATCTTTTCACCTTTTTTATTTGGGTAAAGCTCATAATAACTCTCAAGCAGCAAGTCTAAAGATTTAAGCTCCAAGGGATAGAGCCTGTCATCTTCAAAATTTAGATATATGATGTTTACTCTATCAATAGTTGCTCTTAATCTATTTACCGTATCAAAAAGAAGGTAACTTTTACCACTTCTTCGTACCCCTATCAGTGAGATTATTTTTTTTGATTCAAGGGGGATATTAAACTCTCGTGGAACTATATCTTTAATATCTCGTTGTATAAAATCAGTGATGAGTTTTTTAAACAGCTCTTTTACCATTAATATCCCCTTATATTTAATTTAATACTTTTCAATAAGGATGATTATGCTGTATTTAATACTTATAGTCAAGGACTAAATCGTCGACGGGTTCATAGATCAATTCCAAGAGGGGTATCGTCCGCCCCCTGCTTTGGTTTGAATGCTCAGGTTTATGAGCGGACAGGTATCCTGACACAGGGGGCACTGGAGATTCCATGAGACTTTGGATTACAAAAAATCTATGAATGTATACAGAAGTAGTATAGAATTTAATCATCTTAAATTAAAGGCTGCTTAAGAGTGTTCCATATAAGAAATCTTAAAAAGTTGTCAGAGGGTTTAGGGTAGTGTACTTCAAGCTAGGAGCATGGAATATTTGACGCTTGTTTCTTCAATTTAGGAAAATTATGATACTCAATAATAGTAAAAAAAATATTTTAGCACTATTCATATTGTTTGTTTTGATGGGATGCACACAAAATTCAAAATTATCAGAATGGAATGTGCTACAAACGGAAGAAAATAGAAAAGCATCAGTAGAAAATATATCAGTAATGACGGGAGAGGTGGATTATGTCAGCTTCTCACATATAAAGCACTCTTTTTCATCAAAAAATATTATGAATATGAATTATGCTTATTCATTGGAACGAGAGAATTATGCTGAAATAAAAAGAAATGGCCTGGTTGTTACGAAAGAAAACCCTGTATCAACCTTCAGTATTGATGTGGATACCGCATCGTACGCGAATGTAAGAAGATTGCTGAATGAAGGTACGTTACCTAGAAAAGATATGGTCCGTATTGAGGAGATGGTCAACTACTTTGATTATGGCTATCCACTGCCTGAAGATGATAGTCATCCTTTCTCAGTGACACATGAGATAGGTCCTTCACCCTGGAATCCAGAGACTCACCTTCTTCATGTTGGTTTACAGGGATATGAGAAGCAGATGGATGAGTTGCCTCCTGCGAATTTAGTTTTTCTAATTGATGTGTCTGGATCCATGCAGATGGCCAATAAGTTGAGTCTAGTGAAAAGATCACTAGAATTATTAGTTAATAGATTACGTTCAATCGATCAAGTCTCTATAGTGGTCTATGCTGGCGCATCTGGGGTGGTTCTAGAGCCTACAGCCGGTAACAACAAGGTAGCCATTAGGCAGGCACTTGACGCATTAGAAGGGGGTGGTTCGACCAATGGAGGGGAGGGGATTAAGTTGGCATACGATCTAGCTCAACAATCCATAGTTAAGGATGGAATCAACCGAGTTATCCTAGCAACGGATGGGGATTTTAATGTAGGGGCAACTAGTCATGAAGAACTAATTGAGTTAATCGAAAAGAAAAGAAATCTGGGGATCTCACTTACCACATTGGGTTTTGGTTCAGGCAATTACAATGACCATCTTATGGAGCAGTTGGCGGATAAGGGGAATGGAAACTACGCCTATATCGACGGTTTGCGAGAAGCCAATAAGGTGCTGGTCAATGAGTTGGGATCTACACTTTTTACCATCGCTAAGGATGTAAAGATACAGATCGAGTTCAACCCTGCAGTAGTGGCAGAGTATCGTCTGATCGGATACGAAAATAGAGCATTGGAGAATGAAGATTTCAGTAATGATAAAGTGGATGCTGGAGAGATTGGTGCTGGTCATAGTGTAACTGCAATCTATGAGATTGCGCTGGTTGGTGGAAAGGGGCAGCGTATCGAGCCACTGAGATATGGAAATAAGAGTGAGTCTGTAGCAACCAACAAAGAAGAGATCGCTCATCTTCGTGTGCGGTATAAGGCGCCAGAGAGTGAGGACAGTACTCTGTTAGAAGAGAAGATTCTAACCACCCAGATCCAGCCAGACCTTAATAAGACCTCAGATCAATTCCGACTCAGTGCTGCAGTGAGCGCATTTGGTGAAATCCTTACGAATAGCCAGTATCTAGAGAGCTATACGATGAGAGAAAATAGAGAGCTTCTACTTGGACTGAAAATGCGAGATGAGTCTGGAGATAGAGGAGAGCTGTTGCAGTTGATCAGATTGTATGAATCATTGGGAAATAAAGAGACACAAGAAAATAAAAGATAAAATAAAGAGACGCAACACTTACCCCCTGCTTTTGTTTAAATGCTCAGATTACTAAGCGGACAGGTATCCTGACACAGGGGGATCTTAGATTGTCCGTTAACACCTATCTTACCCCATCTAAGATGCACAGCAGATGATTTCTGTTCTACTTCCCAGAATTTAGTTGATTTATCATCGGTTAGTTCATAATATTGTTTTGGCATTTTTTCATTCCCATTATATTTTTACTTAGTGTTAATTTTTAAACCTACTCCCAGTAAACAAGTAAAAATAAGACGATATTCCATGCGGTTTTTAGAATGATTTTTCATCGAAAAATCAACTTTGTAAATTATAATTGTAGTGCTGTTTAAAGTCAATTATTTTACAATAAACTTACTCTAACGAAGTGTTGATGAAATGTGATCAAGTGTGGTAAAGCTGTGGGCAATATCGGGTTTACGAGATATAATGTCTCTATTATAACTTAACGGAATAGAGCTTGATTTTATTCTCTAATAATATAGAGTTTTTTGATTGATAAGTGATAAGTATCAGGTTACAATATCAAGGATATAAATTATGATGACGCACAACCCACCCCATCCAGGAAAAGTGATGAGATAGTTATGTATAGAGCCTTTAGGTTTGACTGTGACTGCAGTGGCTCAGGGGCTAGATGTAAGTCGAAAAACACTCTCTACAATTATTAATGAAAAATCAAATATTAGCCCAGAGATGACTGTACGCTTATCTATCGCATTCAATACATCTTCAGAGAGTTGGATAAATTTGCAATCTCAATATGATCTATATAAAGCAGAGCTGCGTCGTGATGAGCTGAATGTTTCTCACTTGATAGCAGCGTAAACTTCAAAAATAACTTTCAAACTCCTCGTGGCACAATTGGATAGCGCGTGCCCCTCCTAAGGGCAAGGTTACAGGTTCGACCCCTGTCGAGGAGGCCAATTTACTCTTGTTTACTTTTACTCATACCTTGCTGCTGCACTAGCATATTCTCAATACGCGCTAGCCTCCCCTCTATCGCTTCAGTATGCTTTCGCATCCAGTGAATTTCACCAGCTTCTCCTTCACCATTTTCACGGTCAAACTGTTGATGCTCTCTGGTGAGAACATCAAGCACGATGCCGACCATCATATTCAGGAATACGAAGGTGGTTAAAAAGATAAAGGTTAGGTAGTAACTCCAGCTTAGTGGATAGACTTTCATTGTCTCATACATTACATCGGTCCAATCTTCAAAGGTTGCAATTCTAAATAGAGTCAACATTGAGATAGCTACATCGCCCCATAGCTCTGAGTTTATCTTCTCGAAGAGGAAGCTCCCCACTGCACCATAGATATAGAAGATCACAAACATTAGGAGCACTACATATCCCATTCTGGGGATCGCTTTAAATAGTGCGTTGACTAAAATGCGGAGCTCTGGGATGAGAGATACTAAACGCAGTACTCGGAAGATACGGAGGAGTCGTGCTAAGAGTACGAGTTCACTATCTTCAAGTGGAATCAGACTCGCGACCACTATAGTAAAGTCGAAGAGGTTCCAACCAGAGCGGAAAAAGTTGCGGAATTTATCCTCTGCAACCATTCGCAGTGATATCTCTATTACAAAAAATATTGTTACGGCAAGATCGAGCCACTCTAGTCCAAGCTTTAATTCAGGTGTTAAAGTGTAAGTTTTAGCGCCAATAGCTAGTGCTGATATTACGATAATTGTTATAACTATCGATTCAAACAGTTTGTTACGCTGAAGGTTAATTAAACTGTTCTGGATTTTTTCTAAGCCGTTCACTCTTGCCTCTCTAATAAAATAACCAGCGATAGATGCCGACTAAGTTAATCACCATAAATACTACCTGCATAATTAGTAGATAGCGAAGTTTTTGGATGACTGCAAAGGTACTTAAAAACATTGAAGAGATGAAAAAGAGGACGAATCCATACCCTGAGTAGGAGACATTCGCTGCCAATAAAATCGCTCCCATAACTCCAGTTATCGCGCCTGCCAGTTCTAATTTTGTGCTTCTATTTTTCATAGTTAATTATACATAATTTTCAATGTAACTCTTTAACGAAACCCTTTAGCCAAGAGATATACTTCACGGCTACGACCTCTAGATGCTTTAGGTTTTCGGGTAATAACGAGCGAAAAATCTTGCTGAAGTGTTTTTATTAGCTGGTCGAAGCCCTCTCCCTGAAATACTTTCATCAATAAATTACCGCCCTGTTTTAGATTATCTTTGGCAAACTCATGAGCCATCTCAACTAGCAGCATAGTTTTTGGTATATCTACTTCACTTATTCCACTTAAGTTTGGAGCCATATCTGAAAGAACCAGATCAAGTTTACTCTCCCCCATCTGCTCCCCTACAATACTTTGAAGCTGTTCTAGTACGCTATCCTCTCTAAAGTCTCCCTGCAGCACTGTGACCCCGCTAATAGGGTCAATTTGCAAAATATCCATAGCGACTACAATGCCGCCCGTTTTAGTTCCGACTCCAACTTTTTTTGCCACTATTTGTGACCACCCTCCAGGAGCTGCGCCTAAATCTACCACTTTCATCCCGTGGTGCAAAAGTTTATCTTTTTTGTCGATCTCAATTAATTTGTATACTGCACGCGAACGGTAGCCTTCACTCTGCGCTTTTTTTACATACTCATCATCAAAATGTTCTTGTAGCCAACGACTACTACTTTTACTTCTTGCCAATACGGCCTCCTGTCAGTATCATACGCATACTATGGATATTAATTTAACTGGAAAACAGAAACGCCACCTTCGTGGATTAGCTCATGAGCTTCACCCACTAGTTACGATTTCTGACAAAGGACTCTCTGAAAATGTTTTGGCTGAGCTGGAACTGACCTTAGAGCATCATGAACTAATTAAAGTGAGAGTGAATGCAATTGATCGTGAGCAACGCCGCGAGCTAATAGCACAGCTAGTAGAGAAGAGTTGCTCAACTTTAATTCAAACTATAGGGCATATCGCGCTTATCTATAGAGCAGCTAAAAAACCAGAGCTGAAAATCCCATCGTAATATTAAACTATCAGTCTACTTAACTGATATAACGCACCTCTACAATCTCATAATTTTTAGTTACAGCCGGGGCTTTAACTACCGCAATATCTCCCTCTTCTTTACCAATTAAAGCTCTTGCTATTGGTGAGTTGACGGAGATACGCCCCTCTTTGCTATTAGCTTCATCATCTCCCACGATTTGATAAGTTACTGTCTCTCCGCTATCCTCCTCTTCAAGCTCAACTGTCACTCCAAACACTACGCGTCCATTTTGTGGAAGAGTTGCAACATTTATCTCTTGTGCATTACCCAGCTTCCCTTCAAGATCCTGAATTTTTCCTTCGATAAATCCTTGCTGCTCACGAGCCGCATGATACTCTGCATTCTCTTTAAGGTCACCGTGGGCTCTTGCTTCAGAGATCGCCTCTACAACTTCTGGACGAGCCACGCTCTTTAGGTTGTGAAGCTCTGCGCGCATCTGCTCTGCGCCTTTAACTGTTAATGGAATTTTACTCATATCTATTCTCCTCCTTTCATTGAATCTTTTATCTCTCTATGTAGATCTTGCAGTCTATTAACCTCACGCTCTTCCAACTTGGGTAAGGCGTAAGCAACTGCTTGTGCGCCTGCTACTGTAGTGAAATAGGTTACTTTATGGTTAAGTGCCTCTCGTCTAATTGAGAAGGAGTCTGAGATAGCCTGCTTACCTTCTGTAGTGTTGATGATAAGATCTATGTCACCATTCTTAATCTGATCAACAATATGAGGACGACCCTCATTCACTTTATTGATGCGTTTACACTCAACGGATGCACTCTCAATCACCTCTGCAGTTCCACTAGTTGCAACCAACTCAAAACCTGCAGCAGATAGTTGCTGTGCAACAGGGACGATTGCATTTTTATCTCCATCTCGCACACTAATAAATGCACGACCAGATTGCGGCAGCGGACCTCCAGCGGCAAGCTGTGATTTAGCAAATGCTTCACCAAAGCTGTGCCCTACTCCCATCACTTCACCAGTAGATTTCATCTCTGGTCCCAGCAGTGGGTCAACTCCAGGGAATTTAACAAATGGAAATACTGCCTCTTTTACTGAGAAGTAAGGCGGTATTACTTCAGATGTGAATCCCTGATCTTTAAGTGACTCCCCTGCCATACAGCGAGCTGCAACTTTAGCTAGGGGTATACCAATAGCTTTAGATACAAATGGAACAGTACGAGATGCACGAGGGTTAACCTCAAGCACGAAGATAAGATCCTCTCCATCTTTGTGCTGGATTGCAAATTGCACATTCATTAAACCTAACACTTTAAGCTCTAGTGCCATCGATTTAGTCTGTTCACGCAGTCTATCTTGAACTTCGGCAGTAAGATCATACGGAGGAAGAGAGCAAGCGGAGTCTCCAGAGTGCACTCCAGCTTGTTCAATGTGCTGCATAATGCCTCCAATCACTACATCAGTTCCATCGCAAATTGCATCTACATCAACTTCTACCGCATCATTTAGAAAGCGGTCAAGTAGAACTGGACTTTCATTAGATACCTGAACCGCTTCACGGAAGTATCTCTCTAGCCCCTCTGCATCATGTACAATTTCCATAGCTCTACCACCCAACACATAAGATGGTCGAACCACTAATGGGTAGCCTATCTCTTCAGCTAGATCTAATGCTTCATCTGCAGCAGTTGTGGTGCGATTTGGTGGTTGCAGAAGCCCAAGTCTATTTAGTGCTTGCTGAAAACGCTCACGATCTTCTGCGAGATCAATTGCATCTGGTGTGGTTCCAATAATGGGGACTCCAGCCTTCTCTAGATCGAGAGCTAATTTTAATGGAGTTTGACCACCATACTGCACAATCACTCCTGCAGGCTTCTCTATCTTCACAACCTCTAGGACATCTTCCAAGGTTAGTGGCTCAAAGTAGAGGCGGTCTGAAGTGTCATAATCAGTTGAGACAGTCTCTGGGTTACAGTTGACCATAATTGTCTCGTAGCCATCTTCACGCAGAGCTAATGCCGCATGCACACAGCAGTAATCAAATTCTATTCCTTGTCCAATTCTATTTGGACCTCCACCAAGCACCATAATTTTTTTATTATTTGATGGATTTGATTCACACTCATCTTCATAGGTAGAGTACATATAGGCAGTATCAGTTGGGAACTCTGCGGCACAAGTATCAACTCGCTTATATACTGGATGAACATTCAGGCTCTGACGATGCGCACGCACTCTATTCTCATCCGTACCTAGCAGTTTCGCTAATCTACGATCAGAGAACCCTTTCTGTTTAATCTGTTTTAGTCTTACACTATCTAAATCTTGTAACGATCTTTTTTCTATATCCTGCTCATCCTTTACAAGGTTCTCAATCTGCACCAAGAACCAGCGATCAATAGCACACTTATCAAATATCTGATCCATACTCCAACCAGCACGGAATGCATCAGCGACATACCAGATGCGCTCTGGACCTGGCACTTGAAGATGTTTGCGCAGGGTCTCTTTAAGTGAGTCTGAGTTTAGATCAACCTTCTCATCCAACCCATCTGCTCCAGTCTCAAGTCCGCGTAGAGCTTTCTGCAGGGACTCTTGGAAGGTGCGCCCAATAGCCATCACCTCTCCCACCGACTTCATTTGAGTAGTCAAGGTGGCATCTGCCTGCGGGAATTTTTCAAAAGTAAAACGAGGAATTTTAGTTACAACATAATCTATAGATGGCTCAAATGAGGCTGGAGTTGCACCTCCAGTAATCTCATTCTGAAGCTCGTCAAGAGTGTAACCGACAGCAAGTTTAGCCGCAATTTTAGCGATAGGGAATCCTGTCGCTTTAGAGGCGAGCGCAGATGAACGAGATACTCGTGGGTTCATCTCGATAATAATCATCCGACCATTTTCTGGATTAATTGCAAACTGCACATTAGAACCACCAGTATCAACTCCTATCTCACGCAACACCGCAAGCGATGCGTTACGCATAATTTGATACTCTTTATCTGTCAAAGTTTGCGCTGGAGCAACAGTGATAGAGTCTCCTGTGTGTACACCCATTGGATCAAAGTTTTCGATAGAGCAGATGATGATGCAGTTATCTTTATTGTCTCGCACCACCTCCATCTCATACTCTTTCCATCCCAAAACAGACTCTTCAATTAAGAGCTCATTGGTTGGTGAAAGATCAAGTCCTCGCTCACATATCTCAACAAACTCCTCTTTGTTGTAAGCGATACCGCCGCCACTACCACCCATAGTAAATGAGGGGCGAATAATTGTGGGAAAGCCGAGAGGTATCTGTACCTGTTGCGCCTCCTCCATACTATGCGCTACTGAGGATTTAGGAGTATCGAGTCCGATCTTGTGCATAGCATCACGAAAGCGTTCTCTATCTTCTGCTTTATCAATAGCGTCACGGCTTGCCCCAACCATCTCTACGCCATATTTTTTAAGAACCCCTTCTCGTTCCAAATCAAGCGCACAGTTAAGCGCAGTCTGACCACCCATAGTTGGCAGCAGTACATCTGGACGCTCTTTCTTAATAATTCGTTCTACAGTCTCCCAGTGAATAGGCTCAATATAGGTTGAGTCTGCCATCTCTGGATCAGTCATAATGGTCGCTGGATTAGAGTTAACTAAAATCACTCTATACCCCTCTTCTCGCAGCGCCTTACACGCCTGCGCTCCTGAGTAATCAAATTCACAAGCTTGCCCAATTACGATTGGTCCAGCTCCAATAATTAAGATGCTTTCAATGTCGGTACGCTTTGGCACTATGCGGCTCCTTTATTGTTATTCATTACAGACTCTCTATTTTTTTCCATCAACTCTATAAAGTGATCAAAGAGTGGTGCTACATCGTGTGGACCAGGGCTCGCTTCAGGATGACCCTGAAAACTAAAAGCGGGGGTGTCACTGCGTTCAACTCCCTGCAGAGATTTATCAAACAGTGAACGGTGCGTTGCAACTAGGTTGTCAGGTAGAGTATCTTCATCAATAGCAAAACCATGATTTTGACTTGTAATCATAACTTCGCCACTACTCATATTTTGTACTGGGTGGTTAGCACCGTGATGTCCGAACTTCATCTTCATACTCTTTGCTCCACTTGCAAGCGAGAGGAGCTGATGCCCCAAACAGATTCCAAACAGCGGGATCTTTTTATCTAGTAGAGTTCTAATACTGCTCTGCGCATAGTCACACGGCTCTGGATCACCAGGACCATTGGATAGAAAAACTCCATCTGGGTTTAGTGACAACACCTCTTCTACTGGAGTTTGCGCTGGTACTACTTGCAGACGGCAACCACGATCAACTAACATACGAAGGATATTTTTCTTTACCCCATAGTCATATACCACTACACTCCACGGTAATGATGATGGATTTTCAACTGGAGCTGGCAGCCCCTCCTCTAACTCCCAACTACCCTGTTCCCAGTCATACTGCTCTTTGGTAGTTGCTTCAATAGCTAGATCCATCCCCTCTA
>Ga0209252_1002602_pt1 | contig 10627 bp, 8 predicted proteins | sample SaaInlV_135m_DNA_3_FD_184673 | JGI IMG/M metagenome (GOLD analysis project Ga0209252, IMG submission 184673) | Marine microbial communities from expanding oxygen minimum zones in the Saanich Inlet - Saanich Inlet SI074_LV_100m_DNA (SPAdes) (version 2) | ecosystem: Environmental > Aquatic > Marine... | reverse complement strand
CTTAGTTGATCAAAGTTTCAAGTTAACACATGACGACCTTGTGCGTATCGATATGAACGATTGCACATTGATAGGGACTGGTTCTGATAAAGTCAAGATAGAGGATTTTGATAAACATTTGGGATTAAATATCGATTCAAGCTTTAAAATAGATTCAAGTTCGCTAGCTAAAGTTAATTTAAAGTTTAACTCGGATCATATTTTTGAGAATATACCCCTTATGCCTTTTAATACTTTTTCTTTTGTTAGTTAAAATGATAAATTAATATATAATAATCGAAATGAAAAAATTTTTAGGCGCAGAACTATTCTTTGAATCCTTATATAAGCTAGGTGTCAAAACTATTTTTGGATTACCTGGTGGGTATGTACTTAAGATTTATGATGTGATGCCAGCATATGCAAAGAAGATAAATCATATTCTTACAAGGCATGAACAAGCCGCAACGCACATGGCGGATGGGTTCTCTCGGGCTAGTGGGCTACCTGGGATAATTCTTTGTACTTCAGGTCCTGCAGCAACGAATACAGTAACCGGAATTTCAACTGCCTATATGGACTCTGTCCCCGTTTTAATCTTTACTGGTCAAGTCCCTACTCCATTCTTAGGAAGTGATGCATTTCAGGAGGCTGACCATATCGGAATCACTAGGTCTACCACTAAGCATAATACTTTAGTAAGAAAAGCAATAGATTTACCTAAGGCAATAGCTGAAGCTTTATACATTTCGAATACCGGAAGAAAAGGACCTGTTCTAGTTGATATGCCTAAGGATGTTTTATTAGCCGAGAGTCAGTTCAGGATTCCTAAGAAAATTAATCTACCAAATTATATTGATGAGCCTAAAATATCTCAGAAATCATTACGAGACTTTAAAGCTAAGCTTAAAAAATCAAAAAAACCGCTTTTAATTTTTGGTAGAGGGGCTTGCTATCAGGAAAACATTAAAAAGATTTCTTTTATTTTGAAGAAATTTAAAATACCATCACTTACATCACTCTTATCTCTAGGATTAGTAGGAAGTGATGTTTCTTTTGGAATGATAGGTTCAAGCGGCTCTTATGCTTCAAGTAAATTAATTCATGATTCAGATCATCTTATTTCTGTCGGTTGTGATATAAGTAAAATCTTACCTAAAAAATCTTTCAAAAAGAAAGAAATGACTATCGTAGATATAGATAAAACTCAACTTGATCCAGCAATTAAACAATGTTTAAATATTTATTCTTCCTCTGTCACTTTTATAGATTTTATGGCGAAAGATATTGGTCTATATGAGGCTGAATGGTCAGCTGATTTTCTTGCAAATATGAGAGCCAGAAATAAGGAAGATGAAGATAATAAGATTTCTAGAAATAAAAAAGCATCTATTTTCAATAAAATATCAGATATTTTAGGAAAAAAAGCAGTTATTTGCTCAGATTTTAGCTATGAAGATGTAAATCTTCAACAATTTTATAAATTTAATGACTATAGGAACAATATATTGTCTGGCGGAACCGGTACACCAGGCTACGGGTTTCCTGCAGCAATTGGAGCTACATTTTCTAGGCCAAAGGCTAAGGTTGTGAGTATATCAAGCGGAACTAATTTTCAGTTCAACATGCAAGAAATGATTGTCGCCCTGGAGCAAAATCTTAATTTAACAATCATTGTTTTAAATGAAAAACATTCAAAGAAAGGTCTTAAGTATAAAGGCCCTGATTATAAGTCTTTAGCTGAATCATTTGGGGCTAAAGGTTATCAATTTGATTTCGATTCAAAAGTAGATTCAAACCTTAAGAAAACCTTAAACTTAAAAGGCCTAGTCCTTCTAGAAATAAGGATTTAGTTACTAAAAACATAGAAATAGTTTAAAATTAGTTTATTATAAGTTCCTTTAAAGGAGATAGATATTGCGTCATATTATATCAATTTTAGTAGATAACGAACCAGGTGTCTTAGCACGTGTTTCAGGATTGTTTACGGCAAGAGGTTTCAACATTGAGAGTTTGTGTGTAGCAGAAACTGAAAATGCATCTTATTCAAGATTAACATTAGTTACATCAGGCGAAGATTGGATTATTGATCAAATTATAAAGAGATTTGAAAACATGATTAATGTTATCAAGGTTGTAGATCTAACAGAATCTGAGAGTATTCAAAGAGAACTGCTAATTGCTAAGGTAGTTCCTACTAAGACTAGCAGATCCGAGGTGCTAAGAGTAGCGGATATATTTAGATCTAATGTTATAGATGTAGGCCCAAAGTCTTATACTCTAGAGCTTACAGGCACTAAAGATAAACTTGAGGCATTTGTTGAAATTTTAAGACCCTTAGGTCTTAAAGAAGTAACTAGGACTGGGCTTGTTTCAGTGGCTAGAGAGAAAAAGAAGTAATGGAGAATTATTATGAAAGTATTTTACGATAAAGATTGTGATTTAAGCTTAATTAAAAATAAACATGTTGGTATTATTGGCTTTGGAAGTCAAGGTCATGCACATGCTTTAAATCTTAGAGATTCTGGAATTGAAGTCTCTGTTGGTTTAAGGAAAACTGGTGAAAGTTGGAAAAAGGCCGAAGCAACTGGCCTTGATGTTGTTGAAGTTGACGAGTTAGTTAAGAAATCTGACATCATAATGATCTTAGCTCCTGACACTAGTCAAAAGAAAATTTATGAAGATTCAATAAAAAATAATATTGTGCCTGGAAAGTATTTAGCTTTTGGACACGGGTTTAATATACATTACAACCAGATTGTTCCTGAAGAAGGAGTTAATGTCTTTATGGTTGCGCCTAAAGCACCTGGCCACACAGTTAGAGGTACTTATGAAGAAGGAGCAGGTGTACCTGGCCTTATAGCTATACATCAAGATCCTTCCTCTAATACAAAAGATATTGCCCTTGCATATGCAGCAGGCATCGGCTCATCTCGAGTAGGAATAATAGAAACAACATTTAAAGATGAAACTGAGACAGACTTGTTCGGTGAGCAGTCTGTTCTTTGCGGCGGTGTTTCAAGCTTAATTCTTGCCGGCTTTGAAACACTTACTGAGGCTGGATATCCACCTGAAATGGCTTACTTTGAGTGCTTACATGAAGTTAAACTAATTGTTGATTTAATTTATCAAGGTGGAATTTCTAATATGAGGTATTCAATTAGTGATACTGCAAAATATGGTGATATAACTAGAGGTCCTAGGCTTATAGATGCTTCTGTTAAAGAAAGAATGAAAACAGTTCTTGATGAAATACAAAGTGGACAGTTTGCTGACGAGTGGATTAAGGAGAATGAGTCTGGAAGACCTAACTATAATCGTCTACTAAAAGAAGGAGAAACACACCCGATTGAAGATATTGGAACCACTCTTAGATCTATGATGACAGCCTTATTTAAAAAGAAACTTGTTGACAAAGAAAAGAACTAATGAAGATTGATTATAAATGGACTGTTTCAGCACAAGGATACCAACCTATATTGGTTTCCTTCTTAATTTGTTGGCTTGGGACTGCATTCTTTGGAGTATCTATACTATCAATTTTACTCTTAATAACCTTTCTATTGATTGTACATTTTTTTAGAGATCCTGAACGAATTATACCTAATACAGATGGGATAATATCCCCTGCTGATGGAAAAGTTATTGCAGTCGATACAGTTAAAGAAGATGAGTTTACAAATAGTGAAATGAAAAGAATATGCATCTTTCTTTCTGTGTTTGATTGCCACATAGCAAGATCACCTGTTTCTTCCGAAGTAGTAGAGACAAAGTATTTTGAGGGAAAGTTCAAATTTGCTAACTCTTTAGAATGTATAGAGAACGAAAGATTGTACATGCATTTAAAAACAGAAGATAATAGAGACGTAGTTTTAATTCTATTTGCAGGATTCATTGCTAGAAGAATTGTTCCTTTTGTGTCAAGAACCAGTATCCTTAAAATCGGTCAAAGAATAGGGATTATTAAGTTTGGTTCTAGAATAGATATTTATGTTCCTTCTGATTATGTTACAGAATTAAAAGCAGGTGACGAAGTAGTTGCGGGAGAGAGCATTTTATTTAATAAAATTAATGAGAAGCTAGTCTAGAAGAATGAAAAATAGAAGGATTATCTCACTTATACCAAATCTCTTAACAACCCTTGCGATGGTTTTTGGGCTTTTATCTATTTTTAATTTAATTAAATTTTTCCCACTGGTTGATGGAGAATTTTTGGGGATTGAAACATATCCCTTAACTGAGAAGTCCCTATGGTGGTCTTGTATTTTTTTATATATAGCTGCTTTTATAGATTTCATTGATGGAAAAATAGCAAGGCTTCTAAATAAAGATTCTGAATTTGGTGCACAATATGACTCTCTTTCTGATTTAGTCTGTTTTGGTATCGCACCCTCAGTGGTAATTTATATAGTATATTTGTCATCCTTTAATAATCTTGGAATAATGTGCGTAATATTCTATTCAGTTTGTGTTGCGCTTAGACTTTCCAGATTTAATATTATGTCTGAAGAAGATAAAGATAGAACATTTGTTGGTCTTCCAAGCCCTATGGCAGCGGGTTTGCTCATATCAATTGTTCTTAATGATTATAAATTTAATTTATTTCCTAGTGAAATTGTAAGCTTCTTCTTTTTGATTTTTTTACCCCTTACAGGACTTTTAATGGTTAGCAATATAGCCTTCCCAAAGAAAACTTTTCTTAATAAGATGAAGAAGTTTAATGCACTAATCACTTTATCCATAATTCTTATTGCGATACTTACACATATAGAGATTGGATCTTTTATACTATTCTACACTTACTTGTTGTATGCAGTCGGCAAGCATATTTTTATAAAATATAATACCACTCTGTGATTTGTTATGTATGATATTCAGAAATATTACCTAGACAACGGTCTAAAAGTTTTTCTTAAAGAAGATCCTTATTCTCCCGTAAGCTCAATTTTTGTATGGGTTAACACTGGGAGCGCTTATGAGAAAAATAATCAAAGAGGTTTAGCTCATGTACATGAGCATATGATTTTCAAAGGAACATGTAATTTGAAAGTAGGGGAAGTTTCTAAACAGCTAGAGGCCCACGGAGGAGAAGTTAATGCATTTACTTCATTTGATGAGACTGTTTATTACACGACAATTTCTAATGAATTTATCGATGTTGGCTTAAACATACTTTCAGATTGTATGTCTAACGCTACTTTTGACGAAGAAGAACTTTCAAAGGAGCTAGAAGTTATTCTTGAGGAAATAAAGAGAGGTAACGATTCTCCATCAAATTGTTTAAGCGAAATGATGTTTAAGCATACTTTCTCTTCTTCTACTTATGGACTTCCTATTATAGGGACTCCTAAGAGTGTAAAGAGTTTTACAAGGTCTGATGTAAAAGCATTTTATGATAAATGGTATCAGGCTGAAAATATGCATCTTGTTGTGGTAAGTGGTGCTAAGAGTGACGATGTAAAGCTTAAAATTGAAAAAGTATTTAATAAAATAAGACAAGACAATGTTGAAAGACCGAAATTTATAGAAAAAGAGCAGGAGTTAGGCTTTCAAATTAATAGTGAATTTCATGAGGTTAATGAAGTCTACTTTGCCTTTTCTTTCAAATCTAAAAAGGCCACAGATACAGATTCCGCAGTTTTTGATATAGTAAGCCATATTCTAGGAAGTGGAACAAGCTCTTTGCTTTATAAAGAGCTAAAAGAGGATTTGTCTTTAGTTACATCAATTTATTCTAGTAATTATTCAATGAGACATTCTGGAGTTTTTATGATAACTGGGACATTCTTAAATGATAATATCGATAAAGTTATTAAAGAGGTTTGCCGGAAGATTAAACAAATTTCTAATTTAGATTTTGACTTAGCTCAGATTGAAAGAGCAAAAAACTCAATTCTTGCAGATGATCTTCATGAAAACGAAACTGTTCAGGGCCAAGCACAATCTATAGGTTATTTAGAATCATTAACTGGAGACATAAATTCTAAACAAATATATCTCGAAAGAATCAGAGAAATAACTTCTGAAGAAATATCAAAGGTATCATCAAGGCTTTTCGTTCTTGAAAATTTAAATCTAAATTTAATTTTTCCGAAGAAAATTAAGTTTAAAGGAGAGAAGCATTTAAGTAAGATTGTCTCGGATATATTTAATGTTAAGCCTAAGACTTCTACGATTAAAGATTTAAGCTCATATGTTTCAAAGGATTATTCAATGTCCAAGATAGTTCATGATAAACCTTCTAAGGTAAGGCTTGATTGTGGCGCAGACTTGTTAGTTCTTCAGAATACAAAGACACCACTTTTTTCTTTGAGATCCGTTTCTATGGGGGGCTTAAGGCAGGAAAATAAAGCTTCCAATGGTAAATTTAGTATTCTTGCCGAGTTATTTGAAAGAGGTTCAAAGAATTTTTCTAAAGATCAATTATCTATGAAAACAGAGTTGTTAGCATCTGATATAGAGGGTTATTCGGGCAAAAATACGTTAGGCTTAAAATTATTGGGCCCCAGTGCCAATTTGCCAGAGTTAATTGAAATATTTTCGGATGTAATATCAAAACCACTTTTCGTCGACAAGGAATTGGAAATTGTTAAAAGAGATACTATGTCTTACCTCAATAGAAAGAAGCAAAATTATGCAGCTTTAACTGCTGACAAGTTTTATGAGAAGTTGTTTCCGAATCACCCTTATTCAATGAATCAGTACGGGACTGAAGAAAGCCTGGCTAATATATCTCAGGTCGAGATATCTAAGGCTTACAAGGAGACTATAACAAAGAGCAATGTATTGTTCTCAGCTGTTGGAAACTTTGATCTTGATCAATTGGTGGAATGTTTAAATTCTACTCTTGATATATCAGGCGAAGATATTCTAAAAGTTCAAGATTCTAATTTCATTCCAATCAATGAAGATAAAGTTTTTCAAGCTAAGTTAGGAGATAAGCAGCAGTCACATATAATGATTGGTACGTATGGACCATCAATGGAGTCCCAAGAGCAGTACGCATTCCAAGTTATGAATTCATGCCTCTCTGGCATGGGAGGAAGACTATTTATTGAACTAAGAGATAAGAAAAGTTTAGCCTATACTGTTTCATCTTTTTATAGCCCTTCACCAAGCATTGGTCATTTCGGGGTTTATATAGGGTGCTCTCCTGAGAAGAAAGATGAAAGTATAGAAGCTATTAATAAAGAGATTAGCAAGCTTGCAACAGAGGGTATCTCATCATCAGAAATTGAAAGGTCAAAAAATTACCTGATAGGCAGGAATGATATTTCGCTACAAAGAAATGCTAGTATAAATGCCAGGATATCTCAAGGTTCTTTCTTTGGACTTGGCTCTGAAGAACCATTTGAATTTTCCTCAAAAATAAGGAATGTAACCTTGGATGAAGTTAATGAAGTCATCTTAAAGTACCTTGGTGATTGTAATAAGGTTATCGTTGCTTACGAGCCCTCATAATTCCCAACATTGATTTTAGATACGGTAATCAGTATATTTATCCTTTCAAAAAAAAATATTTTTTGGATGGGAGCGTGGCGGAATTGGTAGACGCACTAGATTTAGGATCTAGCGCCTTCGGGTGTGGGGGTTCGAGTCCCCCCGCTCCCAAATGGAGATAGTATGAGTTTTAAGATTGAAGAAATTAGTTCAACTGAGAAGAAAGCTTTATTTGATATTGATAAAGATGAAGTAGCCAAAACATATTTAAGTGTTGTTAAATTATTTCAGAAAGATGCTGATTTAAAAGGATTCAGAAAAGGAAAGGTACCTTTGAAAGTTGTTGAGTCTATATATACAGAACAGATTGATGAAGAGATTAAGACTAGAATTATTAATGATAATTTAAGAGTTTTGGCGGCAGAAGAAAAAATAAATATAGTCAAGACTTCAAATCTACAATTTAAAGATTTCGATAAAGACAAGAAGTTTCAGTTTTCTTTTAATTTTGAACTTATACCTGATATTAATTTAGGCAACTATAAGTCGTTAGAGGTTGAAAAAGAAGTCTTTTCTATTGAACAGAAAGATATTGATAAGGCAATAGAAAACTTGTTGGTGAATTTTGCATCTAATGAAGAGGTCGTGAAACGTAAGAAAATACAAAAGAAAGACATACTATCTATAAACTTTTCAGGTGAAGTTGGAGGAGTTATAGTTAAGGATCTTGTAAGAGAAAATGCAATGATTGAGCTTGGAAATGATTCGTTAATACCGGACATAGAGATAAAGATAAAATCGATGACACTAAATGAAGAAAAAATCTTTGATGTAACGTACCCAAAAGATTTTCCAATTGCTGAAGCAGCAGGAAAAGTGGTTAGCTGTAAAGTTCTAATTAATAAAATATATAAGAAAGTAATTCCCAAGCTAGATGATGATTTTATGGCTAAGTTGGGCATTGAGTCAAAAGAGAAGTTAGAGGAGCGAGTAGCTTCAGACCTAGAAAGATCCTCTAATGAAAAATCAGAAGCATCTTTGAGAAGAAATATAGGTGATAAATTAATAAATGATAATCAATTTGAGTTCCCTTTATCTTTTTTGAGTGATGAAGAGAAGAGGCTGGAAAGTGAATATTTAGGTCGGATGAATGAGAAAGGAATTAAAATGAATGAGGTTGACGAAAAGACAAAAGAGTTAATTAAGGAGTCTGCTTTAAGAAATGTTAAGTTGGCTCTTATATTTGCTGAAATTTCTAAAGTTGAGAATATCGTTGTGGGAGAAGAAGAGGTTGAGCAAGTTATTTCCTCTATAGCCAAATCTCAAAATACTCAAGTTAGTAAGGTAAAGAATTATTATAAAGATAATAATTTAATGGACGATGTTAAGGTTAAGCTAACTGATGAAAAGGTAATAAGATTCTTAGTTTCGGAAGCTAAAATTAAAGAAGTGAAACCTAATGTTGTCAAGTAACTTAAGCGTTCTTCTTAATTGACTAAAATTATTGATTAAATTACAATCACTTTATGTTTATACCAATGGTTGTAGAGCAAAGTTCTTCAGGTGAAAGAGCTTTTGATATTTATTCTAGACTTTTAAATGAAAGAATAATCTTTATCGGGGGCGAAATTAATGATAACCTTGCGAATCTAGTAGTCGCCCAATTATTGTTTCTTGAATCGGTTGATAGTAAGAAAGATATTAATTTATATATCAATTCACCCGGTGGAAGTGTTACTGCTGGGCTCGGTATCTATGACGCTATTCAGTATGTTGCCCCTGACGTTTCTACTTTGTGCTTCGGCCTTGCTGCGAGTATGGGAGCCGTACTTTTGGCAAGCGGTGCAAAGAATAAAAGAAACTCTCTTCCTAACTCAACAATTATGCTACATTCTGTGGGGACCCAGTTAGGAGGCCAATATTACGACCTAGAAAAAGAAATGGACGAAACTAGAAGGAAGCAGGAGATATTAGCCCAAATATTGTCAAAACATGTTAATCAGGAATTAGATATAATAAAGACGGATATACAAAGAAATTTCTATCAAACTTCACAAGAAGCATTGGACTATGGAATTGTAGATAATATAATTACTCAAAAGGATGATAAATAAATGAGTACATCAAAAGATGATTTAAGTTGTTCTTTTTGTGGCAAAAATCAAAAAGAAGTGAAAAAACTTATTGCAGGGCCACAAACCTATATCTGTAATGAATGTGTTGATTTGTGTACCGAGATAATAGAGGACGAGAAAGGGGAGCAAGTTAATCCAGAAGATATAGAATATATTCCTCCACCACATGAAATTAAAAGCCAGTTAGATTCTTACGTTATCGATCAAGACCAGGCAAAAAAATATTTATCTGTAGCAGTTTATAACCACTATAAAAGAATTAGTGCTAATAATGAGCACAAATCGAAAAAGAGTGAATCAGAAGAAGTTGAAATACAAAAAAGTAACGTCCTATTAATTGGCCCTACAGGTTCTGGGAAAACATTACTGGCACAGACATTGGCGAAATTCTTAAATGTCCCATTTACAATTGTTGATGCTACTTGTTACACAGAGGCGGGTTATGTAGGTGAAGATGTCGAAAACATGCTTGTTAGTCTTTTACAGGCATCTGATTTTGATGTCAGCAAGGCTGAAAAGGGAATTATATATATTGACGAGATAGACAAGATTGCAAGAAAGAGCGGAGATAGTCCATCTATTACTAGGGATGTTTCAGGAGAAGGTGTTCAGCAAGCTCTTTTAAAAATTATCGAGGGTGCAATCGTCAATGTTCCCCCAAAAGGTGGAAGGAAACATCCACAACAAGAATTCATACCAGTTAACACTAACAATATCCTCTTTATTCTGGGTGGTTCATTTAGCGGATTAGATAAAATAATTGCTAAAAGAATTGGAAAGAATTCAATAGGCTTCGAGAAGGGCGAGCAGCAAGTAGTTAAAAGATTAGATTCTGATGATTTTCTTAAGTCAATTCAATCAGAAGACTTAGTCAGCTTCGGATTCATTCCTGAGTTTATAGGTAGGGTCCCAGTTATAACATATCTAAATACATTGGATGAAGAAGCACTTATAAAGATATTAACAGAGCCAAGAAATGCTTTAATAAAGCAATATCAGAAGTTAGTTAGAATAAATGACAATGTAGTGCTTGAATTTACTAAGGAATCTCTAATTTGTATTGCAAAGGAAGC
>Ga0209252_1002591_pt1 | contig 10651 bp, 21 predicted proteins | sample SaaInlV_135m_DNA_3_FD_184673 | JGI IMG/M metagenome (GOLD analysis project Ga0209252, IMG submission 184673) | Marine microbial communities from expanding oxygen minimum zones in the Saanich Inlet - Saanich Inlet SI074_LV_100m_DNA (SPAdes) (version 2) | ecosystem: Environmental > Aquatic >... | reverse complement strand
AGAGAAACTCACGACAGAAGATCAAAAGTAGGGATGTACCCAGAAAAGAAAAAGTTTAAGTCAAGAAGCATGTATCCGCAACCTAAAAACTTTTAGAAAGGGGTTGACAATCTCTTAGTGTGGGTATAAAGTAACCATACTATGAACTACACACTTGAGTATCACAACAATAATACTATCTGCATAACTAGCCTAGTTCATGGTCTAGGCTTTGATGTTATGTCTAAAGGGGTACGGGCTTTCTCAAGTGGGCTTGTGCCTCTTTTTTTGTTTAAATTCGCTACAGGCAGGGTGGCTTCTTTGTGGCGGTTCTGGGGGTACCGACCTGCTAACCCCCGTTTTTTTAAGGAGATAAAATGACTATATCAGTAGAACAATTAGAATTTAAAAAAGGAAAGATTGGAGCGAGTCAATCAGCGAGTTGTCTTGGCTACAGTAAATATAGTACGCCTGCACAAGAGTTTCATCGTATGCAAGGCAACATGCCAGTGTTTGTTGATACAACAGCTACTCGTGTAGGTAGTGCGATGGAGCCTACTATATTAAATGAGTACAATGTATTGAACGATTACGATGCAGTGCCTTACGAAGAAACTTTAGTACATGCAGACGAACCAAGAATCATAGCTCATTGTGATGCTAAAGATCATAAGCGTAATGTCTTGGTAGAGATTAAGAATGTCGGCCCACGCATGAAAGACAACTGGAAAGATGGGGCACCTGATTACGTTAGGATACAAGCGTGTCATCAGTCGATGTTAGACCAAACACCTGACGTTGATATAGTGGCTTACTTTGGTGGTAATGATGTGCGTGTGTTTCCGCAAGTATTCACCGAAGAAAACTGGGCTTCATTATACGACAGCCTTAAAGATTTCTTGGGTTATGTAGATCGTAACGAATGTCCACCTATCGCTAAAGCTGATCTTCCATTTCTTAAACATTTTTATCAGGATGCAGGAACTTCTATAGAAGCTGATGAAAGAATTTACAATTATGCTAAAAGTCTATATAAGGACAAGGCAAGCCTTAAGCCAAATAAGGATTTAGAGGGACACATCCAAGAAGCTGAATTTGAGATACAAAAGTACATGGGTAACAACTCTACTTTGTTAGATCAGGAAGGTAACACGCTTTACACATGGAAAGAAGGTAAAGCAAAAAGAGTTGTTGACTGGGAAGAATTTACAAAACATGTTTATCAATGTTATTTATCAGAAGTACCCAACGCAATTAGTTGGAACGATATGTTTGACAAGTTTGTTTCAGAAAAGAAAAGTTCAAGACGTTTTTTATGCAAATTAAAATAGGAGCAATACACCATGCCTAAAAAGAAAGTAGAAGCAGTTGAACCAAAGGCAGTTGAAGCACCAGTAGTTGAACCAAAGGTAAAAGCAGAGCCAGTCAGGGCAACCCACGAGCAGGTAATTATTACATTCATGAATAAAGTCATGGCTGAAGTTGGTTATGTACAAAAGAAAGATGAAAACAAGTTTCAGAAGTATAAGTATGCAGGCGAAGGTGCCCTGCTTGCCGCTTTGAGGCCGTCTATGGTCAAACATGGTCTAGTATTATTTCCCTCCGTTAAATCAGTCTCTCCTATTGATGAGTATGGAAACACCCACGTTATTATGAATTACACCCTCTCACATATATCAGGTGCAGTTTGGCCTCATACGCTTCAAGCGGCAGGTTCGGGTAACGATAGAAACAGTAAAGGTGGTGTTGGTGATAAAGGTGTTTATAAGGCGATAACAGGAACAAACAAGTACATGCTTTTTAAATTGTTTCAACTGGAGACAGGTGATGACGCAGAAAAGGCAGACAACCAAGAAGGTAAAGCCAAGGATAGTAACATGGAAAAAGTTATGTCTTACATCAGAACAATCCATCCATCAGCGAGTGAAGAAGATAGGAAAGCGAGAATGGAGTTACTGCACCACATGTTAGCTCAAAAGGGCTTTGATGCGGTGGAGTCACATACCCATGTGTCCGGGGATCAGTGGGCACAATTATCAACCCTAGTTAGGGAGTTACAAAATGTTTAATACTTTTACAGGATTTGGCAGACTTACAGCAGACCCAGAGTATCGGGTAGTGGGTGAAAGCCAAGTAGCAAATTTCACGGTGGCAACAGATACAGGCTACGGTGAAAGAAAGGCACCGCTGTTTACCAAGTGTGCAGCTTGGGGTAAGCAGGCAGAATTGATTAACGGTTCTTTTAAAAAAGGGAATCGCATCTTGATTGTTGGTGAGATGCAACCTAAAAACTGGGAGAACAAAAATGGAGATACGGTTTATGACACACAGGTTAACGTGCGTAGCTTCAACTTTGTTGACCCTAAAGAAGAGGGTGCTAAATCTGCTAAAAAAGATGAAGACGTACCGTTTTAGTAGTTTAAACTAAAAGTAGGGGCTGGTAGTCAAAACAAGGTTAAAAATGACTAACCTTTGGCTGGTATATCTAGTGTCAGCTAATTTAGACTACTAGCCCCTGTTTTGCCACAAATGGCTATGATAAAAAAATATAAAACTCATTTAACAGAGATGTCTAATCTAAAGAAAGTTTTAGAGGGAGATGTCAAGAAGTTAAGAGAAAACTACGCTTCCACAAACAATAGATATGAACTGGATAGAATAGCTAATACAGGTAAGATTAAGAAAGAAAGGTTAGAGCGTATTGTAGAACACATCAAAGAGTGCTACAGCTTGTTGACTAAGTGGGATACAATAACTAACGATAAGTTGAGGGAGTTAATCCACAATGGTAAATCGATCTAAGAAGATAACTAATAAATTCCTTAAGAGCATACCACAGGGTTCGTTAGTAAGAGTTCGTTGGCCTGATGCTTCAGCCGATGCTTGCGATGACGGTTCTCCTGATGAAATATTAAGAGATCATCTTTCTGTAGTGTACGACAGCTATGGTTTGTGGATAGGTGTGTCAAGAGAAGATGTAATTTTAACTAATGACAAGCGTGTTGACAAAGATGAATACAGAGGTAAACTTAATATTCCTAAACGATGGGTCATGGATATAGAGGTGATTAAGTGAATATTGAAGGTATTCGTATTATAAACAAGGATGTTATGACTGGCATATTAGATGTAGAAGACGGATCGGTGCAGACTTGTGTGACATCACCGCCCTACTGGGGTCTTAGGGATTACGGTACTGGTAAGTGGATAGGTGGTGACACTGAGTGCAGTCATGTAAGAGATTCAAAAAAGAGTGAACATACTATAACAGGGCATAAGAATAATCCTATGGTTGGTGATGCCATATACAAGACAGAGTGTCCACGTTGTGGTGCTAAGAGGAAGGACTTACAGTTAGGTCTTGAGGAAACTCCAGAAGAATACATAGATAACATGGTGAAAGTATTCCGTGAGATAAAGAGAGTCCTCAAGGATGATGGAACATTATGGCTTAACCTTGGTGACAGCTATTCAGGCAGTGGCAAAGGGCCAAGCAATTCCTTAAATAAAGAACATCACAACCTAGAAGATACTCACAGTAAAATAGTCCCAAACGGTTTGAAACCAAAAGATTTAGTGGGTATCCCGTGGAGAGTTGCGTTGGCTTTGCAGTCAGATGGGTGGTATTTGCGTCAAGACATAATATGGCATAAGCCAAACCCCATGCCAGAAAGTGTAAAAGATAGATGCACTAAGGCACATGAGTATATTTTCCTATTGTCCAAAAGTAGCAAATATTATTTTGATTACGAAGCATTGAAAGAGCCAACAACAACTTTTAATAACAAAGTAAGAGATCGGGATAAGGGGAAACTTAACAATACCCCCGGCAGATCAAAGATGTCTGGGCTAAAGACAAATGATTATGAGTTTAGAAATAAGAGATCGGTATGGAGCATTAATACTAAGCCATATAAAAATGCTCACTTTGCAGTTTTCCCCCCAGAGTTACCAGAACTTTGCATACTAGCCGGTAGTAAGGAAGGAGATACTGTGCTTGATCCTTTCTGGGGGTCAGGGACTACAGGTGCGGTAGCAAGGAAGCACGGCAGAAAAGTAATAGGTATAGAATTAAACCCTGAATATGTAGAAATAAGCATGGGGAGATTTCAACAACATTATTTAGACTTTGGATGTTAATTCCTTACAGCATCGAACTGACCTTAACCATCTGGGCGGCCTTGTCTGTTAGAGCTATCAATAGAAATGCTAAGTGGGGTTTGGAGTCTGGCATAACGTGTAACATATGTTTTTTAACTTGGTGGTTGATGACCAGTCAGTTTGGTTTTTTTATTGGGGATTTAATTTTCAGTGCGATGTACAGCAGAGAAATTTATTTAAAATACAAGAGGAGTAGATATGATAAATGAGAATGTCAAAAGGATATTTAACGAAGAAGCACTTGATCTAATCAACAGCAAGAATGATGACTATGCTAACCCTACTGATTTTTATGCAAACTTTAGATTGTCTGAACAAGCTGGCATCCCTATGTTTATCGGCATTCATGTCAGGTTACTCGACAAAATCAGCAGACTTAATTCATTCATCTCTAGGTTTTACAGAACAGGCGAGATCACAGCGAACCATGAATCCATAGAGGATACCTTGTTAGATACTATCAACTATTCAGCTATTATGCTGGATGCTTATCGACAATACACAAAAGGAAAAAACCATGAACCTAATAGAAACATTACTACAAGCGATGGTTGCAAAGCAGGATCAAATTCTTGTGCTACTTCAAGAAGAGAAAAACCAAAAGTATGGAGCAAAGAGACAAGCGAAAACAAAGAAAGCTAATTTCAGCGAGAAGCATCTTGACATAGCTAATGAAATGTACAAAGTTGTCAACGCTACCACTAAGACCAAGAAGCCTAACTTAAATCAATGGGCAAACGATATAAGAAAACTAAATAATATAGATAAAATCCCGATTGACAAGATACTAGAAGTGTTTAAGGTAGCCAACAAAGATGATTTCTGGTCAATGAACATCAGATCACCTAAGAAGTTGCGTAAGCACTGGGACAGACTGCATCTGGTATCTTTAAAATCTCAAGGTTTAAACTCAAAAGGAGAAGATAAAAGAGAATCCTTGGATTACTTTAAGGAGAAACAATGGTAAGCATAGCGAAGGATGGAGATTTACCAAGCGACTTAGAGTCAGAGGCTGTGGTGTTAGGTTCACTTTTCAGAGATGAAACTTATATCCATAGAGTAGCCATGATGCTTGAGTCTAGTGATTTCTACAGTCCTAACCATAGAGGTGTTTATAACGCCATGCTTTCTTTAACAGAAAAAGGTGTGCCCATAGGTGTCTTGCAGTTAATCGAAGAAGGGGCAGACCAACAGACTGTATTAGAGCTTGAAGATATTACACCTACTGCTACGGCCTGTATGCACTTTACGCAAAAGGTCAAGGACACGGCTTATCAGCGTGAGGTGTATAGGTATGGCTATCACTTATTAAAGGTTAGCAGAAAGAGCGAAAACCCTCCAGCGATGGAAGATGTTACTGAAGCTGTTGGGCGTGGTTACGAAAACATCTTAAACAAAAGCACAGGAAAGGGTGACGATGTTTATACTGGTGATGGAATCACAGGGCTTTGTGACACAATCAAGGATAAAAGGGGAAACCCCGGAATACATGGCATACGGACTCAATTCCCTTTATTCGATAGGGTGGTCAAAGGTCTTAAAACGATCAACCTTATCACGGCAACAACTGGCTTTGGAAAAACTGCGTTGGCATTACAATGGGCATATAACATTGGGGTCAAGCAAAACATACCATCGCTCTATATTAATTACGAAATGGAAGCCGATGAACTTACAGAAAGATTATTAGCTTGTGGCAGTGGTGTATGGTTAGACAAAATACAGACAGGAGACATCCCCAGAGCCGATTGTGCTAAAGTTGATGAAATAGCTACCCTATTGGGTACGTCTAAATTGAATATAACAGGATGTCAGTCTAAAACGATAGATCACACGTTAAACTTGATACATCAGTACCATCGTAAGGCAAAAATAAAGGTTGTATTCATAGATTACATAGGAGAAATAACACCAAAGGACAGCGATTTAGATCGGGGCACTTACACTACTTATGGTGATTGGGTACAACGCATCAAGGATTGTTGTTCACGGTTAAAGATCAAGGCAGTCATACTAGCACAAGTTAATCGTAGTGGTTACAATGAAATGCCAACTGTAGAAAATATAGCTGGGAGTATGCAGTTACCTCAAAAAGCAAATGTATTTGTAAGTATGTGCTTAGACAAGGATGAAAAGGTTGTCTTGAATATCAGTAAGAATAGAGGTGGGGCTGTGCCTCAACCTATCCCTTTATTCTTTGATAAGAAATGCCAGCAGATAGGTGAACTGGCTGACAACCCCCCTTTTTAGGAGTTTAAACTAATGAAATTTTTACCTTACTTTTTTGTTTGTTTATTTATGACTGGGTGTGGCGGCTTGGCAGATTTTGTTATTTATACGGCTGGTACATTTAGTGGTAAAGTTGCAAAAGATTACTATGATAAGGCATTTGAACCTAAAGCAGTTGAATCAAAGGCAGTTGACCCTAAGGCAGTTGAACCAAAGGCAAAGGAGAAAAAAGATGACTAAATTATACGTTATTATCGCACTGGTAGTAGTTACGACAATGTACGCATGGAACAGTGGTTGTATGCAAAGCAGTGGCAACGGAATGAAACTTTTTGGTTTAAACTCTGCAAGTGGAGAGTGGCATTACGTTCCTTGTAACGGAACAACCAAGGGTTGTGGGAGGCTGGAATGAATAAAAGTGTTGATGAACTAAAGCCAGAAGATTTTGACATGGTTACTCTGGATCTAAAATCTATCTTGGATAGAATACAGGAGTTTCATGGGCAAAACGGTCAGGAATCCATGACACGCATTATTGATTCTGGTCAAGGTGATTTCAATAAATGGCCTGTCGCTCTGGTGCATTCAATCAGCATGAAGTTTATACTGGATGCACTGGGGCAACAGCAAATGGAGATCACTAAACTTAAAACACAACTTGCAGTTTCCTTAAAAGAGGAATTAAACGATGGGGAATCCAAAGTTAGAAACTAAAAAGGATGTAGAGTACAAGGACTGTGCTAAAAGAATCATGAACAGTCGCTGGGGCGTTGATATCATGGACTTATACGAGCCTACTTATTTTTTAGATTGGTTCATAGCAAGCCCTTTAGCTATTTTAGAGTTTAAAGCTAGGTATCATCATAGCGGCAAATACAAACATAACGGAGTGCCTACTATTATTTTATCACTGCATAAGTACAACAAAATGATAGAGTTCCACAGAAACACTGGCGGTTCTGGGATATTTGTTGTGTGGTGTGCTGACCAACTCATGTATAGTAAGATAGTACCCAATGAGCAAATTATGCCCGTTTTGCCTGTTATAACATGGGGAGGAAGAGTAGACAGAGAAAAGGATGGTATCAAGGGTGATAAAGAGCCTGTGTTGCATATTCCTGTCGATAAATTTAAAACTGTACACATAGGAGGCCACGCCAATGAAATTTTGTTACAAGGAGAACATAAACCACAGAAAACCTAATTATTATAGCAACGGTAGGTTTTACTTGGTTCAATGTTGGAATTGTAACCATTGGGATCAAAACAAAAATCCAGAATCTGGAATATGCGAACATTGTGGATGGAGCTTTTATTATGCTGATCGAAACAAACGAAAAACAAACGGGGTACGGGTACAATCGTAACCATTTTAACGTGATAGAGATAAGAACTTCCTTAAAGTGGTTGCCTTTGATACCCATCAGGGCGTATGACAGCATGGATGTTGCTTACATGGTGATTAAAGATATTACAGGCAAGGACTATAAAGATGTGCTATTTTGCGATGACCCTGAGTATAGAATCACAAGCTATTCAAGTATTAAGACAAATGACCTAGACAAAACCGCCAAAACGTGATAAAATTAGAATGGTTTATAAGTTAAACAAATTTCAGTTTAAACACAAATATTAAAAACGGGTGAAGGCTTCAGCCTGAACGAGCGAAGCGGAAATGGTCTTGATCTTGATTTTATACTTTTTGCGGAGCAGTGTGTTATTTTGAGTGAGCATGACATGCAAGCAGAGTTTTTTTATAAGATCCGTTTGCTAGAAAAAGAAGAACCCATCCTAAAGTTGCTTCACGCAGTGCCCAACCAAGCCACTTGGAAGAATGCTAAAAGATATACCGCAGAAGGAATGCGTAAAGGCTGGCCTGATTGTGCTTTGCCTGTTAGATCCGCATGTAGGTCGTTCAATGCCTTGTATATTGAATTTAAGACTGCTAAAGGGCGTTTGACTGCCGAGCAAGTGGAGTATTTAAACTTACTTACAGCAAACGGTGCGATGTGCGTGGTTTGTCGAGATGCAGACGTAGCTGTGGAATTAGTTATGGAGTTTTTAAAAGAAACAGGAGAGCCAGACAAGCCTTTGCCTGACCGACTCCCCCGAAGTTTAAAGCTAGACATTATTGTTTGTGATAACTAACCTTTTAGCTTTCCTTGCATCAATAGATTCAAACGATTTACTACCTATATCTGATGGGTTAAACTTATCCTTGCTTACTTGCTTCTCAAGATAGTTCATGCAAGCCTTATCAATTTTTTGCATATCTTTAATCGTTAAATCGTCATAATCGTCAGTCCCATCGTTGGCCTCATAAGCAAAGCTCACACTAGAGTGATCTGCATCTATATAGGACTGTGTTTCTTTATCATGTTTGGTGCGTACTACTAGGTCGTACTCTCTGTCGCTTAATGCTTCTTTGTTTCTTATTTCTTCTAAGATATCTTCTTCTGATATTTTCGGGACTATTTTATTTGACTCAAAACTCTTAGTTATAATATCATCTAAAGTTATATCTTTGTACTGCTCTGTTTCCCTTAATAAGTTTAATAATTCAACTAATTTATATAACGGTACTAATGAGTGACCGCTATGGTATTTTGATATTGTAGATACTGCACCTAAATCAGTGGATTTAATTCCTACATTCCCCATCATATTTTTCATATTGTTGCCGATTTTCCTCGCATCTAATTTCATAGCTCACTCCAAATTTTAAGGTTTAAACTAACTATTCCAAAGTGTTTTTAAGATTATTAATCATGTTAGTAGTGCTTGCCAGCCGTTCAGCTACTATTTTTAATACAGGCAACAAGGACTCTGGGCGTTCTTCCCACATATATTTGAACTGATCTGCGGTGATCTCTCGACAAATGCAATCTTCTGATCCAGATATAACACTGGCTGATCTAGGCTCGCCAGTAATAAAAGACATCTCACCAAAGATTGTGCCCTCTTGAAGCTCTGCTACCTTGCCAATTCCATCTTTATGGACTGTGACGCACCCACATTCGATGATGTAAGCACTAGGTTTTGCTTCTGCTGTACCTTCTATTATGATCTCCTTTCCTAGTTTATAATGTAATCGTTTATTTGACATCTTAGTTTAAACTCCTATTTTATGAATTGAACATATATGAATATACACATACCTATTAGGCCGATTAGGGCTATTACAGCAACCCCAGCGTAGATAAGGGTATAAGCATACTCTTGAAAATCAACTGCTACTAATTTGTCACTTGTGAGCATCATGCCGCCTTTCTCCTTTTCTTAGGTTTATAAAGTTTACCGCCATTATAGTGTTTAGCAATATTACAATTAGCACATAATAGTTGGTATCTCTTTGGAGTTGCTAAGTATGTTTTTTTGTTTACTCTACTAGATCTCCTTTTACCTAAACTAGAACTTTTACGCCCAAGATAACCATCATTTTTAACATGGTCAATTTGAAAATATATAGGGTCATTTTCACCACAACATACACATTTATTGCCCATTAAAACATATAAGGCTAATCTACAAATTTTAGATGTTTTAGCTATATGTTTTCTTTGTTTGTCTGTCCTTTGACTTGCGTTATATCTTAAAGTTGTTGCTATCCCTTTACTTGATGCTCTGTATTTATGTTTAGCAATTAAGTCCGCTTTAGATAATGCCATTGTGGTTAAACTCCTTATAAGGAGGCCAGCAGTGCCAGCCCCCAAATTAATAAATGGATTAATAATAAGCCAACGACAACGCCAGCTAATTTACAAATATTCGTTTTCATAAACTATTTCTTTAATCTTAGAACCTTTAGTGGATCGCTCCATCTTTACCTGTATAGCTGTGTAGTCTCCGTAATCTTCTGACTCTACAACCAAGACATGATCTATGTATTTAAATTTGCCCTGTGGATATGCCTTAACAGATTTTAAAAGTGCAACACTTCTGGCTTTGTTCATTAGGTCTTTTGCTGTGAATTGTTTATACATGGTTATTTCTCCTTTTTAGGTTTAAACTCACTTTTAGGTTCAGGGTACATGTGTGACTTGTCTTTCTTCTGGTCGTAATAATAACGAACATTAACAACGGGTGTTTCATCATGGTTATCGGCAATAAACTGGCTAGAGCTTACCAACTCATAAACTAGAAGCCCTGTACAGCCGTTTAAGCCCATTAAAATAAATATTAGTAGTAGCACTCGCATGGTATTAGCTCCTCAAGCTAGGGTTATCTGCCCCTTAAAATAAGAGACAGGGTTGACTTTTACAAATGATACTGGATTTGCATA
>Ga0209252_1002587_pt1 | contig 10674 bp, 7 predicted proteins | sample SaaInlV_135m_DNA_3_FD_184673 | JGI IMG/M metagenome (GOLD analysis project Ga0209252, IMG submission 184673) | Marine microbial communities from expanding oxygen minimum zones in the Saanich Inlet - Saanich Inlet SI074_LV_100m_DNA (SPAdes) (version 2) | ecosystem: Environmental > Aquatic > Marine... | reverse complement strand
TACAGGACATAAAGATACAAGGATGCTGATGCGCTATACGCATTTGAGGGCCAAGGATTTGGTTAAGAGGTTAGGATAAGAAAAACCCCGCCGAAGCGGGGCTTTAAAAAAGGATAAGTTAGAAAAAATCAGTTGGCCGCGAGTGTCTCTCCTTCCAGCATGGCAACTCTTGCCAGAAGTGCTTGCATTTGCTCAGCCATAATGGCTTTAAGTTGGGTGTTTTCTTTTTGTAAAGCAGTTATCTCTGCCGTGAACTGCTGTTGCTGTTCCTTCATAGCCTCTATAAGGACTGCGGTTAGTTTGGAATAAGCAATGCCTTTATAACCTTGTTCGTTTTCTGCTACGAGTTCAGGGAATACTTTCTCCACCTCTTGGGCAACAAGGCCTATATCGGCTTTATTGGCAAAGGTGGTGTCTTCCTTCCAGCGATAGGTCTTACCCTGTAGTTGCAAGATTGCATCAAGGGCATGGGTTAAGGGCTTGATGTCCTTTTTTAGCCGGGCATCAGAGGTGGTGACGTTGCCGGTGGCATGTAGATTACCGTTGATATTCACAGTATGGGCGGCAAAATCACCGGTAATGAGTTCATCCTCCTTTGAACTCCCATTGCCTATAACCAATGTATTGCTTCTAGATTGATAGAATTGATTGTTACCGGCTTGAAAGCCGATAAAAACATTGTTCGATCCGGTATTATTACGGCCACCTGCACCATACCCGATAGCGGTGTTGCTATCACCCCCGGCGTTTAACATGAGGGCTCCGCTACCGCTGGCGGTGTTTTTGCTGCCCGTGATGTTTTGGCTGAGGGCACTGAAGCCGGCGGCGGTGTTATGACTGCCCTCCGTATTTTTGGTGAGGGCTTGGTAACCGCTTGCGGTGTTCAACTTGCCATAGGTATTCTCCTTGAGTGCTTCAGAACCCATCGCCGTATTAAAACCGCCCCTGATGTTTTTTTTGAGCGCATAGACACCACTAGCAGTATTGTGATGCCCATTAACATTTTCACTAAGTGCGAAGGCGCCACTAGCGGTGTTATGGCTGCCCTCGGTATTTTTGGAGAGAACTCCCATACCGCTGGCGGTGTTGGCATTGCCCGTGGTGTTTTTGGAGAGGGCTACTGAGCCGCTGGCGGTGTTGGCATTGCCCGTGGTGTTGTCTGTTAGGGCAAAGGAGCCAATGGCAGTGTTGTCGTTACCCCCTTTATTGTCGGTGAGGGACTCCATTCCAATGGCGGTGTTGCGGGAGCCTAGACGGTTCGATCGAAGGGCGTCCCAACCTAGGGCAGTGTTGAAATCGCCGCCCGTGATGTTCATCAATGCTCTATTGCCCAAAGCTACATTGTGCCCTGCCTGAGCGCCGTGTATCTTCACGGCCATCGCCGGCAATGGCACGGCGAGCATGGCACCTATCGTAATAAGACTGGATGTTTTAACTAGGCATTGGTGGGCGTATTTCATGTTCAATATCTCCTTTGGGGCAGGATATAAGGACCATACTAAACCTGCCTTAATAAGCATAGTCCTGAATGTGATGAGCGGCGCATAGGAAAGGTCTTTACAGGGGCCGGTAAAACTGCCCCATTACAGGGCATAAAGATACAAGAATGCTGATGCGCTATACGCATCTACTCCTATATCCGCACAACCTGCGTATAGCTCATACGGATAGAACGAGTTGTTTAGTAGTAACTACACCACCCCTACTGATCCACTTGAGTCCAATCACGTCCAACCAAATCCAGCACTTTAGACGGTAACTTTGACGGTAACTGTTTGAGGATGGCGTAACTTACCTCAATGATTCAATAGCTTATAAATCACTTCGAGTCCTTCCGGGCCCACCATTTTTAACTGGTTACTTTTGGTGAGTTACGGCTCCTCCATAGTCATCTTCTCTGTGGTCTCTTAAACCAACACAGCCGAATGCAGACTTGACCCCTAAATTTTCTGGCTTTGTTAGGATACGTCGTTTCGATTTAAAAGGAATATTTCATGTTTAAACCATTCGCGATGCTAGCCATTCTGCTGATGACATCTTTTTTCACGGCCTGCTCATATCTTCCAGGTCAGACCGACTCAGCTCAGTCGGGCGATCTCAGTAAGATTTATGCGGATCATTCCGGTCCAGTCATACCGGTTACCCTTGATAACTACAAGGTCGCCGAGAGTGATGAGGCGTTCTATAACATCACCAAACTGGTGGGTATGAATACCTTTTTCCATTTCCCAGTTGGTAACTTCGATCTCGACAATCAAACTGTCGTGCGAATGAATCGCGATACCTATTACAGCGGGGCCATTATTGATACTTCAAAGGGCGCGACCATCACAATCCCAGAGACCAACGGCCGCTACCTATCGGTGATGATCGTAGAGAACGACCACTATATTCCTCAGGTTTTCCTCGAGCCGGGCACACACGAAATCAAAAGTACAACGCAATTTGCGATGGTGGCGATGAGAATCCGAAGCAATAGCAATGACCCCGAAGATGCGTCCAAGATCACCGCTATTCGCGAGGGAACGATTCTCAATGTGAAGGGTACTTCGCCCCATGTGCGACCGAATTACAACATGGAGCAGTTAGTTGCACTACGCGATCAACTGACGACTGAGGGCACCAAACTGGGCTCGCTCATGGGCATGCAGGGAGCAAGGGGCACCGTGGAGCCACAGATGCACCTTTATGGCACGGCGATTGGCTGGGGCCTCTTGCCCGATGCGCAGGCTCAGTATCTGGGCTCACCCAAATACCCAAACGACGGCTGTTACATGTCTACCTACCCGCCTCTTCCCTTCAATAAGCCCGGCTTCTTCTCGATAACGATCTACGATGGTGAAGGATGGATGTACGCTGAGAACGGTATGCTTAACGAGTTCAATCTTGAGATGAACCAAGATGGTTCGTTCGATGCCTACTTTGGCAAGTGCGGCGAGGTGAAAAACAATCTGGCGACGGTTGAGGACTGGAATTACATCCTACGCATTTATGAACCGAGGCTGGATGAACTCCAGGAGTTCCGGCTGCCAGAGATGAAGAAGATCAACTGACTGGATTAGCTCTCTAATGCTATGGCTATACAGGCTGAATCGCCCCCAGTTTGCTAGACACTTCTCAGCCATACAAAATGGTAATAGGAGAAGTGATTATGAGCAGCAAACGATATACAGAAGAATTTAGGATTGAAGCGATCAGGCAGGTTGTTGATCGTGGTTACAGTATTGCTGAAGTAGCCGACAGGCTCGGCACGACAACCCACAGCCTGTATGTCTGGAAGAAGAAATACGGCCCAGACTCTGCCGAGCACCAGGTTAAAACAGAGTCTAATGAAGAGTTGGGTGGTGTGGCAGGTGGTATTTCCACGACCCGGCCTAGTTCCGTAAAAGGAACAGCACCCACCACTCAGATCAATGATATGGACTCTGAAATGGGGTTTGAGGATTCGGGAACCCTACATATTGCCAACCAATTCACTACCCTCCCAATCAAAGATCTCTTTTGATAATTAGCAACGTAGTGTCTGCGCCACTCCTGCTGGTCGTCAACCGGCAGTGAGGTGCTCAGGTTATCCCGGTGTTTGAAATGTCCCGCCAGTGTGGGAGCAGGGGCGGTCGCTAACCCCTCATTCATCCCAGAGTTCGGCGGCTTGATATATCTGATCGAAAACCGGCAAAACCGACCTATGTGACCAAATCGACCCGGCGAGGCGGTTGCTATACTGCGGTTGGTGGACATAATCTGGCCTTCGCGCCCCGCTTTTTGGCGAGGGCGGCTAACAGATGGGAAAGCGGTACATGGGAAAGTTGGACAATCAGAGTGTGTGGATCACCGGCGGTGGCACAGGCATCGGCGCAGCAGCAGCGTTGACTCTGGCACAGGCCGGGGCTGAGGTTTTTGTGTCCGGGCGGCGTCTGCAACCGCTTGAGTCGATTGTTCAGTCTATCGCCAAGGCCGGTGGAAAAGCCCATGCCGTGCCGCTGGATGTGGCCGACGCAGATTCGGTTGCCTCAGCCGCCGCTGATATTGGGCAGGTGAATATATTGGTCGCCAATGCCGGGTTGAACGTGCCAAACCGGTCGCTCGGGTCACTGACCTCTGACGATTGGGACCTTGTCATAGACGTCAATCTGAATGGTGTTTTCTACCCGGTAAGGGCCGTCTTGCCCGGTATGCGCGCCTCAGGCGGCGGATTGATGATTCTGATCTCAAGCTGGGCCGGCCGCTACGTTGGCCGCCTGACCGGGGCGTCATATAATGCCAGCAAAAGGGCGGTGCTCGCCTTGGGGGAAACGATCAATACCGAAGAAGGCGGGGCCGGAATAAGATCAACCGTCATCATGCCGGGCGAGGTGTCTACCGACATCCTGAAAACCCGACCCACCCCGCCATCCACGAAAGACATGGACCGTATGCTTCAGGGGCAGGACCTTGCTGACACCGTGCGCTTTGTTGCCGAGATGCCGGCGCATGTTTGTATTAACGAAATCCTGATCTCACCAACCTGGAACCGGTTTTACCAGGGTTTTGATGAACTTTGATGGACGGCCGGCCTGGCCGCGTTCCGTTTCCGTTATTACAGCGCCTTGAAAGAACGACTCGAACAGTGATCAAAACAGCAGTAATCGGCCTTGGAATAATGGGTCGGCGCATGGTCGAACATATGGAAATCCACCCACAGTTCGACGTGGTTGCCATGTGGGACCCGGACGCCGCAGCCTGCACTCTGTCGACGCAGCTTGCCCCGCAAGCTGTCATTGCAGACAGCGCGCAAGCCGCAATCGAAACCGCCGATCTGGTCTATCTGGCCTGCCCTCCAAAGCCGCGCAAGGCCTATGCCTTGATGGCTGCTTTGGCTGGTAAGGGCGTCTTTCTGGAAAAGCCTCTGGGTGTGGACATCGCAGAAAGCCGGGATCTGGTTGAACGGCTTGCAAAATCCGGCGTGCCGACCGCGGTCAACTTCACTCAGGCGGCAGGTGACGCATTGGCCAATGTCTTCAAGGATTCGCAGGCCGGGGCGCTGGGTGATCTTGCGGGCGCAGATATCGTGGTGACCTATGCGGCGTGGCCGCGCCAATGGCAGCTGGGCGCGGACTGGCTTCGCTTTCGCGCCGAAGGTGGCATGACCCGAGAGGTCATCTCCCATTTCCTTTTCTTTAGCGAACGAATTCTGGGGCCACTGCACATTGTGTGGTCGCGGGCTGACTACCCCAATCGACAGGACCTTTGCGAAACCCATGTGGCCGCCCGTTTGGAAACTGAAACCGGCCTTCCTGTTACCATCATGGGAAGTGTCGGCGGCGCGCAGCCAGATCGGCAGGAACTAACAATCAAAGGTTCGGTTGTAAGCAGGCGCATCAGCGAATTCCACCTCGACGCGACCTCGGATGGCGGGCCTTATGTTGCGGTCGGCCAGATCCGGGAAGATCCGCGCGCAACCAGCCTGAAAGCCCAGCTTGATGATCTTGTCCTGCTTTGTGAAGGCAAGCCAAACAGCCTGGCAACCTCAGAGGAGGCGCTGCGCGTTCAGATTTTGGTCGAGGCCATATTGTCAGGCCCGACCTGACCCGTCACCTGGCCGCTCAACATTAGAAAGACATCCGATCATGCATCTTCGTGCGAATCACCACTATCCCTCGCGCCGCTCGGCCGTTGTTGCCGACAATTTGGTCGCCGCATCACAGCCATAATGGGCGTTAATACTGCCTATACTCCATATGGGTGATAATGCTGGGAGCCTTTGCGACCATGATAGTGCTGAAGGTGTTGTTTAGATAGGATAACCATTCTGTCAGTGCTTTATCCGAAGGATGTTGCCAATTCGCTCAGATAACAGCGTCGATAAGCATGGGCCCTGGAGTGGCAAATGACCGCCTCAAAGCCTGATTAAATTCCTCAGCAGTTGTCGCCCGAACGGCCTCGACGCCAAGTCCCCTCGCTATGCTGAGCCAGTCGAGTACCGGACGATCCAGATCAAACATATCTCTCGCTTTCTGACCCGCCTTCGCGCCAACATTTCGCAGTTCACCATGAAGAATCGCATACGAACGATTGTCATAGATCACCGTCGTTATGTTGAGGTTTTCCCGCGCCTGCGTCCACAAAGCCTGCACCGTATACATGGCGCTGCCATCTCCCGACAAACACAGAACACGCCGATCGGGACAGGCAATCGCAGCGCCGGTGGACTCGGGCAATGCGCGACCGATTGAACCACCGGTACCATATAGCCAATCATGCGGAGGGCACCCTTTGGTATAGGGATGAAGCGCTCGGCCCGCAGTGATCGATTCATCCGAAACGATCGCATTTTCTGGAAGCAAGTGACCGATCGCTGCACCGATGGAGTCTGCATTTAACTCACCACTTTGCAGAGTCGGCCGATCTAGGTTTTGCCCGTCATTCTTAGCTGGCTCAGCACCGACGCGACTGGCCAACCTCAATAACGCATCGCCAATATCTTCATTAACGTTGACAAGGTCATGAACCTTGCACCCATCAGGAATCAGCAGGCTAGGCAAATCCGGATAAGCAAAGAATGCTACCGGTGTTTTTGCACCGATTAGAATGACATGGCGTATATGTTTCGTTACCTCAAGTGCCTGACCAACGACATAGGGCAGCCTCTCAATAGTGACACGGCCTGCCCCTCGTTCAGTTCGTGCTGAGGCAAATTCTGCACGCACCTCCACCTCACACTGCCTTGCGATTGCGCCGACGTAAGCGAGCGCATCCGCTCGAAGCCCCTTGCCGCCGACAACAAGCATGGTGGGTTCGTTTAGTTTCAGAATTTTTGCACAGGCCTCAATCACCTCATCGCTGACACACGGCGCCGCCTCACCGCCTAACGGATCAGCAACTGACGCGGTTTGGGTCCAGGCCGTATCGGCCGGAAGAATCAGCGTTGAGATGCCACCCGGTGGTTTCATAGACGCGTTGACGGCTGCTGCTGCATCATTTCCAATATCATCAGCGGAACGGGATGTCCTAACCCAATCGGAAACGGGTCGCGCGATCCCTTCAATGTCCGCAGTTAGCGGAGCATCATATTGAACATGGTAGGTGGCATGTTCCCCAACGATGTTGACGATAGGGGTATTTGCTTTACGAGCGTTGTGAAGATTCGCTAATCCGTTGCCTAGCCCAGGTCCCAGATGCAGCAAAGTTGCCGCCGGACGATCAAGCATACGCCCATATCCGTCGGCGGCACCCGTTACTACCCCTTCAAACAAACACAGAACGCAGCGCATGCCATCCACCTGGTCCAGGGCTGCACAAAAGTGCATCTCTGATGTCCCCGGGTTGGTAAAACACACGTCAACATTGCTTGCCAACAGACTACGCACAAGTGATTCTGCACCATTCATGGGCTATTTCCCTTCAATAACAATGATTAGTCGACCTATTTAACTTGCGCGCTCCGATTTACCGTCATTTCCACCAATTAGGTCTGTGTGTGGTTTTGGGGTACGGATTAGCAAGCCTATATTGGTCAGAATGAATTCTGGAGAAGGACTATAAAGGCCATATCATGACGAAACCACTGTGCATTGTTATTGGCGTCGGTCCAGGGAATGGAGCGTCTTTCGCAAGGCGTTTCTCAAGCGATGCTCATCACGTCGCAATCTTGGCCCGAAATGCCAATTACCTCCGGTTGCATCCAGGATGCTGCGCTCAGGCCAGCGTTTACCAGGTGATGAACTAGACCAGGCGGTAAGGCCGCCGTCAGCAGGATCGCGGATTACCACAGTGGGCATACTGTCCCAGCTATACCAGTCGGTAACTTAACCCCAAGGGGGTTTGCCGATTTTTGGCAGGTGTTTCGCTTTCAGTTGGGCGTCCATCATCGCGTATTTCAGACCCAGGCCGATGTTGTTCAGCTGTCGGCCGTCGAGCGACTGCGACTAAGGAGGTTATCCTGTGACCCACGCCACCCCTCCTGATCCACTTGAGTCCAATCACGCCCAACCAAATCCAGCACTTTAGGCGGTAACTTTGACGGTGACTATTTGGGTACTGGGTAACTTACTTTAACGATTCAATAACTTATCAATCACTTCGAGTCCTTCCGGGCCCACCATTTTTCCCCACAAACTGCACTAGAAAATGCCGGTCAGGTCACTGGTTTAACCAGGTGATCGAATACTCTGATCTACTAACCAAGGGCAATCATCTGGACTAAAATGCCTACAGCGGACTCACAGCGTGTCATAGGGCCTAAAATACGACGGATTGCGGTTCATAAAGCCGCTATTTATTATTTTCTGCCGGGATATCCTGAAGCGCAACAACATGAAGGCAGCATCTTTACCACCGAGGCAACGTCAAACGGTAATCGATCAGGATTTTGATGTACTGATAGTTGGTGGTGGTGTCGCGGGCTTGTATCTCTTGTATCGGCTAAGAGGTCTTGGCTTGTCGGCAGTTGCTTTTGAAGCTGGGTCGGACGTAGGTGGAACATGGTACTGGAATCGATATCCTGGATGTCGATGTGATGTTGAAAGTCTGGAATATTCCTATTCTTTCGCGAATGACCTGCAACAGGAATGGGATTGGCCCGAACGGTATGGTACCCAACCAGAAATACTCAAATATATTAATCACGTCACAGAACGTTTTAGCCTTCGCCGTGATATTCGGTTCAATACACGAATTACGTCTGCCCTCTTCTGCCGCAGAAAGGTCTTGTGGACCCTGTGCACCGAAAGGGGGGAGGTTTTCCGCGCTCCCTATTGTGTGATGGCAACTGGAAACCTTTCGGCTCCCCAAACGCCCGAATTCTCTGGCCTTGATCGGTTTAAAGGAGATTGGTTCCATACTGGGTTATGGCCGCATGATGAAGTTAAGTTTTCTGGGAAACGAGTCGGAATTATCGGCACTGGTTCATCGGGTATTCAGTCCATTCCGCACATTGCACAACAGGCGACGCACCTCTACGTGTTTCAACGTACCGCAAACTTTAGCCTCCCAGCTCGCAATGGACCCCTTGATCCTGAAATAGAACGCCGACACAAATCTGAGTATTCGGCACGCCGAAAGGCTGCTTTCGATACGCCATTTGGCATTGCAGGCTATCCACCACCAAAGAAATCAGCGTTGGACGTGCCCGACAAAGAGCGACTGCAGATCTATGAGCAAAAATGGGCGCAAGGAGGACAGATCAGTTTTCTCTATTCGTTTAACGATCTCTTGACTAACAAAGCATCCAATGACACTGCAGCAGAATTTGTTCGGCAGAAAATTCGACAGACTGTCAAAGATCCACTCGCAGCTGAATTGCTAGCGCCGAAAAGTCATCCAATTGGCACAAAAAGACTAATTCTGGATACTAACTACTACGAAACCTACAACCGCAACAATGTAACACTGGTCGACGTCAGTAATCACCCCATAGAAGAAATCACCCCCAATGGTATCCGCACAAAGGAAGATCATTTCACAGTTGACTCTATAGTTTTTGCTACAGGATTTGATGCAATGACCGGCGCGATACTGGACATAGATATCGGTGTTGAAGACGGTCCATCGATTCGCGATGTGTGGAAGCATGGTCCAACAAGTTATCTTGGGCTTATGATCGCTGGATTCCCTAATCTATTTACAATTACCGGCCCTGGGAGCCCTGGGGTCAAGAGCCAGATGATTCTATCGATTGAACAGCATGTAGATTTTATTGCCGACTGTTTACAACATATGAGATCAAGAGATCTCATTCAAATTGAGGCAACATTTGACGCAGAGGATTTGTGGGTAAAGCATGTCAAGAAAGTTGCCGATGCAACTCTTTATCCACTGGCAAACTCTTGGTATATGGGCGTTAATGTTCCCGGCAAACCAAAGGTATTTATGCCTTATGTGGGCGGTGTTGATAGGTACAAGAAAAAATGTGACAAGGTTGTTGATGACGGTTATGTCGGATTCACAATGTCAGCATAAGAACGGTTGCAACATAGATTATATAGATGCACCAACTTGTGAATCGATAACAACAAAGCGGCCAGTAGAATTCACTCTACTAGCCGCTTTCTGTTATGCCGTAGCCAAATTACGAATTCGTATGCGGTTGTTCGCGATCTAAGGCTTAGATGTTCGGGTTGAGACCTAATTCCACTCCCTGTGTGGCGTCAGCCACTATGGTACCAAATGACCTGACTCACTAAGAGATACGTCTGCTACTTTTAAACTGAAGTAGAGGAGCCTCGATATGAGCATGTCAAACGCCGAAAAAACCCTCAAGGATATTTAACGTAACACCCGCCGCAAGTTCTCCGCGGAGGGCAAGATCCGCATTGTTCTGGATGGCCTGCGCGGCGAGAGTTCGATAGCTGAACTATGTGCTCAGGAGGGCATCAACCCCAACCTGTATTACCGCTGGAGTAAGGACTTCCTGGAAGCTGGGAAGAAGCGCCCTAAATCCGTGCAGCTATGCCAACTAAGCAGACCTTTGCAGTCAATGCTGAAGTTTGTGCCGGGTTCTGTTGAACGGCACTGCATCAGGGTCGATGTCTGTATCGAATTCACGCGCATAGCGGTGCCCTTCATAAACAGCTGCTGCAATAATCGAGGGGCCAAAGCAGTCGCCTATGCGCCGCACCGGAATTTTTCCCTTAAGCACTTCGAACAGTTCATCTCGCGGTAGTCGCGCCGTCACCGAAACCACGCTACCTTCATAAC
>Ga0209252_1002567_pt1 | contig 10716 bp, 7 predicted proteins | sample SaaInlV_135m_DNA_3_FD_184673 | JGI IMG/M metagenome (GOLD analysis project Ga0209252, IMG submission 184673) | Marine microbial communities from expanding oxygen minimum zones in the Saanich Inlet - Saanich Inlet SI074_LV_100m_DNA (SPAdes) (version 2) | ecosystem: Environmental > Aquatic > Marine... | reverse complement strand
TTAGGTGCAAAAGTACCTAGGAGGCCGGACCAGCGAGTATTTATCGCCGCCGTGCGAGAGTCGGGTCCGCCGATGCCCCTGGCCGCAAAGAAAATACTTGCATCACAGTTACCAATGAGAGTGGTTCTGACTGACAAAGACGCTATTATTCCGGGACAAGATCTGACCACTGAAATCAAGATTAAGGTAATTGCCAGATTATCCAATAGTGGTTCGGCGACACCGCAATCAGGTGATTGGGAAGCCTCTAGTGAGAGTGTCGATTTAGACTCATTTGAGGGAGAAATAATGCTGGTGATTGACCGGCAACGCCCTTAGGGTAAATCGCTGATTACAGGCACTATTTTGTCAAATTACTATGAACGTTGAGCTATTATCAAAACTAAGTTAATGGATCACTGATTTACTGTTTTTTGTCATGCTTAGAAAGTGTAAACTGACTCATAATAAATAATTCACTTTGTAGCCATAGGGCTAGGTTCAAAAACTAAAAATGATTAATCATGCGGCTTAAATCAATAAAACTATCTGGATTTAAATCCTTTGTTGACCCGACCAATGTGAATTTCCCGAGTAATTTGTGTGCGGTGGTTGGGCCGAATGGTTGCGGCAAGTCGAATGTCATTGATGCGGTGCGCTGGGTAATGGGCGAAAGCTCGGCCAAAAATTTGCGTGGCGAGTCGATGTCGGACGTTATTTTTAATGGTTCTGGCGGCCGAAAACCGGTAGGCCAAGCTTCTGTTGAATTGATTTTTGATAATACCGCAGGCCGGATAGTTGGTGAATATGCCGCTTATAATGAGATCGGCATAAAGCGCAAGGTAACTCGGGACGGTCACTCTAATTATTATCTCAATGGTAATAAATGTCGTCGTCGTGACATCACTGATATTTTTCTGGGTACCGGCTTGGGGCCACGAAGCTACGCTATTATTGAGCAGGGCATGATTTCACGGTTAATAGAATCCAAGCCTGATGAGCTCCGAGTCTATATTGAAGAGGCTGCGGGCATATCAAAATACAAGGAACGCAGGCGCGAGACGGAAAGCCGGATTCAACGAACGATGGAGAACCTAGAGCGTCTGACTGATATTCGTGATGAACTAGGTCGGCAACTTAGCAGGCTAGAGCGCCAGGCAAAATCCGCCGAAAAATATTCTGAGTATAAGAAGCAGGAACGACAGTTGACATTAGAGTTGCTTGCTTTGAAGTGGCGGGGTTATGACAGTCACGCTGGCGATTTAAGAGCAGTGATTGGCGGTTTCGAGGTCGAGAAAGAAAAGTTTACGGCTGAGCGTAGTGGATGTGATACTCAAATCGAAAAGCTTAGAGCACAGTTCACAGATCAAACGGATACTTTTAATGAAGTGCAAGCCCGTTTTTATAGCGTAGGCGGAGAAGTTACTCGTATTGAGCAGGCGATTGAACACGCCCAGCAGAGGGCACAGGACCTTGATAAAGATCTACAACAGACTGAGCGCAATTATACTGAAACTGAGCAGCACCTCAGTGCGGATCAACAGAAGATAGCAGGGTGGAACGCTGAGTTTGTAGAGCTGGAACCAGCCTTAGTGGAAGCGGTAAAGGCTGAAGAGCTATCCTCAAGTGCGCTGCAAGAAGCCGAACTAGCGATGCAGGGTTGGCAGACACAGTGGGATGAGTTTAATCAGAAGTCTGCAGACCCTCGACAGCAAGCTGAGGTCCAGCAAGCACGTATCCAGCATCTTGAGCAATTGATGCGTCGTTTGTCTGAAAGGACCGAAACGCTTTCTACTGAGGCGAATAGCTTTCAGGCCAGTCCAGCAGAAGATGAAATGGCTAGTATTCAGGCATTGCTGAGTCAGGCGGAGTTAAGTCAGGCAGCTGTTGAGAGTCAACGTCAAGATAATATCCAGGCGATTGAGCTATTGCGTGCAGAAGAGAAACAAGCGGAAGTAGAGCATGATGGAGCGCGTAGCCGCCAACAAACCCTGAAAGGCCGGCAGGCCTCCCTGCTTGCTCTGCAGCAAGCGGCGATGAACGATGGCACAGAACAGCAGTGGCTTGCATCTAAAGGCTTAGACGGTAAGCTTCGACTTGCTGATAGCATCAGTGCTGCAAGTGGATGGGAAGTGGCGGTAGAGACTGTGTTAGGTAGTTATCTGCAAGCTATTACAGTGGATGATATAGCCAGTAACATAGAGCTTATTAGCGACTTTTCTAAAGGCGAGCTGCTGTTAATTGAGCCTGGACAGTCATCTGAGAATGGCACCGCCAATAAAGGGCGCTTGCTAAGCGATTTAATTAAGGGTGATGGTGCTAAGTCTCTTTTAAGTTCTGTCTATGCTGCCGACTGTTTAGAGGATGCTTTAAAGCTGCAACCTAAGCTGTCATCTGGTGAGTCTGTAGTAACGTCCGAAGGGATCTGGTTGGGTGCTAACTGGCTACGTGTGGCTCGAGACAAAGATGCTACTGCGGGAGTTTTACAGCGCAAGCAGGAGTTAGAGGTGATTGCTGGCGAACTGGAGCAGTTGATTAATGAAATCGACCAGTTAGAGAAACACCGTCAGGATAATGAACAGAACCTAAGAGCCTTAGAAACTACCCGCCAGGATATTTCGGGCAGTATCGCGGACCAGCAGGCAAGTTATGCTGAGTTACGCTCTAAATTAAGTGGTTTTGAAGTTCAAATTGAGCAATATAAAGCCCGTAAAGAGCGAGCAGAAAATGAGCTCACTGAAGTGGCTCAGCAGACTCAAATTGAGAAAGATAATCTATCTTCAGCCCGAGTCATTTTGCAGCAATCGATCGAAAAAATGGAAGCTGATACCAAAACTCGTGAGCAGTTGATTGGCCAGCGAGATACTTTTCGAGGACAACTGGACAGTGCTCGAGAGCAAACGCAAATTCATCGGGATAAGCGGCAGCAGTTAGCCGTGAGGGAGAGCTCATTGAGCACGCAATTAATCTCTATTCGTGACGGTATATCGCGTTTGGAATCTCAACTTGAGCGGCTTCATGAGCGTCGGACCCAACTCCGCGTCGCCTTCGATATAAAAGAAGATCCGACGGACGGGTATAAAGAAGAGCTTGAGAAACAACTCGAGATGCGTCTGGCGGTAGATGTCGAGCTTGCTGAGGCACGCAGGCAGGTAGAAGCCATTGAGTACCAAACACGTGAGCAAGAGAAGCAGCGGGCTAACATTGAAGTGGAACTCCAAAAAGTTCAAGCTGATCTAGAAAATCAGCGTCTCTCGGCCCAAGAAATAACAACGTTGAGTCGGACCATTGAGGAGCAGGTCGCGGACAAGCAAGGTGAGTTGAGTTCTCTACTTGAATCTTTGGCTGAAGACTCTGATCTAGTGGATTGGGAGGAGCAGTTGCAATTGTTTGGCAATCGTATCCAACGTTTAGGGCCGATTAATCTGGCAGCTATTGACGAATACAAAATAGAATCTGAACGTAAAGACTACTTGGATCAACAAAATTCTGAGCTAGAGGAAGCAATGGAAACTCTGCAGACGGCGATTCATAAGATTGACCGTGAGACGAGAACGCGCTTTAAAGAAACCTTCGAATTAGTTAATACGCATATTCAAGGTCTCTTCCCTAAACTATTTGGTGGTGGCCATGCATACCTAGAAATGACAGGTGATGATTTGCTTGATACTGGGGTAACCCTGATGGCACGCCCTCCAGGGAAAAAGAATGCTTCAATACACCTGTTATCTGGTGGTGAGAAAGCTCTGTCGGCAATTGCTATGGTGTTTGCGATTTTCAAACTTAATCCTGCACCTTTCTGCATGCTTGATGAGGTTGATGCGCCTTTGGATGATGCTAATGTTGAGCGTTACGCCGCTATGGTCAAAGATATGTCAGATCAGGTGCAGTTTATATTTATTACGCATAACAAAATTTCAATGGAAGCTGCTAATCAATTGATGGGTGTCACCATGCACGAAGCCGGCGTATCTAGGCTTGTTAGTGTGGATGTTGATCAAGCCGCTGCGTTTGCTGATGCATAGGTAGATAGTGAGAACTGCTGTGGTTTTTTCCAACTAGAAAAACTACACTGTCGGAGATTAAGTTAGATAGTTGTTAAGGTTTTCTTATGGATTTTTTAGGCCCTCGCGAAGTGGTTATCGTTGTCGGAATTTTGGCCCTTGTCGCCATTATTCTTGATGGGGCACGGCGCATGAAACGTAACCGTTATGAAAAATTGCAGATGTCTTCGCGTAACCTGCATAAGAACTCTGATGCAGCTCAAAATGAGGATCATGATGGTCTGGATGAAAGCCAGTTTCCTTCTGGTGGCTCAAGGTTGATTGGGTCTCGAACAATTTACGATAACAGCGTCCCACAAGGGCATGCATTTAACTTTGATCGAACCCCGCAGCAAGAAAACTTCGATTTAGATAATTCTATCTTTGCAACTCCCGAAGCTACACCTAATGCCAGCCCAGATCTGAAGGCGTCTACTCATCAAGGTTCTTCTGAATTAGCAGGTAACTCTCAAGAAGTGTTAGTGGTTCATTTGGTTGCCGATAAAGGGGCGACGGTTGATGGCGGGCACCTCTTGGACGCGGCCTTAGCGGCGGGCTTGCGTTATGGAGGGATGAAGATCTTCCATCGTCATTTAAGTGACGATGGGTCAGGCCCAGTGCTGTTTAGTATGGCAAATTTGGTTAACCCAGGTACTTTTGACTTAAACACCATCAAGTCTATTTCCACTCCAGGAATCACTTTGTTCATGGAGCTGGATGAAATTGAAGATCCCGTTGCAGCATTTGACTTAATGATAGAGTCTATCGACATTTTGGCGGCTAAAGGGCCATTTAATGTGATGGATGAATCCCGTAGTTCAATGACACGCCAGACTATTGATCATTATCGACAACTAGCCAAAAGTGCCGCGTCTCGCGCTGGTAAAGACTAATATGGTGTGGCAATTTTAGATGGAAACCACTCCCGACAGTGTTGTTATCTTATATCAACAGCTCAAAGATGAATTAAATCAGCATAATTATCGATATTATGTCCTTGATGATCCTTCGGTTCCTGATAGCGAATATGATCGCCAGTTGCGCAAACTTAGTGCGATAGAGACGCGTTATGAGGGTCTAATAACAGATGACTCTCCGAGCCAGCGAGTTGGAGGGGCTGCGCTGGAGTCTTTTTCGCAAATTAAACACGCTGTTCCAATGTTGTCATTGGATAATGCATTTAATGATGTTGAGTTACAGGAATTTGAACGCAAGGTAAAAGATCGTTTAAATTACTCCACATCTGACAAATCGCAGCAGATAGAGTATGCCTGTGAGCCGAAGTTAGATGGGGCTGCGGTAAGCTTGCTCTACAAAAAAGGTAGTTTAGTTTATGGCGCAACCCGCGGTGATGGAAGTGTTGGAGAAGACATTACTGCTAATGTTCGAACAATCAAAAGCGTCCCTCTAAAATTGCAGGGTGATAATATTCCCGAGTTATTAGAGGTGCGAGGTGAGATTTATTTACCTCGGGCGGGGTTTGATAAGCTTAATGCGGACGCGATTAGCGTAGGTGAAAAAACCTTTGTTAACCCCCGTAATGCTGCAGCCGGAAGCCTTCGGCAACTCGATTCTAAAATTACGGCGAGCCGGCCGTTAGAGATGTGCGCTTATAGTGTGGGCCAGTATCAGGCTGACGTAGAACCCGAGACTCATAAGGGCATGCTGGAGGCTCTGGGGGGATGGGGGCTTAAAATAAATCCCCATGTTGAGGTGTTATTAGGTATTGCTGCTTGTGAAGATTACTACCATCGTATGGTTGAGCAACGAGACCAGCTTCCCTACGACATTGACGGCATCGTTTACAAGGTTAATAGCCTCTCACTCCAGAACAGACTCGGTTTTGTGGCTAAGGCCCCGCGTTGGGCGATTGCGCGAAAATTTCCCGCGCAAGAAGAAATGACCCGGCTTTTGGATGTGGAATTTCAGGTGGGTAGAACAGGCGCTATTACCCCTGTAGCGAGACTCGAACCGGTTTTTGTTGGCGGTGTTACGGTGAGTAATGCAACGCTTCATAATCGTGATGAGATCGATCGCTTGGGTCTACGTATTGGCGATATGGTGATCATTCGTCGTGCAGGAGATGTGATTCCACAAATTGCGAAGGTGGTGGTTGAAAAGAGGCCGTTAGAGGCCAGATTAATAGAGTTCCCAAGCCGATGTCCGGTTTGTCAGTCATCGGTTCAACGAGCTGAGGGCGAAGCGGTAGCACGATGTTCGGGGGGCTTGTTTTGTGGGGCACAGATAAAAGAGGCGATCAAGCACTTCGCTTCACGTAAAGCTATGGATATCGATGGTTTGGGAGATAAACTAGTTGAGCTCCTTGTCGATAAATCGGTCATTTTTTCCGTAGCTGACCTTTATGAATTACGGTCAACGCAGTTGGTCGATCTAGAGCGCATGGCTGAAAAATCTGCGACTAACTTAATCGCAGCTATTGGCGCAAGCAAAGAGACCACTTTAGCGAAGTTTTTATATGCCTTGGGTGTGCGTGAGGTGGGCGAAGCCACGGCTCAAACCTTGGCTAATAATTTCGGGTCCATCGAGCCTATTACACAAGCCTCGGTTGAGGCGTTGTTGGAGATTGATGATATTGGGCCTATAGTCGCGAAACATATTGTTAATTTTTTCCGAAATCCTGATAATCTGTCCATTATTAGAGCGTTGCGCGAGGCTGGCGTTCATTGGTCTGATATCGATCTGTCTAATCAGGCTTCTCAGCCTCTTAGAGGTCAAACCTGGGTTCTCACAGGTGGGATGGAGACCATAAGCCGCGCAGAAGCCAAAGATAGGCTTCAAAATTTAGGGGCTAAGGTGGCATCCAGTGTTTCAGCCAAAACCACCCAAGTAGTCGCTGGCCCTGGGGCCGGATCGAAATTATCTAAAGCTCTTACCTTGGAGGTTGCGGTCATGGATGAAGCCGAGTTCGTTGTATTTCTCGCTGATCAGACTCATTAGAATATCAATTTAGTAAACTTAACGCCGTGTATCAAATAAGGAACTCCCTAGAGTGACCAAATCAACCTCGAAAAATACGTTAAAGCAGCGATCAACGTGGGTCGCCGCCATGGCTGCATGCTTTATTTTTTTATTGATGGTGGTAAAGGTATATGAGGTTCCAGCAGCAACTATGGCCACCAATCTTCTTATCGCGATATTAGGCTTGGCAGTGATAATCGCTATTACCGCTATTATTGGGCGGTTGATGTTATTGCTGCGCAAGCGCAAAAAATAGGTGCCGGCCCAACGTTTTTCATTTGATCATTATCTGGCCACGATCGGAGCTAGTAACTTTGCATTGGGTCTATTTAGTGTTATCTATCCCTGGCTAATTATTGGCGTTTTGCAGGAATCTCCGAGTCGTCTAGGTCTGGCGCAGATGGCTTTACTATTGCCTAACTTGCTGTTTATTTTGCCGGGTGGTGTGGTTTCGGATCGTAGCCATCGAGGGTTTTGGCTGTCCTTGTTGTATATACTTTATTTACTTCCTATCGGAATACTCGCTAGCGCAATACTAACGGATCAATTGTCTTTTTCATTACTTTTAATTTGCGGCATGACCTTTGGTACTGTCTCTGCTTTTGTTCAGCCTACCCGGGAAAGTTTGCTTGGCTATGCAGCACCAAATTTGATGCATCAAGCTGTCGCAAAAGTGGTGATGGTTCAATTTATTGCTCAGGGTATTGGCTTTGCCGCTGCCGGACAGATGGTGTCAACAGGGATAACCTTGCTGTTGTCTTTGCAGATGGTAGCCTTTGTGGCTAGCTCATTCTTGATCAAGCGCTCTCATCCTCGCCCATCAAGAAGTCACGAGGAAGCTGTAAAGCTTCGTCAGCCGTTGACCGAGTTGAGGGAAGGGCTGCAATTATTTATAGACAATAAAGCCTTGTTACATTTGGTTATTTTGACCTTTGCCACTGGAGCTCTGGCTTTTGGTGTTTATTTAGTCGGTATGCCACTGATTGCCAAGCAGGCTTATGGCGGTGGTGCTCAACTTTATGCTGGCATGCAAGTCATGTTTACTTTGGGGGTTATCAGCGCCAACTTTGGGGTCATGAAGCGAGATAAAATGTTTAATCGACCTGGAAGGTTAATCATCATTACCTTTTTATGGCGTGGAAGCTTGGTGGGTATTATTGCTCTTTTACCGAGTTTGTGGGTCTTGTTTCCGACACTTTTTGTGTGGGGCTTTTTCTCGGGTTTATCTATGACTTTGGGGCGTACTCTACTGCACAACCAAGTGCCGCATGACCTTCGTTCTCGGGCATCCTCGGTGTATCAACTCTGTTTGTTCGGTGGTGCTCCAATCGGAGCGTGGGGGTGTGGAATGTCCATTGAGGCGGTAGGCCTAAGCAATACCTTTATGGGTATTGCCGTGTTGACCCTCATAGTGTCTTTAGTGGCCTTCGCTTCGCCGCTGTGGAAATTAGTTGGACGTCAGCATGAGCCTGCAGTGCTTTAGCACACGGTAAAAGCAATTAGAGCGGCTGTGACGGCGACATTTAAAGACTCAACTCCATTGTTCATGGGTATCCCAACGCGGTGGTCACAGAGTTTTGAAATTTCATCGCTAACCCCGTCGGACTCGTTACCTAGCACGTAGACCACCGATTTAGTTTTGTTGACCTCAGTAATCGGTGTTGCATCATGAGAGGACAACATACAGATGTCGAAGCCTTGGTTTTTGAAGTGTCTCAATGCTTTTATCAGACTATCACAGCGTAATATGTTGCCTTTAAAAATATTTCCGGCACTGGCTTTGATGACCAGGGGAGAGATCTCGGCTACACCTTTACTGGGCAACAACAATCCATAGCACGGACTGGCCGTCACACTTCGAATAATCATCCCTAAGTTCTGAGGGTTGGTAACCCCATCTAGAGCAATAACCACTTTACGATCGCCATCAACTAGGGCGTCAAGAGCATGCTCATAGTGTTGGTATCCGCGGCATCGAATATCACAAGCGACCCCTTGATCCTGTTTGCTGTTGCGAGAGATGCGAGACAGGGCAGAGCGGCTATGGTACTGGATTTCAATGTTACGGCGCTGAGCTAGTTGCTTAATTTGGTTAATCACGCCGCCATCACGATTGCTATCAGCCAAATGTAATCGGTAAATTTGCAGGCTTTCGTCTTGCAGTAACTCCATGACAGGCTTGCGGCCATAAACGGTGATTAGTTGGTCAAAAAAAGCTTTGCGTTTGAGGTACTCAGGGCTGTCAGAACGAACGTTTGTATTGGGGTTATGGCTCATTTTAAGTATTGTCGCCGGTCTGGTTATTCGTGTCGATATTCAATAATTGTAGAATATCTTGAAGTTGCTCCGTCGATGCTTGGCCTTGCTTGGCGGAGATTTCCACTGCCATCTTGCTTAGTCCCCGATAAGCATCTTGCCACCCATCGGGCGAACTTTGGAGAGCTAATAGATGGGAGGCAACTGTATCAACATCACCTCTAGCAACGGGTCCAGTGAGCGCTTTCTGACCGCCGCTACTTAGATAGTTAGTGACGGTTTGTTTTATGAGTAAATCGAGTGGATTACCGCTGTTTTTAACATCAACACCAGCCTGGACTAGCATGCCCATGCTTATCTCTAATAGACTAACTAGATTATTACAGGCCATTACCGTGGCAGCATGGTAAAGCGATTTGCTATCACTATTTATGGCAAATGGTTGACCACCAATGGCAATGCAGAGATGGTTTAGCAGATCAATTGCATCAGCATCGCCCTCGATGGCAAAAGGCACCCCTTTAAGGTTAGCTATTGAATTTTGTGGGTTAGCAAAACTATGAATTGGATGGATAGATCCAACGTGAACACCCATAGCATTTAGTCGAGATAGTACGTTGGAGCCAATAGCTCCACTGCAGTGGAATACAATATTATCGGCTTGCAACACATCTGAGTCGATGAGCAACTGCACGGCCTCTTCAATATGATCATCTGGCGTGGAGATCATCCAGAGATCAGCAGGCTGAAATTTGTGATAACCGGCATCGTTAAGGGCAATTGGATCCCCAGCGCCGATGAAATTGACGGCGTATTCTGCTGAGGCGGCAGAGCGATTAATAATTTGCTTGATCGTTACATGCTTAGTTAGCAAATTGCATAAGCTCGACCCTGTTCGACCTGCTCCAATACAACTTAGACTAAGCGGGTTAGAGTGGGCCGAGTTAGATAATTGTAGCGACATGGTTACAGTAGCCCTAGGCGAGTAAGTTTTTGTAGGCGCGAACGGTGGCGGCCATACCAGAGGTTAGAGAGTCGACAATAAATGCATGACCGATTGATACCTCCAGTAAATTTGGGATGCTGGCAAATTTAGCTAAGTTATGGAGATTTAAGTCGTGACCCGCATTAACACCCATACCTAGTTCCGTCGCCAGTTCTGCTGCCTTTAAATGCTCTTGAAAGAGTGACTCCTGATCAGATCCATCCCAGGCTGCAGCAAATGGTCCCGTGTAAAGCTCGATTCGATCAGCTCCAGCTTGTGCAGCTAGTCTAATCTGATTTAGATCGGGATCCATAAATAGGCTAACTCGAATACCTTGCGCTTTGAGCCCCTCAATGATGGGTACCAAGGCATCGCCAGATGAGGTTAAATCGAAGCCATGGTCAGACGTGAGTTGACTGTCGGTGTCGGGCACCAGAGTGCATTGGTCAGGCCCAACTTCTATGACCAGCTCCA
>Ga0209252_1002556_pt1 | contig 10742 bp, 15 predicted proteins | sample SaaInlV_135m_DNA_3_FD_184673 | JGI IMG/M metagenome (GOLD analysis project Ga0209252, IMG submission 184673) | Marine microbial communities from expanding oxygen minimum zones in the Saanich Inlet - Saanich Inlet SI074_LV_100m_DNA (SPAdes) (version 2) | ecosystem: Environmental > Aquatic >... | reverse complement strand
ATAAAGGTATGAATACAACAGATAGATGTGAAATATGTCAAAGAAACGGTAAAGAATACATCATGGAAGGTCATGAATATAATGAAAAAGGTGAACCAATATCATGGACTACTAATGCTGTAAGATGTGGTTATCATAATAAAGATAAACATGGTTACTCATTTACAAGAGGACATGAAGTAGAAGAATCAATCAACATGACCATAATTAGCCATCATATTCATAATGAGATTCAGAACTAATGACTAAATATCACACTATATGCCCTAGATGTGAAAAGGAGTTTCTAAACCCCTGGCAAGAATGTGATGAATGTATAAGTAAATTCTACCCTGAAACTTAATACTCTTTATTTCTAATTACATAATATAATCACGTTCTAGTTCGTAGGCATAAAGAATGTAGATACATCATGTGCCTATTATTTCTTTTTATCATTTTAAATAGAAAAGTAACATTGAAACTAGAAGCTTATACTAAAGTAAATGAATCAGCAAAAATATCTGGTGTAGCACTCATTCCAAGAATATCAAGAAATAACAATCTATACACTAAAGCCGAACTGGAGAGATTTGACGGTGTAGAGGTTCCATTGAACTGGGAGCATAATCCAGGACAGGTAATTGGTACAGCAACATTTCACTATAACTCAAGTTTAGAGACAGTATATTATGAAGGCGAGATAACCAATGAAGGTGCCGCTAGTCTTGCACGTAACAAGACATTATTTACCAGTATAGAGGCAAACCCACAGGATTTAAGAGAGATATGTAATGGACCTGGAGATTGCTTTTCTATGCCATTTGGATTACAGCCAGTAGGATTAGCACTCACTGAAACACCTGGAGTACCAGAGACAACAGTAAAGGTAATGGAGAAATATATCGAGGAATGTAGTCATGACCACGAAAACAAATACACAAAAGGTGCAGATTATACTAACTATCATAAAATTAGTTCACAAGTAGAGAACCTATTAGAATATCTAAATCTCGAAGTCTGTGAAGATTGTGGTAAACTACACTCAAAAAAAAAGTAGAAAAAGACGATACTAAAAAGAAAGAACCAGAATGGATTACCGTTAATGGGGTTCATATTCCTATCAAACCAGGACAAAATAAAGATGATGTAGTAAAGAAATTCCTAGATGATAAGGGGAATGATGAACCAAAGAAAAAAACTACAGTGACTAAAGGTGCTGGTTATGATGATTGGAAGAAAAAACAATTATCACCAGAAGATAAGAAGAAACAATTAGCAGATTGGTGGGATACACAAAAAGGAAAAAAACAAGATATTGATAATTTACCATCATCTGAGATACCACAAGAATTACGACCTAGTGGATCAAATTATAGAGTAGAGGCAGAAAAGGCTAGACTTCGTGACAAAATTTCATCAGAAACAGAATTTATTGATACATACAAAGACAGATTATCATCAGATCAAATCAAAGGTATTTCAGCAGGAATTGATCAATATAAAAAAGACTTAGATAATGTAGACGTTAATGATAAAAAACTAGAATTGCCATCTATACCAATGAAAGCTAATACACATACCAAAAATACACAAGGGTTTATCCACGATAAATCAAAAATCACATTACAGAAAGCAGTAAAAGAAAATCCTGGAACAAAGTTAATGAGTGATAGAGTAAAATCAGCATGGAATAATCTACCTGATGAACACAGAAATCTCGTTGACAATCTAGTAATTAAACAAAGTAGAGCAGTTAAAAGTAGAACATATAATGGTGGAAGTTGGAATAACAGTACAAAAACATTAACATTAAATCTAAACAAAAGATCACAGGATTCGATAGAGCATAATTTTTACCATGAAATAGGTCATGCTAGATACCATGATATGAAAACAAAAAACCCTGAAAAAATTCAGGCATTTGGTAAAAAGGTAAAAGAATTAGGTATCTCACCTACTGCCTACTCACAATCGTATAAAGATTATGAAAGTAGAAATACTGAATCTGAAAGAACATATAGACAAAAAATGAAAAGAGGTGGATATACTGTCAATGCTTTAGCAGAAGAAATTTTAGATAAAAATAGAAAAAATGCAATAGACCTATACGAAAATGAAACCCATAGTGAGTTAAACTCATACGTTCTTGGTAATTTACCAAAACGAAAATTACAGGCTAGTCCTGAAAGTATGAAAAAGTTACTAAATGCCTATAAGGAGCTACATGAATTATGAGTCAACCACCAATGCCTGAATTAATAAGAAGAATAGAGATATTATTAGATAAGGACAATGATCCTGTTGATGATATTAAAAATGCAGTTAGTAAATATGTTACACTATATGACCAAAATGGTGACATGGAAGATCAGTATAGTGTAGATATTATTGATGGTGTTGATCAAGAATTTGAATCAACAGAAGATGTAGCCCTTAGTGGCGATCATAGCAGAGCAGATATAGGTAAGAAGAAAAAGAAAAGATTTGAATTTGTAGAAGCAATAGACGATTCATGGCGTGATATAGAACATTATCTTGTTGAGGATTCAACTAATAGTGGTCAAAAATCAGACACAGTAGGCAATCCAGAGTTCAAGTCATTTACACATTCATCATCATTTATTGGTAATGTAATATGGGATAGAGAGTCAAGAGAAATGGAAATGCTGTTAAACGGTAACAAGTATCATTTCTGTAACGTATCAGAGAGGCTGTTTGATTCATTTGAGGGAGCAAGTAGTAAGGGTGCCTTCTTCAACAGAGAAATTAAAACACTCCATGATTGTTAGTTCTTAGATAGACACTATTTAAAGAATTAGTTATGCCTTGCGATTGTAATAAATCAGAAAACGAAGAATGTCCAGAAGGACAATCTTTTGACGTCTCACAAGGAAAATGTGTAGCTAAAGAATCTGCATTTGGAGACCCAAAAACTACTGACGCACAACCTGACGTAGCTTCATCTGGAGCTGATGTTGGTGGAAGCCAAGAAGTTGAGGGAACACAATGCCCAGAAGGACACAGCCTAAACGCTGACTCTGGTGTATGTGAACCAAATGGCTCTGATAAAACAGGTGATATTGGTAAAACAAATACATCTATTTCAACAGAGAACAAGAGACTAGCCGCCATTGAACAATCCATTAAGGCTCTTTCAGAAAAGAAACCATCTGCACAAGTTGGCTTAGATGACGGTCATAAGACCTGGAATCAAGTAGCTGAACAGATGGCACCATCTTTGAGAAAATTCGGTAAGTTTGAGTTTGATATCTCCTTAGAATCTCTAAGAAGCATTAACACCAAACAAACCCGAGATAGACAAGGAGCAGTAACTGAATCATTCAGAGACTCTCCACTACAACTCAAAGAAGCTGTATCTATTTCAGGAACTCACGCAACACAGGACTTAGATACTGATGTTGCCATTGTTCCAGGTGGAATTTCTTTCAAACCTGTATTCCAGTTTGCTAAAACCAAACGTATCGAAGCAGGTATGGATAGAGCAAGATTCTTCAAGACTTCTATCCCAGCTAATGGGTCCCAAACTGTCGGTACAACACCTTCAGAAGCAGTACAAACTTTCACTAGCGTTGAAGTTACTCCAAGCACTATCACAGGTGTTTACTTAGTAGGTGACTTTGATGAAATTGAAAATTCCCCATTCGATTTGCTCCAAGCAATCGTAGAAGGAAGTGCAGCCTCATACGAAGATTTTGTTGCAACTGATATGTTAGATACCATTTCAGCAGAGGGAACTTTAACTCCAGGACTCTGGATTAGAGGAGATACAGGTGCAACCATCACTTCATCAGATGTAGCCTCAATGGCACTAGATGAAACAGGTATTGCAGTTGGTAGAGAATATCTTGAAAATCAAGGATATCTTAGAGGTGGAATTAAACCAATTTGCTTCTTAGACCCACAACAATGGAGAGAACTTATCACCAGCAGTAACGTAACATCATTGGCAACCAGAAGTGCTCCTGACATTTGGCTTAAAGCTGAATTAGAGCAATTTATGGGAGTTCAATTAATTGTTACCAACGCTGTCGAGCATAAAAACAACACCACAAACAATGCAGTAAACGCCTATATGTGTGTCCCAAAACACTCATACGGTATCGGCATTAAACGTGATGTAACTGTTAAAATGCACGAAGTTGGTGAAGATAACCAAGTGAGAGTAAACACAACATGGAGAACTAAAGCAGGTGTCATTGATTCTACATCTATTGTAAGAATCAGTACAACCGATTAAGCTTAATTCTCTTTTTTTTATTTTTTTACCTTTTAGTCGACAATTTTAGATTAAAGAAATATATTACTCGAAAACAATTACCTATTATGGAACAAGAATTCAGATGTGTTGATTGTTTGAAACAAACATCAGCAGACAGAAAATTCACTTGCAGAAACTCATTTCTGTGCAAAGAGTGTAGGAGTCTATATTGAAGCCTATCTACCAACTCTACGAAGAAAGAGTGTATAGAGAACAAGAATGTAAGATATGTGGATATGAAACCTTCAAAGGTGACATTGAAGTCCATATACGAGCAAAACATACCAAAGACATTACTCCTATGTGGAGATAATCTCTTTTTTTATTATTTCTCTTTATTTTAGACACAAATGAATAGTAATGGCTAGTAATTTCTTCGGAATTAACAAGTGTAAGCAGTTACTCAACATAGATGTGACTGATACGGTAGATGATGAGCTGTTAAACTCATTTGGAGAGGTTTCCAACCAACATATTGACAATATCCTCAAACAACATGACGAAAGAATACCATTAAAGGTCCCAAGTATTCTAGCAGACGTACAAATGGCAGCTAACTACTATGTATGCTCATTATTCAGAGGTAAACGTGGAGACAATGAAACAGCCAAGTTTTGGAAAGAAATGTTCACAGATACCATTAATGGAATTATAGAGGAGAGAAGTATTGAGGGTTTATCCTATGATGTTCAACGATTCAACGATAGATATAGACAAGAAGATGTCTATAGGCTATGGTAAATATTAATTCTCTTTATACTCAAATTGTGAGTTAATACAGAATGTTTCAATTACCAAACTCATGGAATCTAACTAATAGAATCAATGAAGCCAAAACAGAATCTTTTCAAACCTGGGCTGACAGTACAAGATACCTGTCAGAACAAGCAAGAGCAGACAACGTTATTAGGGTTTTATCATTCCCAGAAGTAAGCCCATCTGGAACAATAGACATGATTAAGGAATTTGACTATACACACAATCTAGTAACCAATGATGGTGAAATATTTTACGCTAAACAGGGAGCAGGAGAGACACCTGCAACTAATGAAAACTTTGCAAGTGGTAGTTTTGATATGGGAACCACAGCATATACAGAAGCAGAAGGTGATACATATAACGAGTATGATGTATCAGGTGCTTCAAGCATATCAGGAAGTATTCAAACATTCACATCAGGTTATCCTAAAACTAATGATACAGGAGATACAGACAACACAGGAGACGCAACTGACGCAGTAAGTTACGCAGTTAATTACGCAGCCGCAGCCTGGAATGATACAGACGTAGAACAAGGCTGTATTCATAACAACTCTAGTCCAGTATCAGCAACAAAGCTATTATCAGTCTTTTCATTTACTTCATTTGCTAAGACAAGCTCTGACACCTTAAAGGTATTCGTAAATCACGCTTTCGAAAACCAATGAGCCTTAGAGCCATGTTTGAGATGTTAAATCGTCTTAATCATACACCTTCTAAATCTCATGGTGGCATAGACGCTAAAATTTTTCACGCTGAAAGAATCAATACCATATTAACGAGGGTTAACTAATGGCTGATGTTAAGATTTCTGCTCTAGGTGCAATAGCCTCAGTAGCAGGAGAGGACCTTATAGCAATAGTTGACGACCCTGGTGTCACACCAGCTTCAAGAAAGGCGACAATGACACAAGTATTAGCCTTTATCAACGCTAATATCTCAGCATTAGCTAACATAGTAGAAGATACAACTCCAGATTTAGGTGGCACATTAACTGGCTCAGGCTTTGACCAAACAGGTATGGGAACCATATCTATGACCGAACAAGCCGCTGCCAATGCAGATGTAGCAGGAGATGGTCAGATGTGGGTAAAAACAGCAACACCAAATCAATTATGGTTTACTGATGATGCAGGTACAGACTTTCAACTAGCCAGTCTAGCAGGAACAGAAACTTTAACTAACAAAACATTAACTTCACCTACTTTAACAACCCCAGCACTTGGAACACCAGCAAGTGGAATATTAAGTGGTTGTACTGTAATTCCAATGGCTCAAGCCTCAGGTATTCTTCCTGACGCAAATATGCCAAATCTTACAGGAGATATAACAACAGTGGAAGGAGCAGTAGCCACAACAATAGGAGCAGATAAAGTATTACTATCAATGGTTGCACCAGCCGCAAAAACAGAAGCATTAATCTTTGCAGTATCAGATGAAACAACAGCACTCACAGCAGGAACATCAGCAGGAGTGTTTAGAATGCCTTATGGATTTACACTTACAGCAGTACGAGCATCAGTAACAACAGCAGGAACAGGTTCAGTAATCACAGTTGACATTAACGAATCAGCAACCACTATTCTATCAACTAAACTTACCATTGATGCTACCGAAAAGACAAGTACAACTGCCGCAACTGCCGCAGTAATATCTGATTCAGCACTAGCAGATGATTCTGAAATTACCATAGACATTGATACAGTTGATTCAGGTGGAGTCGGAGCAGGATTAAAAATATACTTGATAGGATACCAAACATAGAGGTGATATGAATGGTTAAAGTAGAAAGAATAGATTATGAGAATTCCTTTATGACTACTCTAGTATTTACAAATGGTAACAAAGGTCAAGAGATTAGTGTATATGCTTGGGAAGCTGACAACATAGAATCAGCATTAAAGACATTACCTTTATCAGTTGTAATGGGATATTATAATAAAACAGGAAAGACATTAGTTAAAGAGTGGGTATAACATGATTCAGGATTCATTCCTAAAGTCATTTAGAGAAACAAAATCTCCATTCATTACTAATCCATATAGACACGTTTCAGGAGCAGTTGGTGGTTGGGTAGAACTTGGAAGAACTACTTTGGGAAGTGCTGCAGATACTATCTCAGTTGCAAGTTTAGCAGATAAAAGATATTTAATGATATTAAGAAATGAATTACATACAGGTTCTTCTTGGGGTGCAGGTAGATTTAATTCTGATTCTGGTAGTAATTATTCAGATAGATTTAGTACAAACGGAGGGGCAGATTCCACTTTAACTTCAAGAACTCAAATGATTGATTTTGAACTACCGACTTCGGGAACTCAAGGATTTACCACAAAATTTGTGTCTAATTTATCAGCACAGGAAAAACTATGTATTAATCAATCTATTGGTCAAGGTACAGCGGGTGCGGGCACAGCTCCTGATAGGAGAGAAAGTGTAAATAAATGGGCAAATACATCTAATCCAATAAATGAATATTCAATTCATCAACAAGATTCAGGAGATTTCGCTAGTGGTTCAGAAATGGTTGTACTAGGATGGGATCCAGCAGATACACATACTAGTAATTTCTGGGAAGAATTAGCTAGTGTAAATGGAGATGGTACTTCTGCATTTGATACAGGAACATTTACTGCTAAAAAATATCTTTGGATTCAAGCATTTATAGATAAAGCTTCAGTAGGTCTTAATACACAATTTCAAGTAGGTAATTCAACATTAGATACAGGTAGTAATTATTCACGTAGACGTAATGAGAATGGTGGATCAGATGAAACAGGAACAAGTGAGGCTTATATGAACATGGCAACATACTCAACTAAAGAATTTCATAATTTCTTTGTTATTAATAATTCGGCTAATGAGAAATTATTTATATGTAATTCTAATTTATCTTCAACAGCAGGAGCAGCAAATGCTCCTAATAGACTAGAGGGTGTGTATAAATGGGCTAATACTTCAAATCAAATAAACAGAGTGGGAGTTAATTCAGGTAATACCGTTACTTTATCATCATCATCACAAATAAAAGTGTGGGGTGCGAATTGATGAAAGTTTGTATTAAAGATAATTGTGAGGGAATATATTCTATATGTAATACTTGTCATAAGATGCAACATGGAGTGATAAACTAATGGCTTGGTCAAAGAACGGAACACCTCATACTTTAACAACATCAGGAGATACTTTAACAATATCTGATTTAACTGCTAGTACATTTAATCAATTAATGTCTTATCAAATACAAACAGGAGGACAAGCTGGAGCAGAATTAAGCTTTAATTCCGATTCTGGTTCTAATTATACTAGAAGATGGGGTGGTAGTAGTAGTGGTACAGATATATCACAGACAAAAACAAATTATTATTACAATGGTGTTTATCCTGTTTTTGCAGTAACATATTTTATAAATATATCATCAGAAGAAAAATTATTTATCGGTAACTTTTTATCCCAAAACGCATCAGGAGCAGGAAACGCACCGTTAAGGATTGAAATTGTAAATAAATGGGCAAACACATCTGAACAAATTACAACAGTAACTATGAATAATACAAATTCAGGTGACTTTGCAATAGATTCAAACCTTTCAGCATTAGGAACAGATTAATCATGGATTATTATGATGGAATTAATCAAGGGGATTATTATCTATGTGACAGATGTAACGTATCTAAACTATCTCACTATGAATATGAGGGTAATATAAGAGAAATAGAAGGCTCGAATGATTTCATGCGTTACTGTGATGAATGTAGAAATTGGATTAATCTTCAACATTATACAGATAAAGATGGTAATTCCCATACCATACGAAGTGAGAGAATTATTACTCCTTGACACATTTAATTTATCAAACAGGAACAACAGATAATATCATTCTTACAGGTTTACCATCTAATCGATTAGTTCAAACAGGAGGAATTCCTCATGTAGAAGTAGTATCAACAGCAGGAGGAAAAACCAAAAAAAGAGGAGTTGCACTTACAGATAATGAACCATACATTAGACCAACTATTACAGTTCAAGCAGAATCCACAGGCAGATTAGTCCTAAAAGAGTTTAACAAGATTAACTCCAAACTCTACAAAGTTCACAGGAATTATTCTGAATCTATCATAACACCCGTATGGAGGCATGGTGGATTAAACACTTCATACATTTTACTTAATCCTAAACAGGAAGCCCATTCCAAACTAAGACGATTAACAGAATCCAAATCTAATAGTACGGTAAATGTAACTCATAGAATGCCTGAACTAATCAAAGATCTTACTGTTCAAAAGGAATCATTGGAACGATTAAAGAGAGTATTGAAGATTCAATCATTAATTAGTTCCCTTTAAGAAAATATTATTGAATAATATCATGTCAGTTCGCTTTGAATATTTAGGAGAAGATAGTGAATACGATAATGCTAAAATTTGGAAAGTAGAAGCAATACACGTTACAACAACAAGAAACAAAAGAAAATTTACAGAAGCAGAGTTAAGAACAGCAGGAAGATCATTATCCTTTAGACCATTAAACATTAACCATGATGAAGAACGACAATTACTATTCCCTGAAAACGCAACAATGGCAATGTCTTACAATCCTGAAACCTTATCCGTATCAGGAAGAATTAGAGTTACAGATCAATCTATCAACGCACAAATAGAATCAGGTTTCCTAAAGGCAGTATCAATAGAGCAGATACCAACCTTAGGAGAAAAATGTGATAATGTTATTTGTGAGCAACATGGTGTTGCATTTATCGGATTAGCATTATTGGAAGATGGAGTATTGCCGGGAGATCCTAAAGCCGAAATCAAAATAGAATCCCTATTGGTATCTGATGGTCAACGTACTTGTACAGAATGTTCAGATTGGGAAGCCTGTCATGAATGTATGCACAAAGATGAATCAGTTGGATTAACACCAAAAGAAGCATGGAAGCAGTATAACGAATCAAAAAAAAAGAAAGATTAACAACAATTAGACTTCAACTAGGTCAAGAAGAAATTAAGCAAGGAGAATTATTACGAGTATCAGCAATTCTATCTGAAACCTCTCCTGAAATTTGGTTAAGAATAATGAATAAAGATAATGTCATTATACAAAAAGCAGGACTAGTAGCAACAAATTCCAAATCATTTCATATCCTAATTGGAACAAAACAACTTGATAAAGAACAATATACAGTTCAAGTTTCAACAAACAAATCGTTCACTCCAATGGGTTTTGGTCAATTCAAAGTTAAAGGGGAAATACCATTTGTGATTCCATTGTTAATTGCAGGAATGGGTTCTAACCCTAAAGATGTTATTGGAGATATTAAGAAAAAAACAAAGGATCTTAAAGACGGAATAAGAAAAAAATTAACAAAGAAAGACATTGATGATCATGTGATTAGAAAACAACATATCCGAATCTTACAAATAAAATACAAAACAATGATGGATAGCAAAGTAGATTCTGCTTGTAAGATATATGAAAATAAAGTGTATGATGTTGGTGATGAATCAATGCCATCAATCCCAATTCATTTCAACTGTCGTTGTCATTATGAAATATTAGACATTAGAAGATCTCCTGTGAAACAAGAAATAGTTCCCTTAACCTAATTTCAATTCTAACTATCAATGTCTAACGCTAAACATGAAGCAGATGACGATCCTAAAACTTGTCCACCGGGAATGAAGTTAGATCCAAACTCTAACAAATGTATTCCAGAAGGAGA